>Ga0189289_10146_pt1 | contig 77659 bp, 81 predicted proteins | sample UW106minimetaG_FD_130313 | JGI IMG/M metagenome (GOLD analysis project Ga0189289, IMG submission 130313) | Marine microbial communities from the Costa Rica Dome - UW106 mini metaG | ecosystem: Environmental > Aquatic > Marine > Oceanic > Photic zone | place: Costa Rica: the Eastern Pacific...
AATTACTTATTAGATTTTGAAATAATTGCTGTAATCGATACTTATCACCTTTAACAACAGGCAATATTGACTTTTCAATATCTATATTATTAGGAATTTGAATCATTATTAATATCTCATCTATTAAAAGGTTTAAATCTACATCAAATATCTCAACACTTGTTTTTCCAATAGTAGAATATTCAAGTATACCATTAATCAGTGTGTCCATCTTTTCAACGCTAGATCTTATAGTGTTAATTTGATTTTTACCTGTATCATTTAACAGTTCTCCATAATCTTCTTTCAACCAAGATGTTAAAGCGTCAATACTACGCAACGGTGATTTTAAATCATGAGATACCATATGCGCATAATCACTTAGTTCCTGATTTTGGACTTCCAAATTATGTAATAACTGTTCTTGCTCTTTAAAGGCTCGACAAGCCTTAAGATGTACAGCAAACTTTTGTATTACTGGCGATAATTGGTTCAAATCTTTAGATGTTATATTATCTTTTCTAGAATACAGAAATAAAAAGCCGTGATTGTTTAAATTAAAGACTATGGTTTTACCAGTACTAATAGATATCGGTGCAATAGAAGACATTAAATCTGTTGTTTCTACTATAGAATTATTTTGAATTTTATTGAGTTTTTCTAGCACCTCTTGATTATTTGACTTAATGTCTTTTCCAAATGGTAAGGCATATGTAGATTTTAATACATTATTATGTGGCTCTAAAATCCAAGCAGCATTTAAACTTTTTCGCTTTAAAATTAATTTAAGAAATGAGTCACAGCTTTCTTTATAATTTAAAGATTTACCTATGGCCATAGCATACTCATAAAGCTGAAGAATTTCTAAAATATGATTTTCTACTTTCATTATTCAAACAAACCTACAACTACCGTTTTATTATAAAATTCTAAAAAACCCTCCCCATATGAAGAAATCTCACCTATCGTCAAAGCACCACCAACGGAAATGTTAGAAAATTGATTTTTTAAAGTACTTGTTATCGCATTGAGCTCTTTATCAAAATTATTCTCTAAAAATAGTATTCGCGATATACAGTCTATAATAATAGCTTTTTTAGGCTGAGTTGCTTGATTGACACTATCTAAGGCTGCCTCTTCCGCAGCTGCAACTAGGGACTCTTCATTTCCATTTAAAATATCAACTAAAGTATTTTCCTCTAGCTCGCCTACACAAACCAATTCTTTATTTTCATTAACCATTAAAGGGTCTCTCACAATACATTCAGCACCATCTTTAATGATCCCGAAAGGATAGCCTTTTGCTATATCAAAAAAGTTTTCGTCATTAAACGTCTTTCCTGAATGCGCTTCTACAACTTCCTTATAGACTTCAAAGGGGTTTCTCCAGTTAATTTCTTTAATTACATTGCCTTGTGCCTTAGTAATTATGAATGGCCCTTCAACTTTCTTCCAACCATGCCTTACACCAATCTTAGACGTCATTCTTAAAACACCAAATACTGCAGCATCCATAAAGATCCCTTCATTACAAAATACACATGGCTTTTGTTCTAATGACAAACTACCTGCACCACCACCAAAATAATTAGTTTGCATTCCATAATTCTCATATAATTCACTTAAATAGTTTGAAATATTGGAGGTTAAACCATCCACATAGGTAAGGATGCTGTAGTCTACATTATCCTCAAAACTCACCTTAGGAATACTGTACTCTTTTGAACTAATATTTTTAATTAAGAACATAGATTCCATATTGTTAAGTGTGTTTACAACAATCCCTTTATCCAATATAGAATTACCATGTATAACCTTTGGAAAAAGACCACCCATGAATTTTATCTCTGTTTTATTTAATTCATCTATTAAATGGCCAATGTCAATTTCTGTATGCTCACCTATTGTAATTAAAGCGGCATTTTGCTTAACGTGATTTAAGATTTTCTTTACAATCTCATCATAATTTGTAGATGTGACTAACATACTATTTTTTTAAAGTGAAGTAAAATATTGTTCCTTTTCCAAGCTCACTTTCGAGCCTAATTTCTCCTCCATGCAATTCAACGATTTTTTTAACTATAGATAATCCAACACCTGTTGATTCCTTACTTTTATTAAGTGTATGAAAAATTTTAAAAATCTTGTCATGAAATTGCTTTTCTATTCCAATGCCATTATCACCTACTGAAAATTCGTAATACTGCGCTGATTCCTTCATCGAAATCTCAACTCTACCCTCTTCTTTATCTATAAACTTTATGGCATTGCTGATAAGGTTTTGAAATAATTGTTGTAGCTTAGGCTTAAAGCCTTTAACGACAGGAAGTTTCACCTTCACACTCACTTCAACGTGCTCTGGAATATATAAAATCTCTAATAATCCAGAAACTAATTCGTCGAGATCTACATCCGCCTTTTTATCTGTATCTTCTGTTACGCTCGAATAAATTAAAACGTCCGTAATGAGTTGTTCCATCTTTTCTAAGGTGATTTGAATGAGATTTATATTGTGAAAACTTACCTCATCAAACTTATCTTTATTATCTTCTCTTAGCCAGGTAACAAGCGCATCAATACTACGTAAAGGTGATTTTAAATCATGCGACACAATATGCGCATATTCTTGAAGTTCATCATTACTTTTCTCTAATTTTTTCAGTAATATTTCTTTCTGTAGCTCTAAATTTTTAAACTCAGTAATATCTAAATGAATACCTATAGAACCGATCACCTCGCCTTTAACATTATAGTTAGGTGCACCACTTATTAACCAATAGCGCAGCTCCTTCATTTTATTTACAATCTTTAATTCATAAGAATTGGAAATCCCATCTAAGCGTCTTTTATTTTCTATTTCAATTACTTTTTCCTTATCAGCCTCAAAAAGTTCGGCGGCCCTAGAACCTAATAATTCTTTTTCTGAATACCCTGACATTTCAACAAATCGTTGATTAACCATTAGAATTTCATCATCATTATTGACCTCAACCAATCCAAGATTCATATTAGCAATAATATTTCTATATTTTTGGCGCTCCGCCTCAACCACTTCTTGATATGCACTTTCAAGTGTAATATCCCTTACGATACCTTGCGCGCCGACGGCTTGTTCATTTTCATAAATAATAGATGCATTAATATGTACAAACTTTATGTCTTTTTTATTGGTAAGAATTTGAATCTTAAAATCTGTTAAAGAGCCTTCATTTAAGAGTTTTTTAAACGACTTCTGAACTTTTTTCAATTCTTTGGGTAAAACCATAGACATCAAATTAGAACTGTCTTTTGTGGACTCGAAACCTAAAAGATCAACAGCGGCGTTGTTCATTTTAAGAATATTACCCCATAAATCCATGATTACATAGGCGTCAACAATATTCTCAAATACACCTTGAAGCTGAGAACTAGTCTTAGAATACGAAGTTTGAAGTTCAGCATTAGCAGCCTTAAGCTTAAGATTTACCTCATAAAGCTCGGCAGACTTTGCCTCAAGAATTTCTTCTGCAGCCTTTCTCGAGGCCTTTTCTCTTGCAAGCGCCCTTTTAAGTACCTCTTCGATTTGACTCATGTAACTGCTATCCTCTGTTAATAATAAACCTTACTTCTGTTCCTTCGTCATTCAGTTTTTCTATTTTAATTTTAGCTGGGACTTTAAATAATTTGAAAGTTTCTAACATAAGTCCTTTACCAAGAACGTATAAGGCCTTATCAGATTTATAAGTTAATACCATACTACTTTCCGTACGTTCTTCCAATTCAAACGTAGGTAGTTGTGCATCTGGATAAATTTTCTGAACCTCGACATGAATATGATTTTCAATAGAAGCCAAAAGGTCCATGGGATTTTGGTAATGACTGACCAAATCTGGATGAGATTTGACTAATACAGCAAACAAATGTTCTGAATAGACCATCAATAAGTCATCCACAGCAATATTTGTATTAGCACTTAAATGAGATAATAGCTGCAACATCTCAGAGAATTCGTATGTCCCTACAGCTGTATATATGCCCCCAGAATCTAGATTTGCCTGATTTATAATTTTATCTACCATTTCTAGACCAAACTTTTCTTCCACTAAGTCTAAGAATTCGGTAAAAATTATTCCCTTCATTAAGTTGTAATCAATTCATTTATACTCCAATATGCTAATAATTTTTCAATTTTGGAAACATAATCTTCATATTTTAAAGGTTTTAACACATAACCAGCAATGCCAGTTTTAAAACATTCCAATAAATCACGCTGATTATTTGAGGTAGTTAAGATTATAGTCGGGATGTAACTCAAGCGTTCGTCTGCTTTTAATATTCTTAAGAATTCTATGCCATTAATTTTAGGCATATTAAGGTCTAGGAGGATTATATCAGGCAAATTATTTTTTTGCTGTAATAATTCAAGGGCTTTTTCACCATTGTTGGCTTCAATAATTTTGTGATTTAGATTGAGGGACCCTGTTGCTCTCTTCAGTTTCATAACCTCTATCAGATCATCTTCGATTAAGAGAATGTTGATAGTTTTCATATTTTTTTTATAGGGGCAAATTTAACTCGGGTATAACAATTATATCAAAAAGTTCGTTTGAGGGCAATTTCTTGTCGGCGAATTGCTTCTATCTATCGACGAACGGGACGAATAAGACTATCTATTCAAAGTTAAAACCATAAAAAATTCATTATTCATTAATACATTTTATAGCTTAATATACTAACTTGTATTAATGAACAATAGGGTTTTTCGTTGACGATAATCTTTAAAACGTTAAATGGTTTCTCTTGATCTTTAAACTGTTTTTGAAGCTTATCTCGATTCCATTTGGATTGACCCTTATACCAACTCATAGGAATAAACTATCGGTTTTCCTATCATTTGAAAAGAGAGGCCTGTTTTGTAAATCTTAATGCTATTCCAAAGGCATTTATGTATATGGCAGCCAATATTCCTTCCTTATAATTTGCTCTCAATTCTTAAACGTATTCTGGATTGCATTTTAGGTTTAAAAACCCTTCACCATCTTACCATATAGATCAGCATGCTAAGGCAAATAATATATGACACACCACTTTAAAAACGAATACATCTTTATTAAATTTAAAGTACTCATTTACAGTTTAATGGGTTCTGTAGTCCTCAATGTTTATTCCAAAAGCTTTTTCTCGCCATCCTCAATTTTTAAGGCAGAATAATCTAGGGTCCAACCAATGGTCTCGACTAAATTCTCAATTAGCTGAATAGCCTCTAAAGCTTCAAGTCGAGCAACATTATACAAACCACTTTCTGGAATTTTATCTTTTATGTGAGTTTTGGCTTGGGTATGTAACTCAGTTAAATCTGACGCATCGAATTTGTTAAACATGCCATCTTTTTTATCGTAATAGTTAATATCACTTTCTATAGACAATACTTCTGGCTGTGGAAAATGCGATAAGACTACAGTCTTGGTTTTTGGGTTAGAGCGCATTTGTACTTTACTTAGATCAAAACCAACATGGGCTTTAGCATTAATTACAACAAGTGCTTTTTTCTTACTAGAAATTAACTTTAGAAACTTTTCTTTAACATCTTCATAATGATAGATCTCAGCAAAATCACCTTCAACAGTTATAAATTTACAAACACGCTTTATTTTATCTAAGAGAATGATAGATTGTGCATTTGTGGTTTGTTTTGTCTTCCACTGCTTATACAATGTCACTAACCCTAAGGTTACTAAAATGCTTATAATTATGATAAAAAATGTTTCCATATCTATAAATAAGAACTTACCTATTACTATTTGTCACTGCCTATTAATTCATCACTTTGTACAAAATTGGTTTACTTGGGGTGGCATCATTTTCAAAAGGGGCTATCTGTATATTAAGCAAATACATCCCATCGTCTATTTCATTAGACACGTAAATAAATTCCGTAATGGTTGCGTCTTTTCTTAATTGACCATGATAATTCCAAAAGGCTTTATGTCCTCTTAATTCCCCTCCATCTTCTTCACGGTCTACACTTGGCAAGTCTACCAATAAATGGCGCACCCCTTTGCGAACCAAAAGCTTTATAGCTTCTTCTTGAAAATAGGTCCAATTTGTATGAGAATATTGTTTTGTTTTCTTATCACTAGTATTGGGAATTGTACGCACAACAATCGCATCTCGTTTTTTATTCCCAATAGCGAACTGTAATTGTTTAGCTGAGATAACTGAATCTTCGCCTAGCTTTTCTGGCGCCACAGTAATGACCTCGGCTAAAAAGAAAAATTGCTTTAGATGTTTATTTATAGAATGTACTTCTTCTGTAATATGCCCTGCCATTTCGGTATGGGTACCGTGTGAATGTGGATTAAACGTAATCGTATTGAAATTGACTGACGCCCCTTTTTTTACACTAATGGTATCACCATCAAAAACTTCAGCTTCTATTTTTGGTGGTCCGATATACCAAGCATTTACATTAGTCCCTGATCCTTTTACAGGAATCGAAATATCTAAGGGTTTTTCTAAATCAACTTTTAATTTCTTAGAATTGTATTGTATGGTTGCTATCAAGATAAATTAAGTTTAAATAGTTCGCTTGCTATACCATCACTTAAGAATTGACCTTTTTTAGTTACTCTTAAATGCTCACCATCAATATACAACAAATGCTGATTTATAAAAACATTAGCTTGCTCAATTAGGTAGTCTCTTAATATGGATCCAAAATCTTTCTCAACCTTATCTAAGGAAACCCCCCAAACGGTGCGCAGACCAGTCATGACATACTCATTGTATTGATCTATTTTAGTAAGATTTTCTATTTTAATTGGTAAATCATCATTCGATATAGCTTTTATATACTTTGAATTATTTCTAACATTCCAACCGCGTTGCTTACCATTAAATGAATGCGCAGAAGGACCAATTCCTATATAGGACTTGCCTTGCCAATATGCCGAATTATTCTTACTAAAGTATCCTACTTTGCCAAAATTTGATAATTCATAATGAATAAATCCTGCCTCCTCCAATTGTTCCTTTAAAATGTGAAATTGCTCATGAGCTTGTTCGTCATCTACATTGTCTATTATCCCTTTCTTAATAAATGAGGCTAAGGCTGTTTTAGGTTCAACAGTCAATGCGTAGCTCGATATATGTGGCACTCCAAAACTTAAGGCCATTTCAATATTTTTTATCCATTGCTGATTCGATGCTCCTGGAATTCCATAAATTAAATCGAGTGAAATATTATCAAAGTGCTCCACAGCTTTTTCTAAACAAGCCTTAGCTTCCTCAGCGTTGTGAGCGCGATTCATTAATTTTAAATCAGTCTCAAAAAAAGACTGTATACCAATACTTAGTCGATTTATTGGAGTATCGGTTAAGGCTTCTATTCTATTATGAGATAAATCATCAGGATTAGCCTCTAAAGTAATTTCTGGATGCGCCATAACCGAATAATTAAAATACACTGCATCAATAATGGATTGCAACTCATTATTAGTTAATAAACTTGGAGTACCACCACCAAAATATATGGTTTCCACTTCAGTGCTTTTAAATTCCTCTTTACGAAGTTCTAACTCGGTTATTAAAGCTTGAATAAGTTCGTCCTTCTTTTTCAACGAAGTCGAAAAATGAAAATCGCAATAATGACACGCTTGCTTGCAAAAAGGAATATGGATATAGATGCCTGCCATTTAATTAACCTCAAAAAATTTATTTCTTTACACGATCCTCATTCTGCTTTACAAAAGCAGACCAACCCGAATAGCTCTTGCCCACTTCCACTCTTCCTTGGTTGTAAAAGTGACATACTGCTGCCGCAAGTCCATCGGTAGAATCCAAATTTTTAGGTAGCGATTTTAATTGCAATAAGCTCTGTAACATTTTTGCGACCTGTTCTTTGCTAGCGTTGCCATTTCCTGTTATTGCCATTTTAATTTTCTTAGGAGAATATTCGGTAATAGGCACTTCTCGCGATAAACCTGCTGCCATAGCAACACCCTGAGCACGACCTAGTTTTAGCATACTTTGTACATTCTTACCAAAGAAAGGAGCTTCAATGGCTATTTCATCCGGATGATAGGTGTCGATTAATTCTACCGTACGTTCAAAAATGAGCTTTAGCTTTAAGTAATGATCGTTATATTTTTTGAGATGCAATTCGTTTAATTGCATAAAAGACATTGTCTTGCCAACAACTTTTATAAGACCAAATCCCATAATAGTAGTGCCAGGATCAATACCCAATATTACTTTTTCTTTACTCATAATTTAATCGCAGTATTGACAACCGCTCAAAGAAACGGCAAGTCCTAATGTAACATTAAATACGTTACCATTAAATGCTCCTAAACCACTCAAAACTGGATCGTAATCATTTAATGATGTAAAGCCATATATATATGCCGTATCAACATACACAGAAACCTTTTCGCTTACAGCATAATGTACTTCTAAACCACCTAAAACATTTAAATAGGATTGTTTATTTTCACCCAAATTTCCCAACGGTTTCACAAAAGAAAATCCAGGACCACCATGTAGGATGGTACGTAATCGTGGTGGCAGAAACCCAAGATATTCCGTTGGATCAAAAACAAACTGGACGTTAATTCTTGAGTAATTCATCTTTACTTCTGGAGATATTTCTTCAAGTTTAAACCTATTAAAACCATAATCAAGTTTTACACCAATAGTACGTTTAAACATGTGTTGCATCCCTAGATTTACAGTTGGAAAATTTATTGCCTGTGCATAGGTTCCTTCTACAAAACCATCTGTTGTAGGATAATTAAACCCTAATGCAATAAGAGCTTTCCATTTGCTAGTAGCTTTAAACTGAGCCTGTGCATACAGACCAAAAAAAATAAAACTCAAAAGAATAAGGTTATGTCTTAATTGGAGCTTCATCTGAGCGTTTTTGATTTAATTTGTAAAATGCTGTTGCGCTTACCTTACAAAACTAAACAATTCTTCTTTGTACTTATTAAGTTAAGTATTGTTGTTGGCGCATTTTACTTTATATATACCAAACTAACAGAAAACAAAGAGTTAAGTTTTAGTGAATTTTGGGCTTTTTCGACCAAAAACGACCGTTTTTCGGCAAAAATTATATGTTTTTTACTCATATTAAGCAGTTTCAATTGGTTTTGTGAGATAGTGAAATGGCAAAATTTGGTAAGCGCTATCAAAAGAATCACTCTACAAAATTCTCTTGAACAGACCTTAGGAGGATTAACAGCTTCAATAATAACTCCTAACCGTATAGGAGATTATGGCGCCAAGGCCATGTACTTTGAGAAACCGCTTAGAAAGCGCATACTATTTCTAAATGTATTGGGTAACCTTGGACAGATGGGAGTAACAACCCTCTTAGGATGTGCTGGTTTAATAGTATTTATAAATAGATATGATGTTTCGTTTGATTATTATCGGATAGCTCGATTTCTAGGAATAGTAGTCATTGTAGTTTGTTTAATCCTATTCGGATTAGGCCATAGACATTTTAGAATTAAGGGATATACACTTCAAAATGTTTTAAATCATACAAAAGAGATTGCGCTAATAATTCATCTTAAGACTATTTTATTATCACTTTTGCGTTTCCTTACGTTTTCGTTTCAGTTCTTTTTTCTTATGACCATATTTCAGATTGAATTAAACTATTTAGATGCTATGGTCCTAATTACAAGTATGTATTTCTTAGCTTCTATTATTCCTACCATTTCAATTTTCGATGTTATTGTTAAAGGAAGTGTTGCGGTTTTTGTATTTAGCTATGCAAATATTGATGAGTTACGAATTCTATCCATTATAACCTTGATGTGGATACTCAATTTTACTATTCCTAGCATTTTAGGAAGTTACTATGTCCTAAAATTTAAGCTACCCAAAACCTCAACATGATTGCAACTAGCCTTATCATCATAATTGTTTTTTATCTTTTTACTATTGCATTATTGGTTATTGGATTTGATAAAGTCAAGGATTTTAACCTGCGTGATTTACAATCTAAAAATAAGTTTACAGTTATTATTCCATTTAGAAATGAAGCTGAAAATCTTCGGGAACTCTTAAGTTCAATATATAGATTAAATTATCCAATAACACATTTTGAAATTATTTTAGTCAATGATGAATCTCAAGATAATTCCATTGAAATAATTAACACATTTATTCCAAAGTCCGTTCTTAAAAATTCTGCTAGCATAACAGTTATTGATAATTTAAGGCGTACTAATTCACCAAAGAAAGATGCCATTTCTTCAGCAATCAAAAAAGCGAAATACGACTGGATTATTACTACAGATGCTGATTGTGTTTTACCCAAATATTGGTTGGATGCTTTTGATGAATTTATTCAAAGCAACAATCCGATTTGTATAGTTGCACCAGTGCGTTATCAAAATCCTAATACCTTCTTAGATCGGTTTCAAACCTTAGATTTTTTAAGTCTACAAGGCGCCACTATTGGAGGTTTTGGAATAAAAGAACCCTTTTTAGCAAATGGAGCAAACTTTGGATATAAACGTTGTGTATTTTTAGAAATTAATGGTTTTACTGGCAATGAAAATATTGCCAGTGGTGATGATATATTCTTACTTGAAAAATTTAAGAAATTAAACATCAAAGAGGTTTCCTATTTAAAATCTGATTTGGCAACTGTAACTACCAAACCTGTATACAATTTTGAATCCTTAATTCAGCAACGCCTACGATGGGCCTCTAAAACTAGTCGCAACCCAAATCGGTTTTCAAAATTCATTGGACTAATTGTGTTTTTAGGGAATCTTGCTTGTATTCTTATGTTCTTATTAATGTTATTTCAGATATTGAATGTGAGGACTGCTCTTGCCCTTTTAGTTATAAAATTTGGTATTGATTTCTTATTACTTTTTAAAACTTCTCGATTTTTTAAACAAGAATCTGTTCTGTTATCTTTTTTATCCTCGAGTATTTTATATCCTCTATTTAGTGTGGCCGTTGTCTTACTTTCCTTTTTTAATTCTTTTGAGTGGAAAGAGAGAGGATTTAAGAAATAGAAACTTCAGATATTTTTGGTAGCTTTACTCATACCAAATCAAAAAAAACAATGAAAAAACTAATTATAACCTTATGCCTTTGTTTGGTGTTTCACTTTAATTATAGCCAAGAAATCTACGCCATAAATGGCGAAACCCTGGAGCTGAAAACCGAGTTAAATGGATCACTCGATTTACTGTGGAATATCATCGATGGTAACTATAGATATTTTATAAAAAAATCGGACGGGAGCATTACTGAACTCAAAAACACCAAGGGTTCAGTTAATAAATATCAAGAAGAATATAAAACGGTCTTACAAGAAGCTACAGGTGGATTATCTACAGACAAGGTTAAACTAACCTTATATAGTCTAAGAAACTTTATTGACGCCTATAATACAAGTAAAGATTCAAATTACACGTCATTTTCAACAACAGAAAGCGGTGTTCAATTTAGACTTGGATTTTCGGCCGGAATTACTAATAATCCTTTTGTTGGAAACACAGACAATAATAAGAACCTACTAATTGGTGCTGAATTGGAAATTTATGAAACTACCAATTTACCAAGACATTCTGGATTTTTTCAGTTAAGACATGCTTTTCAGAGTGATGATTTCCCATACAGTACAACAGAGCTGTCTTTAGGATATAGGTACAGGATAATCAACAAGGCAAAATTTTCAATTTATGGGCAACTAAAAATGGCAACACTTAACTTTTCTAGTGTTACTTTTGAAAGCGAATCCAACACAGAAATTGACCAAAGTGACACTTCATTCGACATTCCACTCATCTTTGGAATTGGTTCTGACATAAAAATTGGAGACCATAGTTTTTTGACTATAATTTATGGTGAACTATTTGCGGTTCTATTAGATAATCAAGGTAATTTTTCTACTGATATTGCGATAGGTTATAAATTTAATTTATAAGTGAGTTTAAGAAACTTTAAAACCTCTAATCCTGTCTTTAACGGATACTTCTGGGAAGATGGTAAGTCTGCTTCTAAGAAAATGACAGTCACCGGAATTTTCCTGAAATCTATTATTAGTATTTTAGTTATTGCTGGTATTACGGCATACTTATGGAAGCTAAATGAAGCAGGTATGTCTCTACGATGGTTTAGACTTGGAGGCATGTTGGGTGCTATCGTAATTAGTATAATAATTTCTGTTAGACAACAATGGGCGCATGTTTTGGTGCCACTATATGTCATTGCAAAAGGCTTGTTTTTAGGAGGATTTTCTGCTTATGCGCATCAAAATTTCCCAGAACTGCCTTATCAGGCTATAGGTGTAACTATTGTAACGTTCTTTGTCATGTTAATGCTTTATCAGCTTAGAATCATTGTGGTTACTAAAAAATTACGAAGTGTCATCATTACAGCGACTGTAAGCATAATACTCACTTACCTGATTTCATGGATCCTTAGTTTTTATGGAATTAAACCTTACATCTGGGGAACATCTTGGTTTGCAATTGGTTTTAATATTGTCGCAGCTATTGTAGCTTCCTTTGCGCTACTTTTAGATTTTGATTACATAGAGCGTTACAAAAACAAGGCTCCTAAACACAAAGAGTGGTTAGCTACTTGGGGACTCTTGGCAACACTTATTTGGCTGTATGTAGAAGTTCTGAGGCTAATGCAAAAATTAGCCATTCGATTCTAGTTTATCTTTACTATAATTGGCAACTCAAAGGCTGTTGTCACTTGCTGCCCTCGCTTTATTGCTGGATAAATTTTCGGAATACCTTTTAAACTCTCATGTAATAGACTATCAATTTCAGGAATTTGAATGACGGTTTCTGGTTTAATTTTCATTTGCTCTATTACTAAGGTTCCTTCCTTATCTATTATTAATTTTAAGCGAATCGTATCATTAATATCTTCTGAAACAACAATATTTTGATTACTCAAAAAGGTATTAACATGAGCTAACAGGTTGTCCTGAAAACACGCTCGACTTTCTATTTTTCCTGAAACTGAAGAGCAATCATCAAAGGTTGGATAAGTATCCACATCATTCCAATTAAACGTCTGCAATTCTTCCTCTAACAAGTCTTCTGGATTAACCTTTTGCTTTTCAAAATAACTGCAAGATGTAAGCGATAAAAGTATAATAAAAACAGCTATTCGATTCATTATGAAAATTCTAAAACCGAAAAGTACAATATTTTTAGATTTTAGTCTTCTTCCTTAAATTTTTCTTCCTTGAGTTGTCTTAAGCGCTCCTCAGCATACAAACCAAAGGGACTTTTCTCATGCTTCTTAAGATAATCTTCATAGAGTTTAATTTTTGTATCGATATCGGCATAATATTCATCCTTAGTTCTTATTAAATAAAACTCAGACATCATATTTTTAGAATCCTCTTTTAAAGATTGTTGAAATGCTTTTATGGCTTCATCGTACTTTTTCTGTCTATTCAAGACAGTACCCAAGCGCTGGTATTCGTCCGATAGGGAAACATCACGAAGTGTTAGCGACTTAGAAATAAAATCTTCTGCCATCTCATAATTGCCAAGTCGTTCATAATACGTCCCAATAACAAACATGGCATTGGCATTATAGGGATTATAATTAAGCGCCTTTTTTCGGTGAAAGATGGCATCTTCATAATCCGAATTCTGAGCATAACTAAGACTTAGCTTTTCATGAATAAACTCTGATGCTTCCCCTAAGTCTATTAGCTTATTAAACCAAACAACAGCATGTGTATAATACTCCTGAAAATAATAAGCCTGCGCCTTTAAACTTATGAGCTCAATACTTTCAGAATAATTCTGTAAGCCTTTATCAATTAGAGTATGAGCTTGCTCAAATCGTCTTTTAAAAATATGCCGTTTGGCAATTTTAAAAATGGCCTTTTGGTGAGAATCATCAATCTCATATGCTTTTTTAAAGCTGTTTATGGATAAGGTATCATGTTGTTTTTCAAGAACAATACCTAGTTCGTAATGCAAATTTGGATTTAGACTATCATTTAAAATAAGACCTATTAATTCATTTTTCGCGATTTCAAATTTTTTTGTCCGCATCAAAAGCTTTGCATAGTCGTATCGAACCTTTAGATTATTGGGCTCTAATGCGATTGCTTGCTCATAATATTTTAAACCTTCACCGTAATTTCCGAGCGCTATATAAGCCTTGGCAATCTTGGCATAAATACCCTCTTCATTTTCTAATGTTTTATAAGTCTTAATGGCTTTAGAATAGGCGCCAAGAGCATAGTATTCATCAGCTTGTTGAATGCCAGTTTGTCCATAAACCAGTTCTACAACTACTATAATAAGGACAGATAATAGGTAACGTTTCATTTAATCATTGCTCTTTTTATCCTCCGCTATCATAAATACAATGGGTATACTTAATGGCACATCTACCTTTTCTCCATTATTTTCACCAGGAATAAAATCGGGTAATAATTTAATAACACGTAGTGCTTCTTCTTCTAGCTTTTTGTGTGTTGCCCTTGCCTTAAGGTCTTTTATCTTACCTCGTTTATCTATTTTAAAATTTACAAAAATACGCTGTTTCCCAGCAGGTAAATCTAGAGCTTCCGCCATTTTCGTGTTAAAGTTCCTAGCCAAAAATACATTAACCGCACTTACAGTGCACTTTTTACGGTCTTCATTACTAACCAAAGCCTCACAATCAGGATGAATTGGAAATTTTTCAATAACTGAAGCAGCGGTCTCTTCTATTTCTAGACTGTCTTTTTTCTTAAGATCTTCTACAAATCTTTTATAATTTGGAGTACTTGTGCGAGAAGATTCACTTTCTGCAATTTGAAATACAATGGGTAAAGCGTATTGTACTACTACCTTTTTCCCTTTTTGCGTACCAGCTGTAAAGTGTGGTAACATATTAATGACTCTATATGCTTCCTTCTCAAGAACTTCATGCGACGCTCGGGTCTTTATACCTATAACCTGTCCTTCTTTATCAATTTTGAATTGTGCAAATATACGTTGCTTACCTTTAATCCCAAGTGAATCGGCTATATCAGTATTGAAATTTTTAGCAACGTGCTTTGAAACAAATTGACTCATGCATTGCTTGCGCTCTTCATTGGTCTTGAGTGTCTCACATTCGGGTAGTGTAGGAACACTTTCGATAACATTGAACGGTACTTCAACAATATCTTCGACTTTTATTTGCTTATTTTCACTTTCATAAGTATTAGAGTCATAAAGAACAATTTTAGATCCTCCCACAGCCTCGCAAACCACTAGCTTGTGGAAATTATTATCAGCATTTAGCTGGTTTAATAGCGCATCAAAACGTATTTGTTCAGCATTAGTCTTATTATCCATATCATTTACTACCAGTCTCAATTCACCTTCACTAGCATTGACCTCCCAGTGATCCTTGGCTTCATCTGTTTTTAACCAATCTCTATGCTCAGCATAGGAAGACATTAGTTTCATTTTATGGGCTATATCAATTATCTCATCTGTCAATTCACCTTTTTCAGATGTACGCTCCTCCATTTTCTCACCTATATAACGCATATAAGCAATTGATTTGTAATACACTTCTTTAGAAATCACATACACATCATCACTTTTACCATCCATTCCTACTGATCTTGCTATTTCAAGAAACGAACTTCCGCTTTTCTCCATGGCAATTAATTCATTATAATACTTCTTTATTATTGGTTCTTCATTTTGTTCTTGTTGAACATTCAGAGTTTTACTAGAGCTCTGTTGTGCCATGACTTCAGTAGAGGTATAAATAACCATTCCGAATATCAATGGTAATAGTAGCGCATACTTAAGTGTCCTAATTTGACTTGATTTTGATTTTTGTAACATAGCGATTCGTTTTTTGATTAATGATTTTTTATAAAACGTATTTGTAAATGAGATACTATTAACGTTGAAAATTTGATTGAGTAAACTCTGATAATAGGCCTTCTTACCATTCTGTTTTACCGCTTTGGCATCAGCAATGAATTCGTGAAGTTCCTTTATTCTTATTTGGTATATATATACCAATGGATTGAACCATAATACAATACGTAATATCTCGAAGAAGAGTAAATCTAAACTATGCCACTGTTTAACGTGTACCATCTCATGTTTATAGATTGCATTTTTTTGGGAAGTTGAAATCTGTTCACCTAAGAAAATGATTCTAAAGAAAGAAAAGGCTGCTGTGCTATTACTTAGTTCTACAACAAGAATATTACCTTCCCATTGCTTAGGATTCTTAAATTTTAACCAAAATATTTTTAATATTTTTGAAATAAAAATCAACGTGGCTATCCCAATACCAGCAATTGCAATAATTTGCCATAATGGTATTGATAGCTGTTCTAGTATAATACCTGATTGTTCGACCACTACGATGTCTTGTTGCGTAATTAAGGGTTCACCTATGAAGACTTCAGGTAATTGAATAACCAAATCCTTGGTTGTAACTTCTCGTAGTTTGGGAAATCTAATAAATGGCAGTACTAACGAAATTATTGATGTGCTTAGTAAATATGCTCTGTTATAGTTAAAAAAAGTCTCTTTTCTAAGTAAGAGGTCATAAACCAATAAAAATATAGCCTGAAACGCAATAATTTGAAATATTGTATAAAGCATATCTAGTTATTTTTATTGATTTCATTTAATAACGTTTCAATATCCTTAACATCTACATCATTTTTTTCAACAAAAAATGAGACCATACTTTTAAAGGACCCTTGAAAATAATTATCAACTAATTTATTTATAGACTGATTACTGTAAGCTTCTTTTTTTACAATTGGAAAATACAAATGTCCTTTGCCCTGCTTTTCATAATCTACAAATCCTTTAGACTCTAAGATTCTTACAATTGTAGACACCGTGTTATAAGCAGGCTTGGGTTCTGGTAATAGCTCTATTATAGATTTAACATTGGCCATTTCTAGCAGCCAAAGCGCCTGCATAATTTCTTCCTCTGCTTTAGTAAGTTGTTTCATTAAACTAAGTTTTTAGTTGTGTAACCAATCAAATATAACTAATATTTTAGTTTAAACTAAGTTTTTAGTTGAAAATTGTAACAAAACGCTATTACCTGCGTCATACCAATAAATTTAATTTATGGAATTATTCTTGGTGATTTTATCGCTATTGTTGATGCTGCTTGGTTTGTTAGGTAGTTTTTTACCAGTTCTTCCAGGCCCTTTAACCAGTTGGGCTGGACTTTTAGTGCTTCATTTTACGGATGGTGTTGATCTAAGTAATACCTTTTTAATTCTTACGCTAATGGTGGCCATATTTATCTATGTACTAGATTATATTATACCAGCTATAGGTACAAAACGATTTGGAGGAAGTAAAGCTGGAATCATTGGCACCACAATAGGACTTTTTATTGGCCTCATTGCTCCTATTCCTTTTGGTATTATTGTTGGTCCGTTTATAGGCGCTCTAGTTGGAGAAATGGTTCATAGAAACGATATAAAAAAAGCCTTGAAGGCAGCATTAGGATCATTTTTAGGTTTTATAGCATCGACCTTTTTAAAATTTATTGTTGCTATAATTTATTTAGGCTTTTTTATTGTGAAGCTATCAGAACACAACGCCAATTGGTTCTAAGAAAAAACCTAGTTCTTACGTGTAGAACTAGGTTTAATTTTCTTGCTATTAACTCAACAATTACTAAGAGGGATTAATTAATTCTTGTTGACTTGGCGTAAATATATATTAGCCATATATAATTTTGCTGCGGTAAAACCTCAAACTTATTGTGGTAAAACCGTAATTTTCAATTATAATAAAGGATTTGAGCTGATTTTTGTGTCAAACCAAAACAACTTTTTTTCTATATTTTCTTACAAATACCCTTTTACTCGTGCTTCTTGAAGTAAAGTTTCGTCTTTTCCATCTACAACTGAAAATAACAATTTAAGCTGTTTTTTTCTTTTTTCGATGGCACTTGTAGATAAAGGAATATACTCACTTAAACTTTTCGTCTTTATGCCTTGAGACAACAGATGAAGAATTTTTCGATTTATATCATCGACATAGATTTCGCTAGTAATTGTTTTCTTAACATAATTACTTACTGTACTACTATAGTAAGGAGGGTATTTGAGGATTTGCTGAAAAGCATCTGCCAATTCCATAGAGGTTAAATCACTTTTTATTAAAAACCCATCTGGATTTATCTCTTTAATAATGTTATGAATTCTAAACGATTCATTAAACATGGTTAGGATTATAATCTTGGCATCTGGAAGAACGCGTTTTGCTAATAGTGCTAAATCTTCACCTGAGGCATATTTACCATCTTCAGAAGCGGGTAAACTAATATCGAAAAAACACACATCATAGGGAGTTGCTTTGGACGCTCTATTTATCATTAACTGTGCGGTATCACAATTGTTTGCTGTATCAATAAGCAAGGTTTGATCATCTTCTTTGGTTGCCATTAAGACGTTTTGGTAACCTTCAATGATAATTGGGTGGTCATCTACCATTAAGATGTTAATATGTTTCATCCGTGTCTTTAATTAAATTATTTGGGACAGCGGGACTTTCAATTGTCATTATAATCCATTCGGATTAACGAGCAATTTTTTATGAAAGACTATTGTATGGAATAGAAACATTAATCTGTGTACCTTCTCCTTGTTGAGAATTAAAGTCTATTTTACCTTTAATATCCTCAACACGAGACGTCATGTTTTTCAAACCAATTCCTTTCTTGCTCTTTGATGTGTCAAATCCCTCTCCATCATCGATGATGTCTAAGCAAATTACGTTTTTTTCTAAAAAAATGCTAATTTTTATAGTCTTGGCATTGGCATGTTTATAGATATTTTGCATGGATTCTTGTATAACCCTGTAAATGTTGATTTTAGTCTTATTGTTAACTGTATCCCAATTTATATCATCGGTATAATCAAAGTCAGATTCTAAGCCGTATGCTTGAGTTTGGGTCTCAATTAATTCTGAAACGATATCCATAAAACCAGATCCTGACACAAAATCCATATTTAATTCATGCGAAATTTTACGAATATCTTCTTCAATGGTTTTTAACTGACCAATATAATTGGCTCTGGTCATCATAGCGTCTTTTCCATCCTTAAAATTGATACTATCTAGACTTAAACGTGTACCAAAAAGACGTCCCAAAACACCATCGTGAAGTTCTTCTGAGATACGTTTTTTCTCTTGGGTTCTTGCTTCGTCGACTTTATCCTGCTGACTTAACATAAGATTGTATATGTCTTCATTGGCTTTCTGCTGAACTTGAATAAGCTTAAGTTTTCTGTTCTTAGCACGTTGTGAAATCACGATATAAGTTAAAACTGCTGTTAACAGCAAACCAAGAGAAATCAGAATTAAATAAAAATTCTCTTTTGAAATTTGCTCGTTTTCGGCTTCAATTTGATCAGTGTCATATTTTATTCGTGCGTACTTATTCCTATTTGCTCTCTCTACCTTTAACAAACTATCATTAAGAATTATATGTTCACGTAAGTAAGAATTACTCTCCTCTCCCTCTGTTAAGCTTGAAAGAAGCATCATTGACTCAAGATATAACTCGTTTATTGGAATTTCACTTGAAATTCGATAACTCTCTTTAGCATAAAATAAAGACGATTCAGACTTATTATTTGCCTTATAAAATTTTGCCAAATCAATTGACGAAGCTAATTTCGTGTAAGGATCGTCAATACTGTCAGCAATTTTTAGTGCACTCAAAAAGTCCTTTTCTAGGGATTCATAATTATAGTTGCCTTTTAAAAATTTCGTAAATGCATAATTATTTAATATCAAAGCATAAAAGACAATATCAGTTTTTTTGAGAGTAGGATCATTAATAAGTTCATTATAGATATTCAAAGCTTTTTCATAATCACCTTTTGCTCTATATGGTAATGATAAATTATTTAAGGTTTCTAAGTATAAATCATTCCCATAATTAATTCTCTTAGTTAATTCTAATGCCCGATTATGATACTCTATTGACTTATCATAATTATCAAGCTTATAAGAAACACTACCAAGTAAATTTAACAGCAGATACTTATCATTACTTTTGTCGTCAACTTTTAGAACATTTAACAACCTTAATGCTTCGATTGCATTTTGTTCACTCCCTAAATAATCTTTTTCATTATCTTGAATTACTGCGATACTATAAAGAACTTCCGCTTTTTCATTTAGAATTCCATTACGATTGAAAAAATCAAAGGCCTCTATAAGGTACCTGTACGATGTAGCATTATCATCATCAATTTGATAATAATACCAACCTAGGTTTTTGTTTATATATTCTATTGCACTTGAATCGTTAAGTTTCTTAGAGAGTTTTAGATTATCTAGACTAATATCTTTGAATATTTCATAATCACCATTTATTAAATGAATATAACTTAATCCTCGATTAGTATTTAGTATAAGAGTGTCATTTTTAGTTTCGTCTGCGATACTGCTCGCAATTTTTGAATAGTTCAACCTTTCTGCCGTGTCTAGTAGTTCATTCTCGGATAGCTCTGTTAATTTCTTAATCGAATCATACAATCTCTCGTTACTCTGACTAAACATATTGTTAGTCAAAATAAAAAATAAAAGAAATTTAACTAAGTAAGGCTTCAAATTGGGAATGCAGATTGTTTAATTCAAATTTATGCTTTTTGGTTAACAAATAAAAAATAGACTATAACAAAGAAAGCCCGTAACTACGAGTTACAGGCAAAAATGTTTTATATTTAGATAAGTTTATCCTTGTTTAGGATGTTTAAAATCTTTCTTCTTCCCGTGTGCCAATAAGTCAATCTTTGTTGGCTGATGTATGTTATTATTGTTTTCAGCAACAACTTGTTCCGATTGTACACCAGAAACAGTTAAGACAGCAATAGCAACTAAAGCAAGAGTAATTTTTAAGGTTTTCATAAGTATCAATTTAGGGTTCATTAAATAGTCAATATTAAAATTGCGTAACGATTTTCGTTACAACGAGGGAGGGTATGGATTATTAACTATCTTAGGGATTAACCTAAAATTGTACTAAAATAAAACGAGGGACGTTTTAGCAGACTACACGAGTCTTTAAGTAAAATGGATTAAAAATTTCCTTGATAAGCGATTTGAGGACTTAAGAAGGACTACGAATATACTTGTAAACTGAACAAATCAAAAAAATATATCGATGAAATGCTATTTTTTACCGTTAAAATGCAATTTTTATTATATTGAGATCAAAATTCAATGCTTTTGTTGAAATAAAAAACCCAACTAAAACAAAAAAGCATCCCGATTTTCAACAAAGAAAAAAGGAAAGCCTTTCATTGGTAAACATCTAAGGTTACTTAGATCTCTACTACGTCCCAGACTAAAGTCTGAGCACAACACAACGCGTTTATATCAAAAAAGCTCTAATTACTTAGAGCCCTTAAGCAATTTTTAGCGGTCTGGACGGGACTCGAACCCGCGACCCCCTGCGTGACAGGCAGATATTCTAACCAGCTGAACTACCAGACCGTTGCGTAATTGCGAGGGCAAATATACATTGCATTTTTAATTCCGCAAACAAAAAATAAAAAAATATTAGCAGCTCTAAACAAATTTTTGACGCTCTATCATATAAGTGGTTAAAATATTATTAAAACCACGTTGAATATCGGCTTCCACATATTTTATTCTGTATTGCCCACATCTCAATCTCAAATTAGTAAAATAATGGTTAACAGCCGTTTCGTAATTTTCTTTGATATTGTCTGGATATAAATTAATATAATCTCCTGTTTCAATATCTTTAAAGCGTTTAGGTCTGTTATCAAAATCAAAACTTAGTTCTTTAGCCTTGTCAAATACATGAAACAAAATAACTTCATGCTTGTTATGCTTTAAATGACGTAATGCTTCAAAGAGTTTTTCATCCTCCTCAGACGTCTGGAACATGTCAGTAAACACAAAAATTAATGATCGCCTATGGATCTTCTCTGCAATTTGATGTAGATATTTATAAGTCTCTGTTGTTTTAGAATTGGGTTTGATAGTTACAGCGCTACTCAAGGTATTTAATAACATCTGATGGTGACGCTCACTACCCTTTTCAGGTGCATAATAATCATAGTGTTCACCGTAAATACTTAAGCCTACTGCATCTCGCTGTTTTTTGAGGATATGCATTATTGAGGCGCAAGCTAAAACTGAAAAGCCAACTTTATTAATAGTATTAAGAGATGTATTTGCTGACTCTGGATAATGCATTGAGCTACTATTATCTAAAATTAGATGGCACCTCAGATTGGTTTCTTCGTCATACCTTTTTGTATATAGGCGATCTGTCTTGGCATACAATTTCCAATCAATATGTTTTGTACTTTCACCTTGATTATAAATCTTATGTTCTGCAAATTCTGCAGAAAATCCGTGAAACGGACTTTTATGCATTCCTGCGATAAAACCTTCCACTACTTGTTTCGCCAACAGCTCAAGATTCTTGAAACCTCCTGCTTTATTCAGTTCTAATTGTAAGTCCATGAGTACCGAAACTAAAAAAGGTTTGCCGTTTAGACAAACCTTTTATCAATTCTTTTAGAGTCTTCTATTATAAGAGCGCGTCAATTGCATCAGCATATGCATTTTTTGGCGCAACACCAACTTGACGACCTACAACTTCACCATTCTGAAATACTAATACTGTAGGTATGTTTCTAACACCATATTTAGCAGCAAATTCTTGATTAGCGTCAACATCTACTTTACCAACTACAGCTTTCCCTTCATACTCAGTACTAATTTCGTCAATGATTGGCCCTACCATTCGGCATGGGCCACACCAAGCCGCCCAAAAGTCAACCATTACAGGCTTTTCACTTTTTAATACCGTTTCTTCAAAAGTTGCATCTGTTATTTCTAATGCCATATTATTAAATGTTTAATATATTCTACTTCAGTTACACAAAATTAGTCAAAAAAAGTGCCAAACCTTACAAATCCGGTATTTGATTTGACTATGCCATCATTGGTTTGCGTTATTATATTAACGCTTTTATCATAAAATTATGTAATGAATTTCTTGCAGGTCGTTCATCCTAGTCCAAAACAAAAATTGAAATACTGACATTTAATTCTGGAAAATAAATAACCGATGCCCCCAAAACGTTCAATGTCCATATCCTTTAATATCACGCACATCAATAGATGATATTCCTAGATAATAATCACCCTCCATTTTTTGATTTGATTTTATGGGTGTATAAAGAAAATCTAAAGTACTTTTTGTCTCAAAAATATTACCTGTAAAGAGCTTTTGACAAAAAACAACCAAGACTCTACTCGTTGTTGCAATACCAACTCTACCATGCAAATCAAAAGAATGGTCAATACTACAACTATCAAAGCTTTCCGAAGTCCAATATTATCCTACCAAAGAAAGGGTGTTGTCAGCCTTCTTTTCTAATGTTGAAAACCAAGTATGATTTAAACCTAATTTATCGTAATTAAGAAGTGACCTTATTGCCGTACAAAAAGGTTGGTTAGTAATCCCTTCAATAATTTCCGTGAGTAACAAGTAATTTACATCCGCACAAGAAAACACATCTTCGGGATTGCCGAGAGGTTCACCAAAACGCATTGCTAAATCTAACTGTTCATCTCTCGTATAATAATACAAGGGACCTGACTTAACATTTCGCATATATTCGTCGGTTACTGCTTAATTACATAGATTATTTGTGTGATTTAATAAGTAGACCACCTATATAATTGCTGTATCGTAACCTTCAGTCACCAGTTTAGAATTTGTATGCTCAAAAACCAAACTATCAATGGAATAAATAAGCTCTAATTTTCCCTGTTCAACTAATCCCAATCTTGCCGCACTCACATAGGCTTTTGTATTACTTACAATTAATACAGATTGATCATTCTTTAAATCTAAACCATTATTATCTAAATGTACAGCAACACCACTCCAAGAAGTTTTCATATTTGGCGCCCCTACATAAACCTTTATACCAATAGCACCTTCATTTTCTGCATAAATAGAATCTAGTATAGTTGAAAGCTCTCAGTCTTAGTTGCTGATGTATTGATGGCGTTATTTTGCCTATAATTATAAACAGCTGAATAATCAGAATCAATAACAACTGTACCCTATTTATAACTTAGTTTAACTTGTACATTACATCAAGTGCTTTTAAAGCATACAACAACTCTTGCGAAATTTTAACTTTTTGACTACGGCTAGGCATGTTTAATTTCAACTTTTCTTCATTGTCATAAATGACAAAATTAAGTTTGTGGCTACCTTGATGTAATCTGAACATATCTTCTAATTCAGAAATTGTATTTTTTTCCAGATCACTTATGTTTAATTGAATGGATAATTTCTTAGCATAGGCATCCATCACATCATGAAGAAGCTGGAAATTATTAAATTGAATTCTAGGCTCTCCTTTTTGACCTGTATCTCTATTTGTCCATCCTTCTTTTATAAAAGCACGCACATACACAAATGAATTTTGAACTAAGAAATGTCTAAACTTCAAATAATCTTCACCAAAGATTCTAAACTCATAACTGTCTGAGTAGTCTTCTATCGTAAACGCCGCCCAACCTTTGCCTTGTTTACTAACTCTATGTTGAATATCAGTTACTACTCCGCCGAAGGTTATTTCTCTGTTTACAATAGCTTGTAAGTCACTAAAAGCAGCGATAGTTCCATTGCAAAAGGTTTTCATTTCTATCTTAAAATCATCTAGTGGATGTCCCGAAATATAAATACCAACAACCTCTTTCTCCCGAGATAATTTTTCCATCGTTCCCCAATCTTCACATGGTGGGACTTGTGGCTCAGCAATTTGCACTTCACTAGAATCCCCAAACAAGCTCACCTGAGCAGAATTTTCATTTTCCTGGTGTCTGGCTCCATACTTCATAGCCTTTTCCAAAAAGGTAATGCCATCACCATCATGAGCAAAATACTGCGCACGATGTGTATCCGTAAAACAGTCAAAACCCCCTGCATTAGCAAGTCCTTCGAATGATTTTTTGTTTGCGGCTCTTAAATCCACTCGTTTGGCCAAATCAAAAATAGATTTATAATTCCCATCTTCTTTTCTATTTGCAACAATGGTTTTTACAGCACCATGACCAACACCTTTTATCGCACCCATTCCAAATCGTACAGCATTGTCTTTATTTACGGAGAATTTATAATAGCTTTCATTGACATCTGGTCCAAGAACTGGTAATCGCATACGTTTACATTCTTCCATGAAGAAAGTTACCGACTTAATATCATTCATATTGTTTGAAAGCACAGCCGCCATGTATTCAGCAGGATAATGAGCTTTTAAATAAGCGGTTTGATAAGCAATCCAGGCATAGCAGGTTGAGTGGGATTTATTAAATGCATAACTCGCAAAGGCCTCCCAATCTTTCCAGATTTTTTCAAGCTTTTCCTTATCCATGCCTTTGGCAGCTGCTTGTTCAATGAACTTGGGTTTCATTTTATCCAGAACAGCTTTTTGCTTCTTACCCATGGCCTTTCTAAGCACATCGGCTTCGCCTTTAGTAAAGTCTGCGAGTTTTTGAGATAAAAGCATTACCTGCTCTTGGTAAACTGTAATACCATAAGTTTCTTTAAGGTATTCTTCCATTTCAGGCAAGTCGTAAATTATCTCTTCTTTACCATGCTTTCTATTGATAAAACTGGGTATATACTCCATTGGCCCTGGTCGGTAGAGCGCATTCATTGCAATAAGATCATCAAAAACGGTTGGCTTTAGATGCTTCATATGCTTTTGCATTCCAGGAGATTCATATTGAAAGATACCCACTGTTTCGCCTCTTTGAAATAAAGCATAGGTTGCTTCATCATCTAATGGAAAATTCTCAGGATCGAGTTCTATACCGTGCTTGGCCTTAACAATCTTAACCGTATCTTTAATTAAGGTTAAGGTTTTTAAACCTAGGAAATCCATTTTAAGCAGACCTGCACTTTCTACAACTGAGTTATCAAATTGCGTAACATAAAGATCTGAATCCTTAGCCGTAGCCACAGGAACATAATTGGTAATATCGCCTGGAGTAATAATTACACCACAGGCATGAATCCCAGTATTTCGCACTGAACCTTCTAAAACTCGTGCTTGATTGACTGTCTCAGCTTGCAAATCTTCACCTTCTGAAATATTGAGCAATTGGTTTACCTTATCCAACTCTTCAGATCTGAATTTACCCGCTAATTCTTTTTCACTTTTACCAAATATCTTGCCTAGCTTAGACATGTTTGGTATTAATTTGGCAATATGATCCGCTTCATTTAAAGGTAAGTCTAACACACGTGCTGTATCTCTAATCGAAGATTTAGCAGCCATGGTGCCATAAGTTATAATTTGGGCTACCTGATTAGCACCATACTTATCAATGACATATTGCATAACTCTTCCGCGGCCTTCATCATCAAAATCAATATCAATATCTGGCATACTCACACGATCAGGATTAAGGAAGCGCTCAAAAAGTAAATCGTACTTAATCGGATCTATATTAGTTATCCAAAGACAATACGCAACTACAGAGCCTGCCGCAGAACCACGCCCAGGACCTACGGAAACATCCATATTACGAGCTTCTCTAATAAAGTCTTCAACAATTAAGAAATACCCAGGATAACCTGTATTTTCGATAACACTTAATTCAAAATCAAGACGCTCTTTAATTTCAGATGTAATCTCACCATATCGTTTTTGGGCACCTTCATAAGTCAAATGTTTTAAATAGGCATTTTCACCTCTTTTACCACGATCCTCTTCATCTTTTTTATCCTTAAATTCATTTGGAATATCAAAGGCTGGTAACAATACATCACGTGCTAATTCAAAGGGTTCAATTTTATTGACCACCTCTTCAATATTGACAACAGCCTCGGGTACGTCCCTGAACAAGGCTTTCATTTCTTCTGAAGACTTAAAGTAATATTCTTGGTTAGGCAGACCATAACGGTAACCTCTTCCTCTTCCTATTGGCGTGGCTTGTTTTTCTCCATCTTTAACACAAAGTAAAATGTCATGTGCATTGGCGTTTTCTTGCTCAATGTAGTAGGTGTTGTTTGTAGCAATTAGCTTTACATCATGCTTTTTAGCAAATTGAATCAATACTTGATTTACACGATTTTCATCTTCTTGATTATGACGCATTAATTCTATGTACAAATCTTCACCAAAAGTGTTTTTCCACCATAATAAGGCTTCTTCAGCCTGATTCTCACCAACATTTAAAACCTTACTAGGCACCTCACCATATAAGTTACCTGTTAGACAAATTAAATTGTCTTTGTATTGCTCGATTAAAGCCCTATCAATTCTTGGCACATAGTAAAACCCATCTGTAAATGCTGCTGAAGATAATTTTGCTAGGTTGTGATAACCTCTTTTGTTCTTTGCTAAAAGTACTATTTGATAGCCATTGTCTTTACGCGTCTTATCAGTATGATTTTCACAAACAAAAAATTCGCATCCTATAATAGGTTTAATAATTTGCCCTGTCTTTTCTTGCCCATTTTCTTCAGCTTCTTTATGCTGCGCTTTTACTTCCCTATTATGATTGGAAACAGCTTGCACAAAGTGAAAAGCGCCCATCATATTTCCGTGATCAGTTAATGCAACTGCAGGCATATTTTCATTGGCTGCTGCATTTACCAAATCCTTAATACTTATTGTGGATTGTAAAATTGAAAACTGAGAATGATTATGCAAATGCACAAAATCCACCTCGTTCAATTTAGATACAATTGCTTTATCTACTTCTATAGATAAGACATCTGATTGTTCCTTTTGAAGTCTTGCATTAATCTTAGCACTTTCACGCTTTAAATTGACATGTTTTAATCCTATGAGTTGAACAACACTGGGATTTGATTGCGAGAAATTTTCAAAATAATCTGGCTGAACATCTAATTCCTCTTTTGTAAACTCTCTTCTTCGAATTAATTCTAAAAAACATCGTGTTGTTGCTTCGACATCTGCTGTTGCATTATGAGCTTCGGCAAATGGTTGATTAAAAAGAAATTCATGCAACTCTGTTAATGTTGGCAATTTAAATTTCCCTCCGCGACCACCTGGTATCTTACACAAACTAGCCGTGTGCTCTGTACAGGTATCCAAAACAGGCAATTCTTGTAATTGGTTGGCCACATCACCTCGTACAAACTCTGCACCCATAACATTAACATCAAAGCCAACATTTTGTCCTACTATAAATTTTGTTTTGGATAAGACCTCATTAAACCTCTTTAAGACCTCATCCAGAGAGACTCCTTGTTCTTGAGCTAATTCCGTAGAAATACCATGTATTTTCTCAGCATCATAAGGGATATTGAATCCTTCAGGTGTGATTAAGTAATCTTCATGCTCCAAACAATTACCCAGCTTATCATGAAGTTGCCAAGCAATTTGAATAGCTCTCGGCCAATTATCAGTATCTGTTATTGGGGCATCCCAACGCTTTGGTAATCCTGTAGTTTCGGTATCAAAAATTAAGTACATAAAGTTCCTTTGCAGTAAAATATAGGAGCCCTAAAATTAAGAAATAATGCTACTTTATTGAACTAAAGTTATAAACAGTTGTAAACAAAAAACACCTCTTAATTTAAGAGGTGTTTTTTGTTTTATTGTTATGTTTTAGGCTTGCAGATAATCTGGCGTCCCATCCATATCTGAATCTACAGCATCAACTGGATTGCCATCTGCATTTGGATCAGCATTTTCATTAATAGTGAGTATGGAGTCACCATCATCGTCATCGTCTAAATAATCATCAACACCATTACCATCTGTATCACCGGATTCAAAGTTGGTTAGTATACCATCACCATCATCATCGTTATCTAAATAATCAACATCACCATCACCATCTGTATCCATTGGATTACCGTCCATATCAACCGCCTCATCTGCAGTCAAAACTCCATCTCCATCATCATCATTATCAAGATAATTTGGGGTGCCATCTCCATCAATATCGTCGTTAGTTAAATCACCATCGCCATTAAAATCTTCAAACGCATTTGGCACACCATCACCATCGTCGTCGTTACAATCTACACTGTCAATCTCAGCTTGAATTGACCCATCAGCATCTCCACAAAATTGAATCTGTTCCTGTAAATAGAGGATATATTGAGTACATTTCTCATTAAAATTACCAATAGTAGCAGCATTATACTGCATTTCAGCTTCCGCTCTATTATTTGTAGCCTGCGTACAACTAATTTCACAAGAACCCAGAGCATCTATTATTTCCTGAACATTACCATCTAAATCACCACAATAATTTTGCTGTCTAATCAAAGCCTGTCTGTAAGCATTACAAGCAAGTTCAAAATCGGCACTATTTACAAATTCTAAGCTACTATCAAATGTAGCCTCATAAGCCAAAAGTGCTGTGTCTGCATCCATTTCGGCATCTGGACAAGTAATTGGGTTTGCTGGAATAGATCCAGATATTAGAGGTACTCTATAAAAAATGCCATTAGTATATCCAACAGAATTTAATCCTGAAGCATCAAACGCTAAGAACTTAAACGTTCCTGTAAAAAGCCCTCTTGTATAATCAATCTCTTCTATTACAATTTCACCTAATTCTGGATAAATTGAAACACTCGGATCTGGTCTATTATTAGTTGAGAATCGAGTACCAAATCCATCAAGATATTCTGCTTCCATAGCATTAACGTTACCTACAACGAAAGTGGATTCTGTTACTGACGGAATTCTTAAATTAACTGTTTCAACATTATTGGTTCCAGTTATAAGTAAAAACCCATTCGCATCTATAGTGGCAGAAAAGGCTTTGGCCCTCCACAATTCATTGGCTCGATCTCCTTGAAATGCTGGTGTATTAAATTGAACTTCATCTCCACAACTTATAAGCATAAAAAATGTGAGAGATAAAAGGATTAGTTTTTTCATGGCAATAAGACTAATTTAGCTTCGCTTTGTTTATAACGCAACAAGAATCTCAAAAGTATAATAATTTTTAATACTTCGACCATCTAAAAATCTTCTTTTGGTTAAAGTGATCTTGTTGTTAGTTAAAACGATGAAAAGGCTTTTTAATTAAAAAAATATACTATCTTTGCGCCCTCATTAATAACAGAGGTCGAGAACCTCATTAATTAATTATTATGCCTGTAAAAATTAGATTACAAAGACACGGTAAAAAAGGAAAGCCTTATTACTGGATCGTAGCAGCGGATTCTCGCGCTAAAAGAGATGGTAAATACCTAGAGAAATTAGGTGCTTACAACCCTAACACTAACCCTGCAACCATAGACCTAAATATTGATGGTGCCGTTAAATGGTTACAAAATGGTGCTCAACCAACAGATACTGCAAAAGCAATTTTATCTTACAAAGGAGCATTATTGAAAAAGCATTTAGCTGGTGGTGTAAAAAAAGGTGCTTTAACAGAAGAGCAAGCAGAAGCAAAATTTAATGCTTGGTTAGAAGAAAAAGCAGCAAAAATTCAAGCAAAAGCGGATGGTATTTCAAAAGATTCTGCTGATGCTAAAGCGAAAGCTTTAGAAGCTGAAAAAGCTGTAAACGAAGCAAGAATTGCGGCGGCCGAACCAGCTATTGAAGAAGAAGTTGCAGAAGAGACAACGGCTTCTAACGAAGAAGAATAAAAATGTATTTTTTTACTTTAAACCCAGACCATCGTGTCTGGGTTTTTTATTTTAATGCACTCTCATGAAAAAAGAAGACTGTTTTTATTTAGGAAAAATAATAAAGAAATACAGTTTCAAAGGTGAGCTTTTGGCCAAGCTCGACACAGATGAACCCGAACTTTATGACAATATTAATGCGGTTTTTATAGATCTAAGAGGAAATCTAGTTCCATTTTTTATTGAGTCTGCTCAACTACATAAATCTGATTTATTACGTCTTAAATTTGAAGACATTGATACAGAAAATGACGCCGACTCATTAATCAAATCAGATTTATATCTTCCATTAGAATTATTACCAAAATTAGAAGGAAATAAATTTTATTTCCATGAAGTTATTGGATTTACTATTGTTGATAAAAATTACGGTACAGTTGGGACACTCACCGCTATAAATGATTCTACTGCCCAAGCCCTATTTGAAATCGATCAAGACGGCAAGGAAATTCTAATTCCTATGAATGATGAATTTATTATTAAAGTGGATAGATCTCAAAAGATTATTGAAGTTCAAACTCCGGAGGGATTAATAGACCTATACTTGGACTAGATGAATAAGCATAAGCCCTTCCAATTTAAAGAATTCTCTGTTCATCAAGACCAATGTGCCATGAAAATTGGTACAGATAGCGTCTTACTTGGAGCATGGACGTCCATTGATAACCCATATACCATATTAGACATTGGTGCAGGAACAGGAGTATTAGCCTTAATGCTTGCTCAACGCTATAATGCGCAACGAATAGAAGCTATAGAAATTGATGAGAGTGCCTACGAACAATGTACTGAAAACTTTGAGAATTCTCCTTGGAATGATCGCCTATTCTGTTACCATGCCTCACTACTAGAATTTGTTGAAGAAGTGGATGAAGTATTTGACCTCATTATATGTAATCCACCTTTTTATTCTGAAAACTATAAATCAAATAATCACGCTAGAGATTTAGCACGATTTAATGATGCAATGCCCTTTAAACATCTTATTTACGCTGTGGCTAATTTATTAGGCGCTGACGGCATATTCTCAGTAATTATTCCAAAAAAAGAAGAATTACACTTTATAGAATTAGCAGCACTAGGTGGTTTGTTTCCAAAACGTATTTTACATGTTAGAGGGCAGACTAATACCGAAGTTAAAAGAAGTCTCATAGAATTTACATTTTGTTCATCTGAGACTAAAATCAATGAACTAACAATTGAGACTAAACGTCATCAATACACAAAAGCATATATCGATTTAACCAAAGATTTTTATCTGAAAATGTAATCATTGGTTGGGCAATGCAAACGTTTTCGTTACTTTTGACTTTTAATCTTTTTAGCTTTAAGAATAAAACAACTATTTAGAAATAATCGAATAACTAAAGACTATTTATAATGAAACCAGATCTATTTGAAGCACCTGATTATTATAATATTGATGAATTACTAACTGAGGAACATAAATTAGTTCGTGATGCTGCTAGAGAGTGGGTAAAAAGAGAGGTCTCTCCAATTATTGAAGAAGCTGCTCAGAAAGCAGAATTTCCAGAATCTATTATTGGAGGATTAGCAGAGATTGGTGCCTTTGGCCCTTACATACCTGAAGAATATGGCGGAGCCGGCTTAGATCAAATTTCCTATGGATTAATCATGCAAGAAATAGAGCGTGGCGACTCTGGCGTTAGAAGTACAGCATCTGTTCAATCATCATTAGTGATGTATCCAATTTGGAAATATGGAAATGAAGAACAACGTCAAAAGTTTTTACCAAAATTAGCCTCTGGGGAATGGATGGGTTCATTTGGACTAACAGAACCAGATCACGGTAGCAATCCTGGAGGAATGACCACCAATTATAAGGATATGGGTGACCATTATCTTTTAAATGGTGCCAAAATGTGGATTAGTAACGCACCATTTTGCCAAGTTGCAGTGGTTTGGGCTAAGAATGAAGAGGGTCGTATTCACGGTCTTATTGTTGAGCGTGGCATGGAAGGTTTCTCAACACCAGAAACACATAACAAATGGTCTCTTAGAGCCTCAGCCACAGGTGAACTAATTTTTGATAATGTCAAGGTTCCAAAAGAAAATCTATTACCTAACAAATCTGGACTCGGCGCTCCCCTTGGTTGCCTAGATTCAGCGCGTTATGGCATTGCTTGGGGTGCTATTGGAGCTGCAATGGACTGCTATGACACTGCATTGAGATATAGCAAAGAGCGAATTCAATTTGGAAAGCCAATTGGTCAATATCAACTACAGCAAAAAAAATTAGCTGAAATGATTACCGAGATTACCAAAGCTCAAATGCTTACATGGAGACTTGGTGTCTTAAGAAACGAGGGTAAAGCAACATCTGCCCAAATTTCAATGGCAAAACGTAATAATGTTGAAATGGCCATTAACATAGCTAGAGAAGCAAGACAAATTCTCGGTGGAATGGGTATAACCGGGGAATATAGTATTATGCGTCACTCAATGAACCTTGAAAGTGTAATTACCTATGAAGGCACACATGATATCCACTTATTAATTACTGGATTAGATATTACTGGCCTAAACGCTTTTAAATAGAAATTCATTTACCGTTCCCATCAAAATGCTTCTTAACTGAGAAGCATTTTTTGTTTACATTTACTTCATGTCGTCAAAAACTAGATTAGATCGCGCTTACCGAAATGCCCATCGCATTGCGTTCGATGATAATTCGAAAATTATTTTATTTAGTGATTGTCATCGTGGTGATAATAGTTTTGCAGACGATTTTGCTAATAATCGAAATATCTATATTCATGCCCTAAAACACTATTATAACGAAGGTTTTAATTATTGTGAATTAGGAGATGGTGACGAACTCTGGGAGAATTTGTCTTTTGATGCTATTCTTGATGCACATAAAAATGTTTACCTCTTAATGAAGCAATTTCATGATGCAGGGCGACTTCACATGGTATGGGGAAATCATGATATGGTATATCGCAATCCTGACTATGTAGAAAAACACTTATCTACATATTTTGATCCTAAAATTGGTGAAGATGTAGAGTTATTCTGTGACCTAAAATATCACGAAGGTATTGTTTTAACGCACGCAACCTCAGGCCAAGAACTTTTTCTTTGCCATGGCCATCAGGCCGATTGGTGGAACTACCTTTTTTGGAAATGGAGCCGATTTTTAGTTAGGATTCTATGGAAACCCTTAAACGTAATGGGTATTGCAGATCCAACGAGTCCAGCTAAAAACTATAAAGAACTGATTAAAATTGAACGTAGAATTAAAAAGTGGATTGTCGACAACAATAATCTTATAACTATTGCAGGGCACACACATCGCCCAAGATTTCCTGAACCTAAAGACATCCCATTTTTTAATGATGGTAGCTGTGTACATCCAAGAAGTATTACTGGACTGGAAATTGAAAATGCCAGTATTTCTTTAATTAAGTGGGAAATTGCTACCACAGACGATGGCACATTAAGAATTATAAGAGTGTTACTGGAGGGACCAACTCCGCTTATTGATTATAAGACTGAATAACCAAATTAAGATTCTGGAGCTAACTCTACCTCTAATCCTTCCATTTCTGGAGTCATTTGTATTTGGCAACCTAAACGTGAATTATCCTTAACATAAAATGCTTCAGAAAGCATAGCCTCTTCATCATCCTGCATTTCTGGAAGAGCTGTTTCACTAATTACATAACATTGGCATGATGCACACATAGCCATACCACCACAAACTCCGATAGTGCCCTCAGGGGCTAACTCAAAGGAGCGGACAATTTCCATAAGATTCATGGACATATCCGTCGGAGCCTCAACCTTATGAGTTACCCCGTTCCTATCAATAATGGTAATATTAATGTCTTGATTTTCCAATTATTCTATAGCTTTTACAACCGCTTTAGGGGCTTCTTTACGCGTACCATCAAAACCATCGACACCACTTACTGTTGTATACTTCAAAACATAACGTTTACCTGGATTTATGATTTGATAAGCCGCTTGACACATTAAAGTGGCTTCGTGGAATCCACAAAGAATTAATTTAAGCTTACCTGGATAGGTATTACCATCACCAATTGCAAAAATACCTGGAATATTGGTTTGGTAATCTAGCGCATTGTTGACTTTTATAGCATTCTTTTCGATTTCTAATCCCCAATTTGCTATAGGTCCTAGTTTTGGAGATAAACCGAATAGCGGTACAAAATGATCACATTCAATCTCAAATTCTTTTTCAATATGCTGCGCCTGTTTCACCACAACAGCACTAACCTTATCATCACCAACAATTCCAACAACCTCAGCTGGAGTCACAAGATTAATCTTTCCAGCACTCTTTAATTCCTGTACCTTTTCTACTGAGTCTAAATGTCCTCTAAACTCATTACGCCTGTGAATTAACGTCACTTCCGAGGCAACATCACTTAAGAAAATTGTCCAGTCTAAAGCCGAATCGCCTCCGCCAGCAATTACCACCTTTTTATTGCGGTAAATTTCAGGCTCCTTTATCATATACTCTACACCCTTATCTTCAAAATCAGTAATATTATGAATTAAAGGCTTTCTTGGCTCAAAACTTCCTAATCCACTGGCAATAGCAACAACCGGAGCATGATGTTTAGTTCCTTTATTGGTTGTAACAATAAAAGTTCCATCCTCTTGCTTATCAATGGCCTCAGCACGCTCACCGAGCGTAAAACCAGGCTCAAACTGTTGGCTCTGCTCTAAAAGCTTATCGGTTAAGTCACCTGCCAGAATCTCAGGATAAGCGGGAATATCGTATATAGGCTTTTTTGGATATATTTCAGAACACTGACCTCCTGGCTGTGGCAACGCATCTATAAGGTGGCATTTGAGCTTTAGTAAGCCAGCTTCAAAAACGGTAAATAATCCAGTAGGCCCAGCACCAATAATAAGAATATCTGTTTTAATCATGGAATAATAATTGGAAACAAAATTATTAATGAATAATGCATCAAAATGTGATAAAAATCACATTAGTTACTCAACATTAACAACACGTTCTATTTGAGGCGCATATTTTTTAATCGTCATTTCAACACCTGACTTTAAGGTCATTTGATTAACACTACAAGATGTGCATGCACCAACCAATTGCACTTTCACTAATTTATCATCGTCAATAGATAGCAAATTAATATCTCCTCCATCACTTTGTAAAAAAGGACGTATTTCGTCTAGTGCTTTTTCAACATTTAATTTAAGTTCTTCTGAGCTCATTTACTTTTTATTTACTGCAGAGCAACCTGCCATTGTTGTAATTTTTATTGCTTCCGTAGCTGGTAAATTTTCATTTCTATCTACCACCTGCTGAACAACGCTACGCGTTAATTCTTCAAAGGCCTCTTCAATAGCTGTCGCCGTTTGCAGAGCCGCTGGTCTACCAATGTCTCCTGCTTCTCTGATGCTTTGAACCAAAGGCACTTCACCCAAAAATGGCACCTCTAAGTCTTCAGCTAAATTCTTAGCTCCTTCTTTACCAAAGATGTAATATTTATTCTCAGGCAATTCTGCAGGTGTAAAATACGCCATATTCTCAATGATCCCTAATACAGGAACATTGATACTATCTTGCTGAAACATTGCCACACCTTTTTTAGCATCGGCTAAAGCTACATTTTGAGGTGTACTGACAACTACAGAACCTGTTATTGGTAAAGCCTGCATAATGCTCAAATGAATATCACCAGTTCCAGGTGGCAAATCTAATAGCAAAAAATCTAGTTCTCCCCAAGCCGCATCAAAAATCATTTGATTTAGTGCCTTAGAAGCCATAGGACCTCTCCAAATAACAGCTTGGTCTGGTCTTGTAAAAAATCCTATCGATAATACTTTAACACCATAGTTCTCAATTGGCTTCATTTTAGACTTTCCATCAACATTAACGGATAATGGACGTTCATTAGCAACATCGAACATTATTGGAATGGAAGGACCATATATATCAGCATCTAAGACACCTACCTTAAATCCCATTTTAGCTAAAGTAACTGCAAGATTTGCAGTTACCGTAGACTTACCAACACCACCTTTTCCTGAGGCTACTGCAACAATATTTTGAATTCCAGGAATAGGCTTTCCTTTGATTTCATTTTTAGGTTTTGCCACTGGAGCATCTACCTTAAGGTTGACTTTTATCTTAGCCTTTTCATAAACTTTTTTATGAATGGTTTGTAATATCTCAACTTCTGTTTTTTTCTTTGCTTGAAGACTTGGATTTTTAATTGTAATATCTACAATTACCTCATCTGCAAAAGTTACAACATTAGTTACCGCACCACTATCGACCATATTTTCTCCTTCTCCAGGAACAGTAATTGTTCTTAGTGCGTTTAATATATCTTGTTTATTTAGCTTCAATTCTTGTTTCAATTTTTTCTAAATGCAAAGATACTGCGAAAACTTTAGATTCTGAAGCCTTTAAATTGAATTGGATAATATATCGATTTGGATATTTTATGATGTTTCATCAAGTAACGCTTTTGATGGATCCCAAAAGACTTCTTTAAAGTTTTGAATTTGATTATCAATAACTTTTACTCCTTCATTCTCTAACAACTGCTGCATTAAATTGGTGCCTTCAAAATGATGTTTTCCTGTAAGTAAACCATTTCGATTTACCACACGATGTGCTGGTACATCTTTATTATGAGAACTATTCATCGCATAGCCTACAATCCTAGCACTACGAGAAGCACCTAGATACTTGGCAATAGCACCATAACTTGTAACACGACCATAAGGCACCAATCTCGCTACCTCGTAAACTTTTTCAAAAAAACCTAAAGGCTCTGGTTTCATTATAATTCTCGAAGAATATTTATAAAGGTAATAAGTGCTACTAAACCCGTAATAATACCTATACTATAATTCATGCTTTTTTGGGAGGTGATCTTTTTATCTTTTATTTTTTCAAAAAAGAATATGTAAAAATAAAGCATTACAAAGGTTCCCATAGCCGCACCAGTTACATAGGTTATGATGCTTGTTCGCTCAAAATCCATCCATCCAAAAGAAGCAAGCGTAATAGTCATATATGCTTGGTAAGGAATAGGAAATACATTAAGTGCAGACAAAAACATACCGTGAAAAAAACGGCTTTTCTTACTCATAACGTCATCTTCAACTTTTGCTTCATCTTGATTTCGAGCAATCACTAAAAAATATATGGTGATCAGTACAAAGATTACAAAGGCCACACGCTGAAGAATCTCAACAATATCAGGTCTATTAGATAAGTAACGTGCAAAAATTGCGGCAAGATATGTTTGTACAAAAACAACCAAGCAAACACCAGAAGAAAAGGTTATTCCTCGACCAGGCCCCTCCTTTAAACTAATCCTTGCTGCTGTCATATTTAACAAACCAGGCGGAATGACACCAACAAGCGCTACAAAAAGCCCGAGAAAGAAGACTACAGTAATACTCAAATTTTAGTTAGATTTTGAATCTAATATACGTAATTGCTTTGTCTTTCTCTAAATACTGATTTTCGTAAAACGTTTGAATCTCTGTAACTTCCTTAGGACTACCTTCTAACTTATAGACATTATGATTAGCGTAAAGCACTTCACAACCCAATCCATGAAGTAATCCTAGTGTATAGCCGTGCATAAACTCACTATCTGTTTTTAAATGTACGATCCCATCTGCTTTCAAAACCTTTTTATAGCGCTCCAAAAACTGCAGGTTAGTTAATCTATGCTTTGTTCTTTTGTATTTTATTTGTGGATCAGGAAAAGTAATCCAAATTTCGTCAACTTCATTCTGTTCAAACACATGTTCGATTAATTCAATTTGGGTTCTTATAAATGCCGCGTTTGAAATCTCTTGTTCAATAGCTGTTTTTGCACCGCGCCAAAACCGTGCTCCTTTAATATCTACCCCAACAAAGTTCTTATTTGGGAAGCGTTCGGCAAGGCCAACTGTATATTCTCCCTTACCACAACCTAATTCTAAAACTAACGGATTATCATTTTTAAAAACCTTATCTCGCCATTGTCCTTTAAGTCTAAATGCATCACCTACCAATTCTTCACGCTTTGGTTGAAATACGTTTGGAAAGGTTTCGTTTTCCTTAAATCGTTTTAGCTTATTTTTACTACCCACCTTTTACTACTAATTAATAATTCGGTAAAATTAAGGAAACATTTCAGGATTATCTTTGTTTAACAATATCAAAAACACCATATTTTTTTGATTTCCAAGAAACGCATTTTAGTTGCACCATTAAATTGGGGATTGGGTCATGCCACACGTTGCATTCCAATAATAGATGCTCTTATCTCTCATGATTTTGAACCTATAATTGCTAGTGACGGTAATGCATTAGAATTACTTAAAAAAGAATTTCCTAATCTTAGATTTCTTGAATTACCCTCTTACAATATTACCTACTCGAAAAAGGCAAATGGATTTAAATTAAAACTAATTAAAGATTCACCACACCTTTTAAAAACCATCAAAAAGGAGAAAAAGCTAATCAAGGCATTCATTACAACCGAAAAAATATCTGGTATAATTTCAGACAATCGCTTTGGTGTAAGACATAAATCGTTGCCTTCAGTATTTATAACACATCAGCTAAGAGTATTAAGTGGTAACACAACTTGGTTTAGTAGCAAATTACATCAAGAAATTATCAAAAAATTTGATGAATGTTGGGTTCCTGATTATAATGGACATCCAAATTTAAGTGGGGAGCTTGGACATATAAATGACACTATTAAATCATTAAAATATATTGGTCCATTAAGTCGATTTCAAAAACAAGATTTACCAATAAAATTCGATCTTTTAGTCATCCTTTCGGGTCCTGAACCTCAACGCACATTATTACAAGATAAATTGCTTAGAGATTTGTCTCTGTTTTCTGGTGAAGTTTGTTTTATAAAAGGAATTTTAGAGCGTGATCAGCTCATTTCTAAAGAAAAGAACCTCACTATTTATAATTTCATGACCAGTGGGCAATTAGAGGAAACAATTAATTCGAGCACACTAATATTAAGTCGGTCAGGTTATACCTCAATTATGGATTATGCTAAATTAGAAAAAAAAGCCTTTTTAATTCCAACACCTGGACAATTTGAGCAAGAGTATTTAGCTAAAAAGCTTAAATCTGAATGTATTGCACCATCAGCGAATCAAGATAAATTTAAAATAGGAATGTTAAATGATATTATAGCATATTCAGGATTTAAGAATCATCCCGTAGATACAAATTACCAAAGCCTATTCAGCCTTTTCCAAGGTAAATGAAAACTCACTTCCAACTTCCAATTCACTTTCTACATACATTTTTTCTTCGTGTGCCTCTATAATATGTTTTACTATGGACAACCCAAGACCAGAACCGCCTTCTTTACGTGAACCACTTTTATCGACCCTATAAAAACGTTCAAAAAGTCTTGGCAAATTCTCTTCAGAAATTCCTTCACCATTATCAGTAACTCTAATAATGACCTTATTTTTTATGAGGTTTTCAATACTGACCTCCGTAGTCCCTTTTTCTCTGCCGTATTTTATAGAATTCACCACCAAATTTGTTAGGACTTGTTGTATGCGCTCTTTATCCGCCAAAACCATTATTGGTTCATTGTAATCAATATCAAAGGTCAAAGTAATCTTCCTCTTGGCTGCCTTCATTTCAAAAAGATCAAAAACATTCCTAACCAGTTGAACAATGTCAAAATCCTCCTTGTTTAGCCTAAGATCTCCAACCTCAAATTTTGTTATCATATCTAAATCTTTCAAAATGTAGGTTAACCTTTCGACCCCCTTACTAGCGCGATTTAAATATTTCTTTTGTAATTTTTCGTCGGTAATATCGCCATCTAAGAGTGTATCTATGTAGCCTTGCACCGTAAACAAAGGTGTCTTCAATTCATGCGAGACATTTCCAATAAATTCCTTTCTATATTCCTCTCTCACTCTTAAAGTTTCAATTTCAACTTTTTTTTCCCTCGCATATTTATCAATTTCTCGAGTTAAGGTACCCATATCTGTTGTTATGGGTTGCTGTCTTAAATTTACTGATTCAAGCAAAGTAAGGTCATCGTATATTTTCTTAACACGTCTATATATGAAACGTTCTACTCTATATTGAACAATGACAAAACAAAGTGGAAAACAGATTAAAGGAAAAATGATAATTTGCCAATTAAAAGAATGGTAGTAATACAAAAAAACACTCACTAGGAGTGTTGTGAAAACTGTTACATACAATGATGTTCTAACAGCAAACTTATATGTTTTTTTGAGTGTATTTTTATTTTGCATTAGTCCACAAACTTGTAACCAACACCTTTAACAGTTTTAAACGACTTATCACCAATTTTTTCGCGTAGTTTCCTTATATGAACATCAATTGTTCTCCCTCCAACAACAACCTCGTTACCCCACACTTTATCCAGAATTTCTTCGCGCTTAAACACTTTACCAGGCTTAGTTGCTAACAAAGATAATAATTCAAACTCTTTCCTCGGTAAGATAATTTCTTCTCCTTTTTTAGTGATTTTATATTCTTCTCGGTTTATAACCAAATCACCAATTTTTATAGCTTCATTTGACGCTTCACTCTCGTTGAGTCTTCTTAAAAGTCCTTTAACTTTGCTAACTAGAACTTTAGGTTTAATAGGTTTTGTAATATAGTCGTCAGCTCCTGCATCAAAACCTGCTACTTGAGAATAATCCTCTCCTCGCGCAGTGAGAAAGGTAATTATTGTATTGTTAAGTTTAGAATCTTGTCTAATACGTTCACAAGCCTCAATACCATCCATTTCGGGCATCATTACATCTAAAATAATAAGATGCGGCTTATGTTTTTTTGCCTTTTCAACAGCTTCTACACCATTTGCGCCAGTAATAATTTGATATCCTTCAGATGAAAGATTAAAACCTACAATCTCTAAAATATCTGGTTCATCATCGACCAACAATATTTTAATATCCTTTTTCTTCACTATTAAGTTATTTTTAAGCTACTGTAAATATAATTATATCTTCTTTAAGGGAATTAACAACTTCAAATTGATAACAATTCGCTAACATTAAAAGGCTAATTCATTGGAAACTAAAATTATCTGATAATGACAGTGTTATCTTATCGTAAAATCTAATTTAATCCTGAATCACATCCTTTAAACTCGTTAATTGTTAGTATATTTACTGCCTAATTATTATTAATAATCAATTATGAAAAAACTTTACTTTTTATTTTTTTGTTTTATGGGACTTGTTTCTTTTGGACAAGATCTTTTAATCACTGGGGTTATTGATGGACCTTTACCAGGAGGAAACCCTAAAGGTGTAGAACTATATGTGGTTAATAACATACCTGACTTAAGTATATACGGATTAGAAAGTACAACCAACGGTCAGGCCGCCGCTGGTGTTGAGTGGTCTTTCCCTGCAGATGCTGCAACAGCAGGCAGCTATATTTATGTTGGAAATACTGGATCAACTGCTGGTTTTCAGCAATATTTAGGAGTAACACCTAACTATGAAAATAGTGTTGCAAGTATAAACGGTAATGACACTGTTATTCTATATTTGAATGGGGCCGTTGAAGATTCGATTGGTGAAATTGGGGTAGATGGAACAGGAACAGCATGGGATCATTTAGATGGTTGGGCTTACCGAATTGATGGCAATGGTCCAAATGCAACCTTTGATGCTTCTGAGTGGACTTTTAGTGGAGCTGATGCTCTCGATGGCTGTGACCTTGGTGATGATACTGGAACAAACGCAGGATGCTCGTCCGTATTCCCAGTTGGTACGTATTCACCAGTGGCAAACACTAATCCTACTATTACCATTACTTCACCAAATGATGGCCAAGCTTTGTCATCTGGTACTACAACAGTTGATATAGAATTTAGTATTCAAAATGCGCCTGGCGCAACTGTAAATATTTCTGTAGCAGTAAATGGCGGAGCCCCAAGCAATAATATTGGTGTTACTAGTCCATTCGCAATAAATGGATTGGTAGATGGTGATAACGTTGCTGTAAGTGTAGACTTAGTTGATGGAGGTGTATTAGATTCTGACAATGCTAATTTCAGTATTGAATTCCCTTGTACATTCCAAATTGGTTCGATTACAGAGACTTGTGATAATATTACACCTGCGAGCAATGATACATATACGGCAACTCTAACGTATGTAGGTGGTGGTAATTCGGATTATACAATTGATACTGGTGGAATTGGAGTAATCGGCGGAGATGATCCAGATAGTATTACAAACGGCACTATTGTTATCTCAAATATTACTGAAGGCACTGATTTTACTGTAACCATTGCAGGGGATCCAACAGATAGCAGTTGTAATTTCACTCTAAATATAAATAGTCCTGATTGTGATCCACAATTAACTCTACCGTTATTAGAATCATTTACTTATGCTGATGGAGCTTTAACAGCGAATCCTAACTGGTCAGATTACTCAGGAGTTGCATTACAAATGACAGTAACTTCTGGTGAAGTTTCTATATTACAAGATGGTTCCCTAAGCGAAGATGCAAGCATTGCATTCGCTGGAACAGGTGGAGAAAATATATTCTATTCAATTGATTTTAGAGTTCCAAATCCGGGAGGTCCAGTTTCTGGGGGAGATTATGAATACTTTGCATGCTTTAAAGATGACAGTTTTGGACTTAGAGCACGTATTGATATTATTGAAGGTACTGGCGGCGGTGACTTTACTGTAGGTTTAGCAACTTCTGGAAGCACAGCAGATGTAGCTTGGGGGAGCGATTTAAGTTTTGATACTACTTACCGTGCTACTGTTAGATATAATCAAGATACTAATGTTTCGGAACTATGGATTGATGCATCTGCTCAGACTGATACTTCCGTACTAGGATCTGATCAAGCCGACCCAGGCACGACAATTTCTGAATTTGCTTTAAGACAATCTAATTCTAGTACAGATGAAACAATTATTGTTGACAATCTCATTGTAGCCGCAACGTTTAACCAAACTTTATCTACAACAGATGTTGATCAAGCAAATAACTTTAACTTATATCCAAACCCAGCAAACACTGGATTTGTAACTATTTCATCAACTACTAATGATGTTATGAATGTCCAAGTGTTTGATATTCTTGGAAAAGAAGTTAAAAATGAAACTATCACTAACCATACATTAGATGTATCTAGTTTAACAACAGGAATGTACTTAGTGAAAATCACTCAAAACAATACTTCTACCACTAAAAAATTAGTGATTAGATAGAGTTAAGTAAAATCAAATGATTAGCGCAGTTATTTCATAGCTGCGCTTTTTTATTTTCAATATTTTTGTCTCATGATTTCTAAGGACAGAATTTTTAATTTAACAACTGGAGCAGAATTTGAAGCTTTAGCTCTCGATATTTTTAGCTTTCAATTTGAAAATAATAAGACCTATCGCTCTTTTTGTGACTTATTGTACAAATGTCCTTCCGATATTAAATCCTATAAGGATATCCCATTTTTACCCATTCAATTCTTTAAAAATCGCGATGTCCTAAGCAATCAAAACACCATACAAAAAACCTTTACAAGTTCTGGTACTACAGGCACTATTCCTAGTAAACATTTAGTGACCGATATCTCAATCTATGAGAAAAGCTATCTAAAGGGGTTTAAACAATTTTATGGTAATATTGAAGATTACGTAGTATTGGCATTATTACCTTCTTACCTTGAGCGCGAAGGGTCCTCTCTAATTTATATGGTTAATGATTTGATTACAAAATCTAGCCATGCTGAAAGTGGCTTTTATCTAGATAACCTAAATGATTTAGCTAACACTTTAAAACGGCTAGAATCAGAACAGCAAAAGACGATACTCATTGGTGTTTCATTTGCGCTTTTAGATTTGGCTGACGCTTATAGATTTAGCCTCGAGCATACCATAATTATGGAAACTGGGGGTATGAAAGGACGTCGTAAAGAAATTATTCGTGAAGAATTACATCAAATCCTTAAATCTAGATTTGGAGTGCAACATATTCATAGCGAATATGGTATGACGGAATTATTAAGTCAGGCTTATTCTTCCGGAAATGGTCTTTTTGAATGTCCGCCATGGATGAAGGTATTGACTCGCAATACAGAAGATGCCTTAACCATTCAAAATTCAGATAAAACAGGTGGGATTAATGTAATTGATTTAGCAAATGTAAACTCTTGTTCCTTTATTGCCACTCAAGATTTAGGAAGAGTGTATTCTAATGGCAGCTTCGAAATTATAGGGCGCTTTGATAATTCAGATATAAGAGGCTGCAATTTAATGGCCATTTAAGTCCAACAGATTTGTTCGACTGAGCCAGTTATAAATGCAATTTGATGAACTATTTAGGTCTACTATTCATCGCATTTTCGTTTCAAGTTTTAACTCAAAGTTTAAATTATAATACCAAGCACGTATTTATTACTAAAGGTTATGATGTTGTTTCATATTCTGACAATGAACCAAAGAAAAGGTCAGAGTCTTTTACTAAAGCGTATAATGGTGTAAAGTTTAAATTCTCAAGTCAGACTTAACCAAAACACCTTTATTAAAAACATATCCCACAGTATGGTGGTCACTGTGCTTTTGCTATTGCCGAAAAATACTAAAAGAGTAGATGTCAATCCTAAAACCTTTGAAGTTAGCGCGGGTAAACGCTATTTATTTTATAATTCCTGGGGAAATAACACTTTAAAAAAGTGGCTAAAAAAAGATGTGAAAGGTTTACAAAAAAAAGTCGACTCATATTGTGAGGTCGTTAAGTTTAATTAATTCTATGAAAAAGAAGAATTAATTTGACCTCATGATTGATTGGTTAGATGTGCCCAGAAGGAATTCTGGGCACTACTTTTATACAATCTTAATGATATACGTATTTTTCCTGCCTTTATTAAGGATAATATACTTATCATTGATTAAGTCCTCATTAGTTAATTGATAATCTTCTTTAACTTTCTCCTTATTGACTGAAATCGAATTTTCTTTTAATGCTCTTCGTGCTTCACCATTAGAGTTTAAGAAATTAGTCTTTGCTGCTAAAGCACCAATCATATCTAATCCTCCATCAAAATCTGACTTTGTTATCTCTGCCTGAGACACCCCTTCAAAAACATCTAAAAATGTATGTTCATCTAAGGTTTTAATATCATCTTTAAAGGACTTGCTAAATAATATGTTGGACGCTTTTTCAGCATTTTCAAAGTCCGCTTTTGAATGAACCATAGTGGTAATCTCTTCAGCCAATCGTTTTTGTAACAGTCTACGATGCGGAGCTTCTTTATGATTTTCTATCAATGTATTAATATCAGCTTCATTGAGAAAGGTGAAAATCTTTATATACTTTTCTGCATCAACATCGCTTGAATTTAACCAATACTGATAAAACTTATATGGTGAAGTTCTATTAGCATCTAACCAAACATTTCCGCCTTCAGACTTTCCAAATTTAGACCCGTCACTTTTAGTTATTAATGGGCAGGTAATTGCAAAACCTTTACCACCACCGATACGTCTTATTAATTCAGTTCCAGTTGTAATATTTCCCCACTGGTCGCTGCCTCCCATTTGTATCGTGCAGTCATTAGCTCGATATAAATGTAAGAAGTCATACCCTTGGACCAACTGATAGGTAAACTCTGTAAAGCTCATCCCATCATTAGAAGATTCGCCAGAGATTCTATTCTTAACCGAATCCTTAGCCATCATATAATTAACCGTGATATGCTTTCCCACATCTCTAATAAATTCTAAAAATGAAAACTCTTTCATCCAGTCATAGTTATTAACTAATACTGCAGCATTAGCATCACTTCTATCAAAATCTAAGAAATGTGCTAACTGAGCTTTAATAGCTTCTTGATTGTGGCGTAATGTTTTTTCATCTAATAGATTACGCTCACTAGATTTTCCTGATGGATCACCAATCATTCCAGTAGCACCACCAACAAGCGCAACTGGTTTATGGCCACAACGTTGATAATGAGCTAATAACATAATAGGAACAAGATTCCCAATATGTAAAGAATCTGCGGTAGGATCAAAACCTATGTAAGCACTACGCATTCCTTCATCTAAATGGTCTTCAACTCCAGGCATATTTTGGTGCAGCATGCCTCGCCATTTTAACTCTTCTACAAAATTCTTTCCCATTATTTTGTTTTCAATATTAGATCTCAGCAAAGATATGTTTCCATCCTAAAAGACGAAAGACAATTTTAAAAAAGCGTAACTTTGAGTTAATAATCAAAATTTACAAATTCCTTTAGATAATAATGATATTAGTTACAGGAGGAACTGGTTTAGTTGGCTCACATTTGTTATTCCAACTCGTCAAAAATAACAATAAGGTTCGCGCTACGTACAGAAGGACTAAAACACTAAAACGTGTTGCCCATGTCTTCAGTTACTATTCTTCTGAAGCTCAAACTTTATTCGAAAAAATTGAATGGATTGAAGCAGACATTAATGATATTCCAAGATTACAAAACGCTTTTAAAGATATCAATCACGTCTATCATTGCGCAGCTTTTGTATCCTTTGAGCCCGATAAATACCATGAATTGCGAAAGATAAATATAGAAGGCACATCCAATATCGTTAACCTAAGTATTAGCCATAATATAAAAAAACTATGTTATGTAAGCTCTATTGCTGCCATTGGGTATAATGAAGATTCAGAAAAATTAATCACTGAAGAAACTGAGTGGAATCCAGAGGCTGATAACAGTGTATATGCCATAACTAAATATGGAGCAGAATTGGAGGTATGGAGAGGAACTCAAGAAGGCCTCGAAGCTGTTATTGTAAACCCTGGAATTATCTTAGGTGCAGGATATTGGAAAGGTGGCAGCAGTGGTAATCTGTTTAGACAAGTTCATGACGGAATGAAATATTTTGTCAAAGGAGTTGTAGGTTATGTAGATGTTTTTGATGTAACTAAGGCAATGATTAAACTCATGCAGTGTGATATTAAAAATGAACGTTTTATTGTGATAGCTGAAAATTTAAGCTTTAAATCATTTCAGTTTAAGGTGGCAAAGTTGCTTAATGTAGCCCTACCTAAAAAAGAAGCTAAACCATGGTTGTTAAGTTTAGCATGGAGATTAGATTGGTTGAATCATAAACTACTTAGAAAACGTCGAACTCTTTCTAAGCAAACTGCTAAATCAGCTGTTAGTATAACAAAATATGATAATAACAAATTAAAACATACCTTGGACTTTCAATTTAAGTCTATAGACGATTCTATAGAAGATGTTTGTGGTCTGTACCTTAAAGACTTAAGTAAAAAGACTTAGGATCTCACTGGAGTTTTTGATTTTACGATAGAATCCTTTTTTTTTCTTTTAGCTTTTGTTAAGGAGTCTCGTCTTCTTTTCTCTTGTTGTTCTTCTGCCTTCTGTTGTGCGACAAAGGTTTCTTTGTCCTTTTCTAATTTTTCTTTTACATTATCTACCAACACTTTATATTCATCTGCGTCGAATGCATAATAGGCATTACTATTAGCAAATTGTGTACTGTCAATATTATGTTTGGTCAACAAATACTTCTCAGGCTTAATGCGTTTACTTTCTAAAATTTTACTATTCACACCTTTAGCCGCATTAAGAATATACAAATCATATAATATTTGTTCCATTTTATCTTTAGCAATAAGGTCTTTAGGTTTGACAGGTCGCTCTTTTTTTGTACAAGCCATAAAAAGAAAACCTAGAACAAATAAAATTGATAAAACTCTCATACTACCTGTTAAATGTAAGTCGTTTTCCAGCTTTAACGTCAAGAACCTTAAAATTGTTGTAAACTAATTGTCCATTGACAAAAGTATGTGTTATTCTACTTTTAAAGGTATTTCCTTCAAAAGGAGACCATCCACACTTATATAAAATATTATCCTTATTTACTGTCCAAGGATTATTAAGATCTGCTATAACTAAATCTGCATAATATCCTTCCTTGATATAACCTCTTTTTTCAACATCAAAAAGAATGGCTGGATTATGGCAAGCCTTTTCAACTATTTTTTCAATTGAAATTTTACCTTGATGATGCATTTCCAATAAAGCTACTAGTGCATGTTGCACTAAAGGGCCACCTGATGGAGCACTTGTGTAAGGATTACTCTTTTCTTCAATACTGTGTGGAGCGTGATCTGTTGCAATAACATCAATTCGATCATCTAGTAATGCCTTCAGTAATTGATCCCTATCACGAGATGTTTTTACTGCTGGATTCCATTTAATATGACTCCCCTTTCTTTGGTAATCCTCGTCAGAAAACCATAAATGATGAATGCATACTTCTGATGTTATCTTTTTGTCTTTTAATGGAATTTTATTTGTGAAGAGATTTGTTTCTTTGCCGGTAGACAAATGAAATACGTGTAACCTAGCACCTGTTTTCTTAGCTAATTCTATAGCTCTAGATGATGATATATAGCATGCTTCTTCACTTCTAATGATTGGATGCAAATGCATTGGTATATCATCCCCATATTCTTCTTTATACTTAGCTAGGTTATTTCTAATAGTACCTTCATCTTCACAATGTACTGAAATTACCATATCTGTACTAGAAAAGATTTTTTCTAAAACCTCAGGATTATCAACTAACATGTTACCTGTTGAAGAACCTAAAAATAACTTTAAGCCAGCAACATTTTTAGCGTCAACCTCTAAAATTTCGTCAAGGTTATCATTGGTGCCACCAAACATAAAGGAGTAATTAGCATAAGATGTGTTAGCTGCGATAGCAAACTTCTCTTCTAATTTTTCAACTGTAGTAGTTTGAGGCTTTGTATTAGGCATCTCAATAAAAGAGGTTATACCACCTGCCAATGCCGCCTTTGACTCTGTCTCAATATTTGCTTTATGCGTTAACCCCGGTTCCCTAAAATGAACTTGGTCATCAATCATACCTGGTAAAACATACTTACCCTCAGCATCAATAATAACCGTATCACTTGATTTAACACTTATAGAGGTGTCTATTTCTTTGATAATATCATTCTCTATAAGAATGTCACCTTCAAATACTTTCCCTTCATTTACAATCTTTGCATCCTTTATTATGGTCTGTTTGTCCATCTTAACTATCTAGAAAATAAACTTTTTAACTTTAAACTTATAACACCAAATATAGCTTCAGAAATAATACTTCCACTCATTTTTGACTTGCCTTTAACTCTATCTTTAAAAATTACTGGAATTTCAATGATTTTAAATCCTTTTTTAAAAGCTTTAAACTTCATTTCGATTTGAAATGCATAACCAACAAATCTCACTTTAGATAAGTTAATAGCCTCTAAAACATCTCTTTTATAACATATAAAGCCGGCTGTAGAATCTTTGACCTTCATACCTGTAATAAATCTCACATAACGCGATGCGCCATAGGACAACAAAATACGAGGTAATGGCCAATTAACAACGGTAATACCTCTGACATATCTAGAACCTACTGCAATATCCGCTTTACCATTTTCACAAGCATCATAAAGTTTAATAAGATCATCTGGATTATGTGAAAAATCAGCATCCATCTCAAAAATATAACTATATGACTTTGCTAAAGTCCATTTAAAACCATCTAAATATGCTACACCTAATCCTGCTTTTTTTGTTCGATTTAAAATAAAAAGCGAATCTGGAAACTCAGTTTGTAATCGTCCAACGCATTCTGCAGTTTTATCTGGAGAATTATCATCAACCACAAGAATATGAAAGGATTTCTCTTGAGAGAAAACCGCCCTTATAATGGACTCTATATTTTCGATCTCATTAAACGTTGGTATTATAACAATAGCATCAGACATTGATCAAATAAGAGAAAATTATTATGTTTTAAAATTTCAACAAAAGTAACTTATTTAATGAATTAAAAACTGTTATCGATATATTAAGATGTAATTAAGGGCTTTATTATGGCAGCCTATTTTTTATTTTTATTTTAGCTTTATGCGGGAACTTATTACTCACGAGTGGTTTACTCTTTTTACAATGTTTGGATTTATTACAATTGCAAGTGCAAAGTATATGAATACAACTCGTTTTAATGATTTTATATCCGTAATTGGCAATTCTAAGTATTTAAAAATTTACAGTAAAGACCAGAAATTTATTGATGTATTCGATGGGTTGCTGTTTCTGAATTTAGTCTTTTCGGCTAGTATCTTCATATTTTTTGCCTATTCACACTTTGGGTCTTCTCAAAGTTTTAAATTGGTTCCATTTCTAAAACTACTATTTTCAGTCTCTACAATAATTATTATAAAGACCTTATTAGAACGTCTTATTGGAAGTCTTTTTGATATTGATAGTATCATTGATAATTATTTATTTCAAAAAATAACATTTAAAAATTATTCAGGCCTTCTATTTCTTATTGCAAATCTATTTTTGTTGTACACCAATAGCTACCCAAAAATTATAATAATCTCAGTAATTTCATTGATTTGCCTTATAAATCTTATTGGATTTATCGCTTCATTTAAAACCCATCAAAAAACGATAAATTCAAATTTATTCTATTTTTTATTGTATCTTTGCGCTCTCGAAATTGCACCTTATGTGCTTTTATATAAGGTAATTAGCGAGTATAACGCATAAAACAAAGAACCTATATATGAAAGTGAAAACGATTTTAGTATCGCAACCAGAGCCTAAAATAGAAAACTCTCCATACTTTGATTTGCAAGAAAAGTCAAAAGTTAAAGTTGACTTTAGACCCTTCATTCATGTTGAAGGTGTTTCATCAAAAGAAATCAGACAACAAAAAATTGACCTTACTAAATTTACTGCTATAATATTAACGAGTAGAAATTCAGTTGACCATTTTTTTAGAGTTGCAGAAGAAATGCGTTTTAAAGTACCTGACACGATGAAGTATTTTTGTCAGTCTGAGGCTGTTGCTTATTATTTACAGAAATATGTGGTGTATAGAAAACGTAAGATATATGTAGGTAAACGCACATTCGCAGATTTAACACCTTTAATCAAAAAATATAAAGACGAAACCTTCTTATTACCAACTACAGATAAAGTAAAGCCAATTATCCCAGAAACACTAGATAATCTCTCGGTTAATTGGACACAGGCTACTTTTTACAAAACTGTAATTAGTGATTTATCTGATTTGGCAGATGTTTACTATGACATTTTAGTATTTTTTAGTCCTTCAGGGATTGAGTCACTTTTCCATAACTTCCCAGATTTTAAGCAAAACGATACTCGAATTGCAGTATTTGGAAATACCACAGTTAAAGCTGTTAAAGAAAAAGGATTACGAGTAGATATTGCTGCTCCTACACCTGAGACACCATCTATGACTATGGCATTACAAAAATATATCGATGAGGTAAATAAAGGAAAATAGATAGATCAAAATCTAATTTAATAAAAAAGCGATTCTCAATTAGAATCGCTTTTTTTTATAACTATTTATCCATTAAAATTTAAAACGCATAACGTTGCGGCCCTCCTCTTCTAATTTCTTCTGCAGCAGAAGACTCAAACTTTTTAAAATTCTCTCTAAATGCATTAGACAATTTAAAGGCCATTTTATAATACGCATGGTCATCATTCCAAGTTGCTCTAGGACTCAAAACCTCTGTTGGTACTCCAGGACACTTTCTTGGCTGCGCTACTCCAAACACAGAATGAATATGGTAATCGTCATAATTATATAGACCTAAATCACCATTTAAAGCGGCATTAATCATCGCTCTTGTGTATTTTAACTTCATACGAGTACCAATACCATAAGGGCCTCCCGTCCATCCTGTGTTCACTAACCAAACATTTACACCTGCTTCTTGCATTTTCTTACTAAGCATAGCTGCATACTCTGCTGGATGTAATGGCATAAAAGGAGCTCCAAAACACGCTGAAAAAGACGGTTGTGGTTCTACTACTCCTGCTTCTGTACCCGCAACTTTAGCCGTATAGCCTGAAATAAAATGATAAGCTGCTTGAGCCGGAGTTAATTTTGAAATTGGAGGTAGTACGCCAAAAGCATCTGCCGTTAAGAAAAATATATTCTTCGGATTATTTCCTTTAGAAGGTGTCTTAATATTATCAATATGATAAATAGGATAACTTACTCTTGTATTCTGTGTTATGGAAGTATCAGCATAATCTACATTGCCCTGCTCATCCATAATGATGTTTTCTAAAATAGCTCCAGGCTTTATAGCTCCATAGATTTCTGGTTCTTGTTCTGCCGATAAGTTAATTGCCTTAGCATAACAACCTCCTTCAAAATTAAAGACCGTATTTTCTGCTGTCCAACCGTGCTCATCATCACCAATTAATTTACGATTTTGGTCTGTAGATAGGGTTGTTTTACCCGTACCTGATAACCCAAAGAAAATTGCTGTTTCACCATTTTCCCCAACGTTGGCTGAGCAGTGCATTGGCAATACATTTTTCTCTACCGGTAAAATAAAATTCAATGCTGTAAAAATACCTTTTTTTATTTCTCCTGTGTAGGCAGATCCGCCGACTAAGGCAATTTTTTTAGTAAAATTGAGAATAGAGAAATTACCTTGTCTTAGCCCATGATTTTCTGGGTCTGGACATTCATAGCCCGGAGCACAAAGCACCAACCATTCTTCTTCAAAGTTTATTAATTCTTCTTCGGTAGGTCTTAAAAACATATTATAGACAAACATGTTAGACCATGGATATTCTGTAACGGTTCTAACATTCATCTTATAATTAGAGTCGGCACAGACGTAGCCATCACGCACAAAAACTTCTTTATTGCTCAGGTAAGTTTCAATTTCACCTTGTAAGAAATCGAAGTGTTCTGAACTAATTGGTTTATTAGATGGTCCCCACCAAATTCTATCTTCTGTGTAGCTGTCTTTAACTAAAAAACGGTCTTCTGGGGACCTCCCTGTAAATTTCCCTGTATTTATTGCCAAAGTACCATTAGCAGTTTCTTTACCCATTCCTCTTTCCAAGGTAATAGCTTGTAGCTTTAAGGGCTCTAATTGATACTGGACTTTAGCATTTTTAATGCCATAATTTTCTAACGAAATCGTTTTCGTTGATTGCGTATGGTTTACCATAATTTTTGTGTTGTTTAGGTGAGCAAAATTATAACTTTATTTTAAAACAGCCGTAGAGAAATGCATTAATCGACCTTTGACTTTAATATATCGATTAACATAACCATCCAGGCCAAGATTAACAAGAAACCACCCGCTGGTGTCATCATTGCAATAGCCTTAAAATCAAAGCTAGAGAGGTCATTAGTAGCCAATCCATAGATTGATCCTGAAAAGAAAATTAATCCAATTACTATGAGATAAAACATGACTTTCTTTCGCTTGTAAGTGACAAAAGAAGTACCCCCTAGAATTAGCAATAATATGGCATGATAAATTTGATATCGCACACCTGTTTCAAATGATTTAATAGCTTCAGCATCAACTATCTTTTGCAATCCATGTGCTGCAAAGGCTCCTAAAATGACGCCTGTTATTCCAAATATTGCGCCTGTTACTAGTATTTTCTTGTTCATAAGTAAAGTCTAATTTAGGTTTCTTTTGCTTTTTGTATTTAGTACATTCGTACTAACAAAATTAGTCATATAAAGCCATTATGCGAAAGATTTTAATCATTGGTGCAGGGAAATCATCGTCTTACCTCATAAAGTATTTATTAGATAAAGTTGAATCCGAAAATCTTCACATAACGATTGGAGATGTCAATGTAGAAAATGTGCAAAACTTAGTTGGTAATACCTCTAAAGCTAATAGCATTCATTTGGATGTTTTTGACGCTGATTCAAGAACAGAAGCCGTTAAAGAAGCTGATATCGTTGTTTCTATGTTACCGGCGAGATTTCATGTTGAAGTTGCTAAAGATTGTATTACCTACAAAAAGCATATGGTCACTGCATCTTATGTTAGTAAAGAGATGCAAATGCTTGATGATGCTGCCAAAGCCAATAATTTGGTCTTTATGAATGAAATAGGTGTTGACCCTGGAATAGATCACATGAGTGCCATGCAAGTGATTGACCGTATTAGGGATAATGGCGGTAAAATGATCTTATTTGAATCGTTTACTGGTGGATTGGTTGCACCTGAGAGTGATAATAATCTCTGGAATTATAAATTTACGTGGAACCCAAGAAATGTTGTTGTTGCAGGTCAAGGTGGTGCAGCAAAATTCTTGCAAGAAGATCAATTTAAATACATTCCGTATAACAGACTCTTTAGACGTACAGAATTTTTAGATGTTGATAATTATGGGAGGTTTGAAGCCTATGCTAACAGAGACTCTTTAAAATATCAACATGTTTACGGCTTAGACCACATTAAAACCTTGTATAGAGGCACTATGAGACGTGTAGGCTTTAGTCGTGCTTGGAATGTTTTTGTACAATTGGGAATGACTGACGATAGTTATACTATCGATGATAGCGCTAATATGAGCTATCGTGATTTTGTAAACGCTTTTTTACCTTACAGTCCAACAGACTCAGTAGAACTTAAATTTAGACACGCATTAAAAATTGATCAAGATGATATTGTTTGGGATAAATTCCTAGAACTTGATCTTTTCAATGCAAACAAAATGGTAGAACTGCATAAAGCAACACCTGCTCAAATCCTACAAAAAATATTAACGGATAGTTGGACCTTGAATTCTGAGGATAAAGACATGATTGTGATGTATCACAAATTTGGTTACGAATTACATGGTAAAAAACATCAAATTGATGCAACTATGGTTGTTGTTGGTGAAGATCAAACCTACACCGCTATGGCAAAGACTGTGGGTCTACCTGTGGCTATGGCAACCATGGATATTTTAAATGGTAAAATCAAAACTCCAGGGGTTCAGATACCAATTTCTAAGGAGGTTTATACACCTATTTTAGAAGAACTAGAAACCTATGGAGTTCAATTCAAAGAAAAAGAAGTACCTTATTTAGGTTATAACCCCTTAAACCTGTGAACTACAACTTTGGTTCATTAACACCCTGACGCTTACAAATTGAAATCAATTTTATATTTTTAACTTTCAAATAATAAAGACAAATTAAAATGAAGGTTAATCATAAAGGGATACATATTGATGGCATTGATAAAAAGATATTAAGAGCTTTAATGGAAGATGCTCGAACTCCAATTTTAGAAATAGCCAGAACTGTTGGAATTTCTGGCGCAGCAATTCATCAACGCCTTAAAAAATTAGAAAAGTCTGGGCTTTTAGCAGGATCTAAATTTATAATTAATCCAAAAATTTTAGGTTATACTACTATGGCTTTTGTTGGAGTATATCTGGATAAAGCCGTCAGCAATCCTGAAGCCGTAAAACAGCTACAGCGCGTACCTGAAGTTATAGAATGTCACTATACAACTGGAGAATGGAGTATCTTTATTAAAATTCTATCTAAAGACAACGAACATCTGATGCATTTACTGAATAAGGAAATTCAAGGCATCAAAGGTGTTTCTAGAACTGAAACCTTTATTTCTTTACAGCAACAAATCAATAGACAGATAAAGGTATAAAATGATTAATCTCAATCTAAGTCTATTTCATGTCTTTTATGCTGTCTTCGGTTACAGTTAAAATACTTCTTCCTTCAACAAGCTGATAGCATTGCAGGACGATAATAACTATTTCCCTTTAACCCATTTTTACTATTCTTCTAGTCTCTTATTTTCGTATGCACAACTACTAACCAACTCCTTTTTTAGGAGTGGTGAGGTACAACATTCATTATTACGGTTTAAGTTTGATTTTCACAACCGAAATGGAAAGCACAATATTAAATTTGGTATTTGCTGCAATACTAGGGAACATCACAGTCAAGAGCTTATAAATACCTCCTGTTAAGCTATGGTTCCAGTTTTAATTAAAAAAAGCCCTGATTTCTCAGAGCTTTTATTTAGTGACCTTTTGGGATCTAATCTCTAGACATAAATATTCTTAGAATATACCAGAACAATAGCATTAACGAAGCAAATAAGCCCAGTGCAGCGGGTATATAATCTTCTACACCATATTTTTTAATAATAATTGATGTCTGATATAAAATGGAACCTCCTGCTAATAAGCACATTCCCACCGAAAACCATAAACCTAAATTAAAGCCAAATATAGTTCCAGCTATAATTAATCCCATCGCTACAAAGAAGCCAATCGTTAATCCAGTTCTTAAAAATGAAAAATCCTTTTTAGTAACAAATACAACGGCAGATAACCCTGTAAATAAGGCTAGAGTCAAAATAGCCGCTTGATTTAAAATCTCAGGACCTGATTCCATATAAAATGCTGCGATATAAATTAGTGGCACAAAAATTAAGGCCTCAAAGAATATATAAATACCATAAGCTAAATACTGCTTATTCTTATCTTCTGTTCGCATAGCCATACTTTCAGCATAATTTGTAGCCAACATAAATCCCCCTAACATTAATAACCATTTGTAACCTTCGGTCATTGACAGCATAAAGTCTACAATAGCATCACTTTGAAGTAACAACCATTCAAATAGAATAAAGACCAATCCTCCACCAGCCACATGACTATATGTCTTTTTATAAAAAGCTACTCTCTCTACTTCAGAAAGTGTTCCTACTAATACTTTGGTTTGTTCTTGCTCCGGAAAGGGGTTGGATGTTTGATTTTCCATATTTTTTGATTTAGTTATGACTTAAATGTAAGTCTTTTCAAACAAATAGCCATAAAAAAACCCTGAAATTCAGGGCTTATTTATAACTTTATAGTTACTCATTAGCGTCTATTTAAAAAGATACTTATAAAATAAAGTAACGTCGCCAAAGATCCCAAGGCAGCTACTAAGTATGTCCTTGCAGCCCATTTAAGAGCATCTTTTGCACCAGCATATTCTTCTTGAGATACCATATTTTTGTTCTCTAACCATGCCAATGCTCTGTTACTCGCATCATATTCTACTGGTAGCGTAATAAAAGTAAATGCTGTAGTTACAGCAAATAACAATATTCCAATTAAAAATATAGAAGTACCAAAAGCAGAACCACCAACAGATAAAACTAAACCTGCCATGATCACCAAGTTAGACAGCTTGCTACTTACTCCAACGGCTGGCACAATAGCAGAACGCATTTCTAACCAATTATAAGCTTTTGCATGTTGTACGGCATGACCAACTTCATGAGCAGCAACTGCCGCTGCAGCTGCATTGCGTTGATTATACACGGCCTCACTTAGATTAACAGTTTTATTTTTTGGATTGTAGTGATCTGTTAACTGTCCTGGAGTAGAGATAACCTCCACATCATAAATCCCGTTATCGGCAAGCATTTTTTCAGCTATCTCCCTTCCGCTCATACCATTTCTAAGGCTAATCTTAGAATAATGGCTGAACTTACTTTTCAACTTATTACTTACATAAGAGCTTACCAGAAAAATAACCCCAGCAAGTACATAATATCCCATCATAATGATTTGCATTTAAAGTTCTATATATTCACATCAAAAAATAAGCCAAACTCTCGTTAAGAAAATTTGGCAGATTTTATAGGTTATTATGACAGTTTACATAGCATCTACAGACCAGTTAAAGGCTTCTGCAATTTCTTCATAAACAATTTTGCCCTTTACAATATTGAGTCCTTTACGTAAGGATTCATCCTGAGCACAAGCGACGTCCCATCCTTGGTTAGCTAATCGCAATACATACGGTAAGGTCACATTAGTTAATGCAAGTGTAGAGGTATATGGTACTGCACCTGGCATATTAGCCACACAATAATGAACAACATCATCAATTATGTAAGTAGGATCTTCATGTGTTGTAGCTTTTGTTGTTTCTATACAACCTCCCTGATCTACAGCCACATCAACAATTACTGTTCCTGGACGCATATCTTTAAGCATGTCTCTCGTAATTAACTTAGGAGCCTTTGCCCCTTTAATTAAAACTCCTCCAACAATTAAATCATGATCCTGAATACGCTTTCTGATATTAAATTCACTTGAAAATTCAGTAACAACATGATTTGGCATTACATCATTTACATAGCGCAATTGCTTCATATTAATGTCCATAATAGTAACATGTGCTCCTAGACCTGCAGCCATTTTTGCGGCTTGAATTCCTACGGTTCCTGCTCCTAAAACAAGAACCTTTCCTGGGGGTACTCCTGGCACACCTCCTAATAACACTCCACGACCTTTGATTGGTTTCTCTAAATACTTAGCACCTTGCTGAATTGCCATTCTACCAGCAACTTCAGACATTGGAGTTAATAATGGCAATGATCCATCTTCGTCTTCTACAGTCTCATAAGCAATACATACTGCTTTACTATTTAACATAGCTTTGGTAAGTGGTTCACTAGAAGCGAAATGGAAATAGGTAAATACAACATGATGTGGCTTAATTAATCCGTACTCTTCCGAAATAGGCTCTTTAACCTTTACAATCATATCCGCAGATGCATATACTTCCTCAATAGTATCTAAAAGCTCTGCACCAACCTCTTTATAGTCTTCATCAAAAAAGCCACTTCCTAAACCAGCGCTTTTTTGCACATAAACCGTATGATTATTTTTAATGAGTTCATAAACACCAGCTGGCGTCATACCAACTCGGTTTTCATTGTTCTTGATTTCTTTTGGGACTCCAATTTTCATCTCTGTAATTTTAAAAATTAATAGCAACATGAAGTACTATCAAAAAAACCAATTAACCAAATTTGACCTAAAAATTGAATGCATTTTTATGAAATTCTGAATTTGAAGTTTCTATTTTAAGAAATCTTTAATAAAGTGCTAATTTCCAAACAAATACAACAATAGATGTAAGTAATATTGCTTCGACGAAATGAATTTAGAACTTTAATTAACTTACCAAATCACTCAAAAGCTAAGGTGACTTCATCAACTTTTAGCAATTCAAAAATAATAAGTAAATATCCTTGCCTATTCTCAAAAAAGTTAGGCTGCTTACCTATATAATAAACAAAAACATCTTGATCATCATTGGATTGTGAATATGGTTCTCCAAGAATAACTTTCACTTCAGTCTTTGTTAGATTTAAAAGTATCTGAGATTCGATTAAGTCATCAACCATTTTATAACGTTGAGAAGGATTTGATGCCCATTGGTCTTCATTAAAGCGCTCTTCGAAATACCAAATCAATGATGAGCTTATCACAAAGGCTATAAAGAAAAACAATCCTATTTTGTCATTTCTTTTAAGCCTATTTAACCACATATTTTAATTATTTTTTACGGTATTTAATTTTGAAGATAAAAAGTAGTAATACAGAAACCAATGTAATACTATTGGCTAAGATTAATGATGAACTACTAAGCAACAAACCATAGACTAACCACAAAAATACTCCAACAAAAAACATAGATAACATTGGTAAGGATAAGGCTGATACGTCTTTGGTTTTCCAAGTTTTATAAACCTGGGGCAAAAATGCAGCTGTTGTTAAAACAGCTGCACAAAGCCCTATAATTTCAATATAATTTAAATTTTTCAAATGGTTAACCTACTATATTTACAATCTTGCCGGGAACAACAATTACTTTCTTTGGAGTACGCCCTTGCAATTGTTCTTGTGTTTTCTCGTTAGCCATCACAGCAGCTTCTATATCATCCTTGCTTAAATCTAAAGGCAGCTCCATTGTGAAGCGCATCTTTCCATTAAATGAAATCGGATAATTCTTAGAACTTTCAACCAAATGCTGTTCTTCAAATTTTGGAAAAGCAGCTGTTGATATGGATTCTGAATGTCCTAATTGCTCCCAAAGCTCTTCAGAGATATGAGGGGCATAAGGCGATACTAAAATTAATAACGGTTCTAGTATTGCTTTACTCGTACATTTTTGAGCTGTTAACTCATTTACAGCAATCATAAAGGTAGAAACAGAGGTGTTAAATGAGAAATTCTCAATGTCTTCCTCAACCTTTTTAATGGTTTTATGAAGCGTTTTTAAATTGTCTTTAGTGGGTTCTGCATCAGTCACTTTAAAGCCATTATCGTCATTATATAACTTCCAAAGCTTTTTAAGAAAGCCATGCACTCCTGTTATCCCAGCAGTGTTCCAAGGTTTATATTGTTCAAGAGGTCCAAGGAACATCTCATACAATCGTAAACTGTCCGCTCCATATTGCTCGCAGATCTCATCAGGATTAACCACGTTGTATTTGGATTTCGACATCTTTTCGACATCTCGACCAACTTTATATACATCATCTTCCAATATAAACTCGGCATCTTTGTAATCCGACCTCCAGTTTTTAAAGGACTCTACATCTAATTCATCAGAGGCATTAATAAATGAAACATCGGAATGTATCGATTGAACATTTCTACCTTCAATTAATCCTTTTGAATAAAATTTAGTATCATCAATATCTCTATAAACAAAAGCACTTGTTCCCAATATCATTCCTTGGTTAATCAACTTTTTAAATGGCTCATCCACACCTATAAAACCGCAATCATATAAAAACTTTACCCAAAAACGAGAATATAATAGGTGACCTGTGGCATGTTCACTTCCACCAATGTATAAGTCGACATTTTCCCAGTACTTTAAGGCTTCTTCACTAGCAAAAGTTTCATTGCGTACCCTGTCTTCCATATACCTAAAGAAGTACCAAGAACTTCCAGCCCAACCTGGCATGGTGTTTAATTCTAAAGGAAAGACCGTTTCATTATCAATTTTATCATTAGAAACAACAGTGTTTTTGGTTGTGTCCCAGGCCCAAATATCGGCACGACCTAAAGGCGGTTCTCCCTCTTCGGTTGGTAAATATTTCTCAACCTCAGGTAGTGTTAACGGTAGATGCTGTCCATCTATCATCTGCGGCATACCCTCAACGTAATATGCAGGAAATGGTTCTCCCCAATAACGCTGTCTTGAAAATACAGCATCACGTAATCTGTAATTGGTTTTACCTTGACCTTGACCTATCTGCTCAAGCTCGTAAATAGCGCGTTTAGTTGCTTTCTTGTAATTTAAACCATCAAGAAAATCACTATTGGCAATAATAGTTTTATCCTTATCAGCAAATGCTTCTTCCGAAATATCTACTCCTTCAAAAATATTTGGAATGTCAATCCCAAAATGCTTTGCAAAATCGTAATCACGCTGATCACCACAAGGTACAGCCATAACTGCTCCAGTACCATAGCTTGCCAATACATAATCACCGATCCAGATCGGAATTGGAGCTTTAGTAAATGGATGCTCAGCATAAGCACCTGTAAACACACCAGAAATGGTCTTTACATCTGCCATACGATCGCGCTCAGAGCGTTTGGCTGTCGCTTCAACATAGGCTTCTACGCCTTCTTTTTGAGCATCAGTTGTAATTTTAGACACTAATTCATGCTCTGGTGCTAAGGTCATAAAAGACACACCAAAAATAGTGTCTGGCCGCGTTGTAAAGACTTCAATATTTGCGTCATGTCCATGAACATCAAATGACACAGAAGCACCAACCGATTTACCAATCCAATTCTTCTGAATATCTTTTAAGGCGTCTGTCCAGTCAATCGTATCTAACCCTTGAAGTAGTCGCTCTGCATAAGCTGAAATACGCATACTCCATTGTGTCATTTTTTTACGAATTACAGGATGACCGCCACGTTCTGAAACACCATTTACTATTTCGTCATTAGCTAAAACTGTTCCTAACGCAGGACACCAGTTCACCTCCGTTTCAGCTAAATAGGTTAATCTGTATTTTAATAGAATTTCTTGTTTCTCAATTCTAGAAAACTCCTGCCATTGTTCAGCAGTAAATGTTGCAACATCGTCATCACAAGCCGCATTAATTGTTGCATTACCGTCTTGTTCAAAAAGTTTTACAAGGTCTTCAATTGCTTCAGCTTTATTGGAATCGTTATTATACCAAGATTCAAACAACTGAATGAAAATCCATTGGGTCCACTTGTAATATTCTGGATTTGATGTACGGACTTCTCTACTCCAGTCGAAAGAAAACCCAATCTGATCTAACTGACGACGATAGGTTTTAATATTAGCTTCAGTTGTTACTGCAGGATGTTGGCCTGTTTGAATCGCATACTGTTCTGCAGGCAATCCAAAACTATCATAGCCTTGAGGATGCAATACATTAAACCCTTTATGACGTTTGTAACGCGCGTAAATATCGCTAGCAATATAGCCTAAAGGATGACCTACATGAAGACCTGCTCCACTAGGATAAGGAAACATATCCAAAACATAATATTTTGGTTTGTCACTATTATTTGAAGCCTTGAAGGTTTCATTTTTTGCCCAGTAGTCTTGCCACTTCTTTTCTATGTCGTTGAAATTGTATCTCATCTCCGCGTTTTCCTTGAAATAAGGTGCAAATTTAGTGGTATTACAACACATTTGAAAACTAAACGTTGTAATAGTCTCAAGAAGTAAATTGTTTTTTATTTTTACAGCATTAATCCAATTTTTATGGCATCATCCTTTGATAAATATCAAAAGCGAAAGTTAATATCGTCCTATATCTCAGTTGTTATTAGTATAGCATTGGTGCTTTTCCTTTTAGGATGCCTTGGGTTACTGGTTATTAACTCCAAGAAAGTAGCAGATCATTTTAAGGAACAGGTGGTCATGACCATTTATCTTAACGATTCTGCTAAGGAAGTAGAAGTTAATCAACTTAAGAAAAGCCTAGCTATGGCAGAATATACTAAAAAAGCTAACTATGTATCTAAGGAAGAGGCTTCTGAGTATATGAAAGTTGAACTCGGTGAAGACTTCATGGATTTCATGGGTTATAATCCTCTAAATCATTCAATCGATGTTTACTTGAAAGCGGATTTTGTAACAACAGAACAACTTGCTGAAATTACTGAAAGCCTTTCTAACAAGGCCTTTATCGAAGAGATACGGTATGACAATGATCTTGTTGAGCTCATGAATGATAATGTGAAAAAAATATCGTTTTGGGTATTAGTCATTAGCGGATTATTTACCCTTATAGCTGTCTTACTCATCAATAGTTCTATTCGCTTGGCAGTTTATTCAAAGCGCTTTATTATTAAAACTATGCAAATGGTTGGTGCCACGAAAAGCTTTATTAGAACACCATTTATTTGGAAGAGTGTCCAACTTGGAATTATTGGTGCTGCAGTGGCACTTATTGGTATGGCTATCGTACTTTATTACTTAGACTTAAGCTTCCCAGAACTTGAATTATTAAGAAATACTATCATGATTATTAGCTTGTTCTTAGGTGTTTTTCTGCTTGGTATACTTATTACTTGGATAAGTACTTTTATTGCGACACAGCGTTTCTTGAATCTAAAGACAGATCAACTTTACTACTAGAGGCAAAATAAATTCGTGTTGTTAAGCGTTAATGCATAAAAACCACCAACCGTGAAAAAAGGACCTGCCTTAGCCACTGGACTTATCGTCATTTTTATATTCTTTGTTTTTTTAGCACTAAGATCGTGTATAATTCAGAATCCTAGTCCTGATGAATGTGTTGTGATGAGCGTCAGAATCAGTAAAATAAAAGAAGGCGGAGTTAAGGATATTGTATTTTATGATGATCGTAATGACTACTATTATATTAATCGAGGATTAGAGCAAGGGCTAAATTTAGATTCTCTTAAGAGAAAAGTTTTAAATAAAACTGTTACTTTGCATTTAGCTAAAGTTTTAGGCGGAGTAACTTCAGAGCATATCTCTCAAATGGCTTTAGGAGACGAAATTATTTATACAGAATTTAAAAACTGATGGGAGAAAAGAAGCGTAAAGAGCAATCGAAAGCAGAATTTATTTTTGGGAAAAAGAATTACAAATTCATGCTCATAGGTTTGGCATTTATCGTTATTGGGTTTATTCTAATGTCTGGTGGTGGCAGTGACGACCCTAATGTTTTTGACCCATCAATTTTTAGTTGGAGACGGATTAGATTAGCACCAACACTGGTTTTAATTGGCTTTGGAATCCAAGTCTACGCGATCTTGTTAAATCCAGATAAGGACTCTAAAAAGAAGAAATAAATTCTCTAGCTAGCCCTTCCAAATATTGCGGTGTATTCTCTAAAGCATCCTCAAAACTATTGGCTTTATCCATAATAGTCTTACAATAAGCAATACCCATCCTTGCAATTTCATTGGGTAACAAATCTGTACCTCCGCAAAGTGCAGCCACTTTAATTTTATTTTGCTTTGCGAGATTTATAATACCACTTAAAGCCTTGCCAGACAGTGTTTGATCATCTAATCGACCTTCGCCAGTAACGATCCAGCTCGCATCCTTGATTTTATTTTCAAAATCTGCAATTTGCATTATTAAATCAATTCCTGAATTTAATATCCCATTTAAAAATGCTACTGTACCAGCACCCATACCACCAGCAGCACCAGCACCAACAATATTCTGTGTATCAAGATTAAAATGTTGATCGATTACCTTAGATATATTTTGAAGCCCTTGGTCTAAAAGTTCTATCTCCACTGGACTTGCACCTTTTTGTTTTCCATAAATATAAGCTGCGCCTTGAGGTCCATAAAGTGGATTCTTCACATCACAAGCAATTTCGATTTTTGTCGTTTTGATTTTGGAATTGACTTTGGTTGCATCAATGGTTTTCACCTCGATAAGGTTACGACCTACAGGCTTAATTTCATTATTATTATCATCTAATAATTTATAACCCAAAGCACTTGCCATTCCAATCCCACAGTCGTTGGTAGCGCTTCCACCAATGCCTAAAATAATATGTTCTGCACCTCTTTTAATAGCATCATTTATAAGTTCACCTGTGCCATAGGTCGACGTGTGCATGCAATTACGTTCTTCTTCTTTCAGCAGTTTCATTCCAGACGCCTCTGCCATTTCAATAAATGCCACTTTAGACGCTTCAGAAAATAAATAGGACGCTTCAATAATTCTAAAAAGAGGGTCATTTACTTTAACCCTTACCATTTCGCCAGACAAATAAAAGTCGACAACTTCGATAGTGCCATCACCACCATCAGCTAAGGGTAATCGGATGACCTCAGCATTAGTTTCAGATGTAATTATAGGCTCGACAATATTACAGAATTCAATACCTGTAATTGACCCTTTATACTTATCTGGTGCTAAAACAATTTTCACTAACCCAAAATATTTGGCAACAAATAACTCAGTACTAAAATGAAAATGAAAAAGGCAATAAGTATGATACTTTCCTTTTGCAATAGATCTTTTATTTTAATCGAATAGTTGAGTTCCAATTGCTTTGGTAGTGTTTTCTTAGTAAGCTTACTTACAAAAACAGCTACTAACACCGCAATAATAAAGCCTGTAAAGTTATACCAAATCCAAAATAAATCTGGTACATTTTCGATACTAACATTTGACAAGGCTTCGTGTATTGATAACTCACCAGAATAGAATTGTCCTTGCGATAGAAAATAGGTTAACTCTGGGAGATATTTAAAAATTAAATTTAGAGCCACTGATGTAATTATAGCTGCATTCATTCCTAAATGATTCACCTTTTTAAAGAAGATTGCAATTACAAAAGCAGCGAGAATAGGCCCAAAAAACAGAGATGAAATAGCATTAATCAATTCTATTACTGTACTTTGGCTATTGCCGAAAAGATAAGCTGCAAGGATACATACTGTTCCCCAAAAAACAACTAAGGCCTTTGATAAAAACATATACCGTTTCGTAGACAATTTCTTTTCTCCAGAATTAAAAAAATCTTCAATGGTCACTGCACTTAATGAGTTAATTGTTGAACTGAGAGATGACATGGCTGCGGACATTATACCTACCATTAAGATTCCTATAAGTCCGTTTGGAAGATAATTTGTAATAAATACTGGAATCATTAAATCAGGTTTTATACCTGAAGCTTCATATTCACTAGGATAATGAATTTTAGTGGTTTCCTTAATACTCTCGTAGAACTCAGGAATATTACTTACCAAATACCCAATGATTAAACCCATGATACAATAAACTAACACCACTGGGAAGCGTAATAATCCGTTTGCCAAAAGAAGTTTTTTGATGGTACCTTCGTTCTTGGCAGATAATAATCTTTGCGCTTGTGTTTGATCTGTTCCATAATAGGATAAATAAAGAAAAAGACCACCTATGAGCATAGGCCAAAATCCGTAGTCTTCACCACTGAATAAACCAAGATTAGAAAAGTCAATAACCTGAAGGCGTTCTTGTTCAAAACCTGTAAAGGTTCCTGTTTCCCTCATTAAATTATAGCCTATGATTAGACAAATAATTAAGCCAGAAAATAAAATGACCATTTGAATGGCATCACCCCAAACCACAGCTTTCATACCACCTTGATAGGAATATACTAGCGTTACAATACTTATAATAAGTAAAGTCCAATGAAAACTAATCCCAACTACAGCCTGAATAATTAGAGCCATAGTAAAAACCATAACACCGGTTCCTAAAGCTCTACTAATTTGAAATACAACACTAATAATTTTTCTTGTGGAAGTCGAAAAACGTCTTTCTAGATATTCATAGATACTAACTATGCCCGATTTATAGAGTGGAGGAATAATAAAAAACATAATACCTATCATAGCTAATGGTACAGCAAATTCGAAGGTTAGCCATTTCATACCACCATTAGCCTTCAAGCCAACAAAAGCTGGTGCGGAAATAAAGCTAATCGCCGACAACTGGGTTGCCATTGTTGACAAACTCAACGGAAACCAGCCCAAGCTTTTACCACCTAAAAAGTAATCTTCAGAATTCTTATTTTCTTTAAAAAAGTAACCCATTGCCATAAAGCCAATAAGGTAAAAGCCAATAATAGCGTAGTCTAGCCAATTCATATGTTATTTTTCATTTAAAAGATCGATTAGTAATGCTGCACTCCAAGAAAAATTATTACCTCCATAAGCTGCATTTTCAATATTTTTTCTAGGATCAAAATATTCGTAAAAGCCGTAGCGCTCAATAAAACCAACAGTTTCAGACTTAATGCGTTGTGCAATCTCTGAATATCCATATCGTTTTAAGCCTTTATATATCATCCAATTAAGATTGATCCAAACCGGTCCTCTCCAATATTTTTTAGGATTGAACTGATCACTTTCTGGATCAAATGATGCACATAAATACAAGGATGCACCACCAAAATTTTGCATCAAAGTATTTATTAGTTTTTTTGAATTTTCCTCAGTAGCGACCCCAGCAAATAAAGCACCAAATGAAGAAGATGTTATATATGGAAGTTGCCTATCGTTTCTTAAATCGTAATGGACATAGGCGTTGAGATCCGAATTAAATAATTTATCATTAAAATTTTGCTTTGCCTTCTTTTGCCATGACTTCAACATCTCGATTTTAGCTTCTGCGTCACCTAACTTTTCATAAAGTTCAATCAGCGATTCATTAGACTTAATTAAAATGGCATTGAACAAAGGGTCCTGAACTAAAAATGGAGAATGTTGAGTTACCTTTTCCTCGGCATAATTGTATTTTTTAGCAATTTCGAGGAGATGAATATAGTTATCATACTCTCTATTTGTTGGCCGCTGAGCAGCATCTACATGAGTGGTATCCTTGCGCTCATATTTATACTTTGGAGGGTCTATTGTGGCCCATATATCATCCCAAATTGGAGAATTATCTGTACCTGATTCCCAATTATGATAGATGTAAACGAGACCTTCATGATTTGGATCTCTATAGGTATAAAAATGCTCATGATTCTTATAAACCTTATCAATAACTTCTTGAATGAATACTAATATATGATCCTTATCCTCTGCGATATTATAAAGCTCTAATAATACAAAACCTAACACTGGAGGCTGTGTTATTCCTGTAGTTTTAATATGCTTTGGAGCCGCAGGATGCAAATAGGATTGATGATAGTCTGGTCCTGGAAAATAGGTATCACTATCGTTATGAAAAATGATGTGAGGAATAAATCCATTCTCCCATTGACCACTTAATAAGGCTTTAATTTCGCGCTTGGCCTTCTCCATATCATAATGCGCAAAACCTATAGAAATAAATCCAGAATCCCAATGCCATTGAAACGGATAAAGTCCTTCACACGGTATGGTAAATCCTTGCTGTTCATTAAAATTGGAATTAAGTACTGCTTTGGCTTTAGCTGTTAGATGCTGCATTTGTTGATTTTAATACAATTTAAAAATAACGAATAAATTTTTTGTAAGTTGAGACCAATCTAATAAAGATTATTATGCATACGATTAATATTATTTTTCCTGTAGTTATCATCATTATTATAGTCATATTATTAATTGTAAACAGAAAAAAGTTAAGACCTTTTAAAGATAAAAATGAATCTGATATAACTCAATGGACTCACATGGATGATAATTTTATCAATCATGATTTCTGAAGCTTTTGACTAATAGTATTTTTATCTTCTCTAATAAAGTCCTGAACACAAATTATTAATACTTTTGCGATTCATTATTTTAAGTCTATGGACATTATCGACAGTATTATTTTAGGCGTTATTCAAGGTCTTACTGAGTTTCTACCAGTTTCATCTAGCGGTCACTTAGAATTAGGAAAGGCTATTTTAGGTGATAACTCTTTACCTAAAGAGAGTTTACTTTTTACTGTGGTTTTACACTTTGCAACGGCATTAAGTACCATAGTCGTGTTTAGAAAAGACATTTTAATAATCCTTAAAGGTATCTTAAAACTTCAATGGAATGAAGACCTTCAATTTGTCAGCAAAATTGCAATTTCTATGGTTCCTGCTATTATTGTAGGTTTATGTTTTGAAGCGCAATTAGAAGCTCTTTTTGGTGGTAATATTTTATTGGTTGGTATTATGCTTATCGTTACTGCGATCCTTCTTTATTTTGCAGATAAAGCAAAAAATACTCACAAGAAAGTATCATTTAGTAATGCCTTTGTTATTGGTATTTCTCAAGCTATAGCAATGCTACCAGGAATTTCGCGATCTGGGGCAACAATTTCTACTTCAGTTCTTTTAGGTAATGATAAAACTAAAGCGGCGCGTTTTTCTTTTCTTATGGTGGTACCTTTAATTTTCGGTAAAATTGCGAAGGATATTTTGGGCGGTGAGCTATCCTATGATGCTTCAAATTTTACAGCTTTAAGTATTGGTTTTGTTGCAGCCTTTATCTCCGGACTTCTTGCATGTACTTGGATGATAAAACTAGTAAAACAAAGCAAGCTCACATACTTTGCTATTTATTGCATTATCGTTGGAGCTATTGCAATAATTTGGTCATTAAGCCAATGAAGACTCTAGAAGATTTTCAAAAAGGACAGGTTTTACTTATTGATAAGCCATTACATTGGACGTCTTTTCAGGCAGTCAATAAATTGCGATGGGCAATTAAGCAATCATTTAAAATTAAGAAAATAAAAGTAGGTCATGCTGGGACTTTAGATCCTCTTGCCACTGGTTTGTTAGTTATTTGCACAGGTAAAATGACCAAACAGATCAACACCTTCCAAGGCCAAGAAAAAGAATATACTGGGACGATAACCATTGGAAGTACAACGCCCTCCTACGATCTTGAAACGGAAATTAATCAACGATTTTCTACCACACACATAACTGAACAATTAATTCATGAGACTACCAATCAGTTCATTGGAACTATTGAGCAATTGCCTCCTGTATTTTCTGCCATTAAAAAAGATGGTAAGCGGCTTTATGAATTTGCAAGAGCAGGCGAAGTGGTTGAAATAAAATCCAGACAAATACAGATTTCCGAATTTGAAATAACAGACATAAACGACTTAGAAATAAAATTCCGAGTGGTTTGTAGCAAAGGAACTTACATTAGGTCCTTAGCACATGACTTTGGAAAAGCCTTAAATTCTGGCGCTCATTTATCTGAATTACGACGCACCAGAATTGGAGATTTTAAAGTTGAAAATGCTTTAAGTCCTGAAAAATTTATTTCAGAATTACCTGCTCAAATTTGATTCGACCAGTCTTTATAGGACTTCCCTAAACTTTTTCATGCGTATATTCGTATATCGAACAGAGGCTTAAACTAAGATAGATTGAAGTTTATTGAACACTATAAAGCAGGTATCATTACATTTCTACTAACAGGAACTGTAGTTATGGCCATGTTTAGTATCCAACTCAAACAACAAGGAGATCTCATTTCTGAAAGTTACTATGAATTAGAACCTGAACCAGAACTCACTGAAGAAGAACAAAAACTACGCGAGGCTTTAGACGGGAAATCCACGAACAAAGCACTTAACGAAGATCAGGAATACAAAGAAATGATGCGCAATTTTAAAACTGTAAGTGCCAATGATTTTGAGCGTACCACTCAGGCTTTGGAAGAGGTAAAAACTAACGATATTGAAGAAGAAACGACTATAGACCAATCCATTTCTAATAGTAATGCATACGCGCTCAATTCCGAAGAAACACAATCCTATAAAGAGTTACAAAAAAAACTTAATAAGCGTTTAGAGAATAAAAAAACTGCAGACGAGCACGCCAAATCAAGAAGTACGCTAACCTATTCGCTACCTGGCAGAGTTATGCAAGCTTACGATATCCCAAGGTATTTATGCGAGTTTGGAGGTGAAATCGTTGTTAGCATAACCGTTAACAGAAATGGAAGAGTCACGAACGCTTACATCAATAGTTCTTCAAACTCTGACAAGTCTTGCTTAGTGAATCGCGCATTAGAGTATGCTAAAGATGTCCGTTTTGATACATCTTCAAAAAAATCTCAAATCGGCACAATTACCTTTCTTTTTAAAGGAAAAAGCTAACCCAACAGATGTAATAAATCTGCAATTGTAGATTGTCCTTTATCTTTATTATACCAACGCTGAAGATCTTCTTTAAACTCTGGAGTTAATTTACCATGTTCTTCTTTATAGGCTTTGACGATTTCTGTAGCAACATTAGGTCGAGGACCAAAGGTGCCAATAACCGCATTAGTCTCATTATTTATAGCTATTAATTTTGGTATGGCTCTGCCTCCATTTGTTAAGAATTTATTCATTAACGCATCATTTTCATCTCGCATAACCACTTTGTAATCAATGTTATCATTGAGTTCTGCTACTTTATTAATTACAGGCATAATATGTGCTGCATCACCACACCAGCTTTCAGTAAGTACCAACCAAGTTACTTTATGATTAAAATTTTGAATCTTCGCTTTAGCCTCATCTGATAATTTTACAGTTTTATCCCATCGCTTCATACGTCTATCATTAAGCATCGTATAATTAATTAGGGCCTCTGTTTTTTCACTTCCTGTAGTAGATTGTTCTTCTACCAATTGAGACACTAAAGTTCTGTAATCATTATATGAAATAGCTTGCACTAGACTGTCAGAAATTATATTTGAAATCATTGTTTTATCTATTACTTCCATAGCACAAAATTAAGTTAGATTTATATTAAATTATGTGACATATGTTACTTTAGTAGTACAATATTTAAAAACTTACAGTTTTGAAATTATTAGAAATAGTAAAAGGAGTCATTATTATTTTATTCTTGATCTTAGTGTTAGGAAAATACTTTTATTGGTTCGAGAATTATCAACTTACAGATACAATAACCCTTTTTGACACTAGACATTGGCTCGTCATTTTATATGTACTTATAAGAGTTTGGGAATATGTAAATCGGAAAAAAATTAAGACAAATGGATAGACATAGATGTGGTTGGTGTGTAGGAGATCCGCTTTATGAAGCATATCATGATGAAGAATGGGGAGTACCTGTAAAAGACGATGACACCTTGTTTGAATTTTTAATTTTAGAAACCTTTCAGGCTGGTTTAAGTTGGATTACAGTTTTGCGCAAACGTGAAAATTTCAGAAATGCTTTCGACAATTTTAATTCTAAAAAAATAGCGACATACAATCAGGACAAAATTGAGGAATTACTCAGTAATGCTGGTATTATCCGAAATAAACTAAAAATAAATGCCTCAATAACCAATGCACGAGCCTTTATGAAGATCCAAGAAGAATTTGAGTCATTCTCAACTTATATTTGGAAATTTGTTAATGATGTTCCAATTAAAAATAAATGTAAAGATTATAAAAAGGCGCCTGTAAATACATCCTTAAGTGATACCATTAGTAAAGATTTAAAAAAACGTGGGTTTAAATTTGTTGGTACAACAGTAATTTATGCTTTTATGCAGGCCACAGGCATGGTTAATGATCATGAAGTTTCGTGTTTTCGATATAACCAAGTCTAAAGAAACTGGTGAAACTGTGGTCTTGAAATATACCTAGCCCCAAGACTTTCTAAATGATTGGTATGTAACTGACAGTCGATTAGTTTATAATCAGAATTTTGAATAAAGGTAATTAAGCCAACTTTACTGCCATTACTGACTTTCGTAAACATACTTTCACCACAAAATAACTTATTACCCAAATCCACCCCATAAAGACCAGCAACTAAATTACCATTTTGCCAAACTTCTACAGATTTTGCATATCCCATTTTATGTAATTTTATGTAGGCAGCTATCATATCATCAGTAATCCATGTCCCTAATTGGCCATCTCTTTTTGCACTTGCACAATGTTCTATAACCGAAGAAAAATCTTTATCTACCGTTACCTTAAATTGTTTCTTTTTCAAAACTTGTCTCATGCTTTTAGACACCTTCAATTCTTCAGGAAAAAGTACAAACCTTGGATCTGGCGCCCACCAAAGTATCGGTTCTTCATTTTCAAACCATGGAAAAATACCATTAGCATAAGCATGAATTAATCGTTCAGGAGACAGATCTCCACCAACTGCTAGTAATCCTTCAGATGAAGCTTCTGTAACTTTAGGGAAATCTATTTTTTGTGAGAGAAAGTGCACTATCTGGGCTTTTTAACGAATTTTACTGTTAAATTAGGCTTTATTTTTTGTTAGGATAAGAATTTTACAGATATTTACAACGACCTTTATGTAATAAATTTTTGTTCATCATTGCTTTTTTTTAATTTGTATGTAAAGGTTGAAACCTAAAACCACAATACTAAGTCCTGATTAACCATCAGGACTTTTTTAGTAAACAAAAACGACTTATTAATTTAAATAAGTCGTTTTTGTTTACTAGTCTGTTTTAATACCCCTCTAAAATGGTAAATCATCATGATCATCTTCGTTTAAGTCACTAACTGGCTCAAATGCTTCAGTTGGTGGTACAGGTGGCATATCCCTTGGAGCCGCTTCTTGTTGTAAAGCTTCAATTCTCCAGCCTTGAATTGAGTTAAAATATTTTGTTTCTCCTTGAGGATTAACCCACTCACGACCTCTCAAGTTAATACTCACTTTCACTTGTTGACCAACCTGATAGTTGTTTAACAAATCAGTTTTATCTTGGATAAACTCAATCATAAGGTGCTGTGGATATTGCTCCTCTGTAGTAATCACAACCTCTCTTTTTCTAAATCCATTACTTCCGAAGGTTTGTGTTTCTCCAATCACCTTAATACGTCCTTGTACTTCCATTTTTTTGCTTAATCTATTATAATTTATATTGAATTTTCAATTTACGAAAGTAACAACTTCCATGCACTTTCTACATCACCGTAGCTCAAATAATTACGCGCCAATTTTTGCTTGTCCCTATGTGATGCTGTTTTGATTTCTGGATATCTTTCACTTATATCTTCGATAAAGGCGTTTACGTCATGATTAGAAGGTAAACTATCTACGTTAGCTAACATACCAAGGTCGTTACCAGTAAGTATCATGCTGTTTTTGATATCTTCAGGTAAGGCATCTACTCCAATACCCATAGTACGTAATGGCTTTGGAATCTCAAAAAATCCTTGTTTAGCTCTGCTGTAATAATTGCCACCTGCTCTTGCTACTAGATCAAGCGCTTGTTGATTAATAGTTTTATCAGCATTCAAAACATCTTCTGAAATATGAAACTTTACCACTTCACAAATTACTAAATTTCCTGCTCCTCCTTCTGTACCTAATTTAATAATATCATTGACCTTGCATTCAAATTGCACTGGTGATTCAGCCACTCTAAATGGTTTTACCTTATCAGAAGGCAGCATGGTTAAGCCTGCCTTTTCAAACTCGTTGATACCTGTAGGATATTCGGTACTGCTTAGAGACATCTGATGTACAATATCGTAATTCACAACATTAATAACCACTTCGTTCAACACTTCAACATTTTGCAGTGTATGCTTTGTTGTATTATCACGCACTCTCCTAGCAGGAGAAAAAATAAGTATCGGAGGGTTCGCACTAAATACATTAAAAAAACTAAATGGCGATAGATTTGAATTACCGTCTTGATCCATTGTACTAGCAAAAGCTATAGGTCTAGGTGCTACAGCACTTAGCAAATAGCCATGTAATTTTCCGGTTGACAGGTCTTTTGGATCTATTGAAATCATGATAGCCAGTGATTTTGAACAAATATAATTATATTGATTGGCCAATAAAAGTGTTTGTAGGCTATAGGCCTACAATATTATCAACAGTTTTACATTATATTAAAAGAAATTGATCTAGCTAATGAAACTCAGATTAAACCGCAATGTTGTCCGCTGGCTTATAGTATTATCCTCGTTTATTATTATTTCCCTTATACTTTGGAACACCTATTCTTTTTTCCAAAAATTCAAAGCAGAGGAGCGCAAAAAAATGGAAACTTGGACATTTGCGTATCCTGAGTACACCAAATATTTTAATGAAGACAATGTTGAATTAAATGCTATTGCCGAACGTATTGTCATTGATACTACTGTAACAATACCAATGGTTCTTTTAGGTAAAGATGGGATAGTTAAAAGTGAGCGTAATATAGACTCTACGATTCTCCAAGATCCTTTGGAAATGAAAAGGTATATTGGCAAACTCATTTCGCAAAATGAACCTATAGCCGTTATGCTCCCAAATAACGAAGAGGGCAATCTATATTACGGTAATTCCCCTTTACTTAACAAGTTAAAATATTATCCTTTAGCCTTATTGCTTATAATTCTGCTGTTTGCAGCGGTTGTATTTTTCTTTTACCGAAGTTCGAGAAATGCCGCACAGAATAAACTGTGGACAGGTATGGCTAAAGAAACCGCACACCAAATAGGTACACCTCTATCCTCATTGGTTGGTTGGACAGAGATACTTAAAAACGAAAACGTAAAAGAAGAATACATTTCTGAGATTGAGAAAGACATCGATAGGCTTCAGACCATTACAGATCGTTTCAGTAAAATAGGTTCTGCACCAACCTTAGAAAAGATTGATATTGTTGTAGAAACCAAATCATCGTATGCATATTTAGAGTCACGATCTTCTAAACTCGTTAACTTTCAAATCAATGTTCCTAAAGATGAAATTTTTGTGAATATAAACTCTCAACTCTATAGCTGGACTATTGAAAATTTAGTGAAAAATGCAATAGATGCTATGAAAGGTAAAGGTGAGTTAACCCTCGCTATAAGTCAAAATGAAAAAAATGTTTTTATAAATATTTCAGATACTGGTAAAGGCTTACAAAAAAATCAATTCAATACCATCTTTGAACCTGGATATACTACTAAAAAAAGAGGTTGGGGCTTAGGTCTTTCCCTTGCCAAACGTATTATCGAAGATTACCACAATGGCAGAATAAAAGTACTGCAATCTGAAATTGGTAAAGGAACAACGATTCAAATCAGTTTAAAATTATTGTCTTAAATTTAGCTATGGCAACTTCTAAATTTTTCACACTTAAAGAAGCTAGACTAAGTAATAACTGCCCTGAATGTTATTCTAATGATGGACTAGAAATTACGTTTAAACAAAAGCTAACTGAGAATTTGTTCTGTAAAGCAATTACTAAGGATATTATTCATGAGTTAAAATGTTTTAATTGTAATACCACTATTTTTCCGATAAGATGGACAGATGATATTGAAGGCGTCGTGAATTACCAAATGCGTGCGTTAGAACCAAAGGCTAAATTCATAAAACTGAAACCACTAGCGTGGTTTATAATTATTTCGGATATCGTTATTGTTGCTCTAATTATTCTTTTTGCAACTGGAGTACTCTCTTTTTAATTAAAGATGAGATGCAATGCGCTTAGCAATAGCTTCAAACTCATCTGAAGTCAACTGTTCCTTGTGTGTAAATCTGGCATTTTCCATGGTATGAAGCGGAATAAGATGCACATGCACGTGAGGTACCTCTAATCCAATTACGGACATCCCAACACGCTCACATCTAATGGCCTTTTCTATGGCAATAGCAACCTTTCGCGAAAATGCCATTAATCCGAGGTAGGTTTTTTCATCAAGATCAAAAATCTTGTTGACTTCAACCTTTGGTACGCAGAGCGTATGACCTTTAGAATTAGGGTTAATATCTAAAAACGCATAATAGTCTTCTGTTTCTGCTACCTTATATGAAGGAATTTCGCCGTTAATGATTTTTGTGAATATTGAAGCCATGGATCAATGATTATCTTATAAAAATAAAAAGATTCCAATTTATGGAATCTTTTTGATCAAATTTACGTGTTTTTGTTTATGCTTACCTTGAAATCTCAAGAATATCAAATTTCATAGTACCATTTGGTACTTGTATTTCAGCAACATCACCAACTGATTTTCCTAAAAGACCTTTACCAATTGGTGAGTTCACAGATATTTTTCCAGAAGCCAAATCAGCCTCACTTTCTGCAACCAAAGTATAGGTCATCTCCATACCATTAGTTTGATTTTTAATTTTAACTATGGATAATGCTAATACCTTTGACGTGTCTAACTGAGATTCATCAATAACTCTCGCATTTGCTAAAGTTTCCTCCATTTTAGAAATCTTCATTTCTAACATACCTTGTGCCTCTTTCGCCGCGTCATATTCAGCATTTTCACTTAGATCTCCTTTATCTCTCGCTTCGGCAATGGCTTGTGAAGCCTTTGGACGTTCTATATCTTTTAAGTGATTTAATTCTTCCCTTAACTTTTTTAATCCTTCCGCTGTATAATAAGATACTTTACTCATAATTCATTC
>Ga0189289_10147_pt1 | contig 75872 bp, 79 predicted proteins | sample UW106minimetaG_FD_130313 | JGI IMG/M metagenome (GOLD analysis project Ga0189289, IMG submission 130313) | Marine microbial communities from the Costa Rica Dome - UW106 mini metaG | ecosystem: Environmental > Aquatic > Marine > Oceanic > Photic zone | place: Costa Rica: the Eastern Pacific...
CGGCAACCTCACCAAGGCGTCGTTTCAATGCCCCGGCCAGGCCGAACCCACGGTGCTGGAGGGCGACCTCGAAGTCATCACCCTCAATGGAACCTTCTCCCCTGAGGGCGTTCATCTGCACCTGAGCCTGTCGGATGGGGCCTGCCAGGTCTGGGGAGGCCACCTGGAGCCAGGGACCATCGTGCAGAAAGGCGTCGACCTGCTCGTTGGTGTGCTTGAACAACGCGAAGGCAGCCCTGCGCATCAATCCTCCACACCACGGCTGGAGATCGCCGTTCTTCCCGGATGCCCCTGGTGCAGCCGTGCCCTACGCATCCTGAGAACCCTGGACTTGCCGCACACCGTCACCACCGTCAACGACGACGCAGCCTTCCAGGCCGTGCAACAACGCAGTGGAATGACCACCTTCCCCCAGGTGTTCATCGACGGATCCGTGATTGGTGGCTACGACAACCTCGCAGCCATGCAAGCCGCCGGTGAACTCGACGCCCTCCGCTGAACCGCCGGAACAGCAACCCCCGGAGCAGCCGCCGTTCTGGTCTCTGAAACCCTGGTGGTGCCAGCCTTGGTCCATCGTCTCCACAGGGGTGCTGGTGGTTGGCGGGTCCTGGGGACTCCTGCATCGCCTATGGATCAGCCTTCCCCTGGCCGTGGGCGTGTTGGCCTGGTGGCTGCTGTTTCTGGTGCTCGTCCCCGCCGCCTACCGATCCGCTGCGGAACCGCAAGGATGACGTCTTCACCCTTTCGCTGCATCGACCAGCAGCTGTTCGCACGGGTTGCCGCAGAGGCTTTGTAGTTGCAGAAGATCAGTTCCACACCCTGGTGGCCCTAGACGCAGAAAGCGTGATTTTTGAACTGAAACAGGGGCCCTATTCACCCTCGCAGGACAAGGACGTCCTCAGCCGCTTCCCCCTAAGAGGGCACACCGCGCAGCATCACACCTGGCGTGACGCTGCGCGGGAACGCTGCTTCTCCTCGAGCAGTTCTGCCTCCAGCTGTTCAATCAAACGGCTGACCAACGCCTGGAATTCCGGTTGGCAGCCACGAAACGCCGCCTTGTGACGGATCGGCTCGTTGCGCATGCGCAGATCGGTCAGCATCAGCTGAAGCGAATCAATCCGAGCGTTGGAATTCATGGACTGAGAGGACGTTCCGAAGGGAGGTTATGACGCAGCTGTTTCAGAGCTCCAGCTCACGCAATAGAGCGTTCTGCGTCTCCCGACCAAGCACGGCATGGGCAGCCATGGCGCCACTCGCTGCGACGGGAGGGATTCCTATGCCGGGGAAGGTGCTGGCCCCACAAAGCCAGAGATTGGCGAGGGGCGTCGACACCCCAGGGAACAACCCTTCAGCGGCTGAAAGCGCAGGGCCATAACTGCCTTGATGCACATTGAGGAAATGGCTGTGGGTCAGCGGCGTTCCCTCCATGATCACCTCGCAGCGGTCGCGAATGTCGGGGATACGTCGTTCCAGCACGCGCCAGAACACAGCGCATCGCTCCTGCTTCCTCTGCTGATACGCCGCACTGTCGCGCTCCAGATCAGCCCAGAGCTCCCACGGCTCGCTGGCCGGGGTATAGCCATGCAGCACATGGCACCCAGCCGGTGCCATGGAAGGATCCAACACCGACGGGATGGACAACACCACGGCATTGCGTTCGGCGTCGATCCCACGCTCCCAGTCATCAACCCAGACGGTGTGGATCGGCAGATCCTCCAGCCCCGTGGCATCAAAGCCCAAATGCAGATGCAGAAAGCCATTGCAGGCCGGCGTCGCCTGGCGCTGACGCTGCCACTTCGGCGCGACGGAGTCTGGCAGCAGCGCAAGGGTGGACCAGATATCGGCATTGCAGATCACCTGCCGCGCCGTGATCGACGTCCCACCCGCCAGCGTCGCACCCACGACGCGATCCCCCTCCACCAGCAGCTGTTGCACTGCCACACCCGTGTGCAAGTTGCCGCCATGGGCCTTCAATCCACGCACCAAGGCCTCAACCACCGCAGCACTTCCACCAACGGGGTAGTCGAGATGGGCCTCCGGTTCGAACCATTCGCCGAACAGCGTGGCCATGGCCGCCGCATTGGTGTCTCCCATCGGCATGCCACTGATCAGGAAGGAGAGGAGATCCACCCAATGGCGCAGGAAGGGATCGGTGAGGTGACGATCCACCAGGGGGCCGAAGGAACCGGAGAGATGGCGCATTGCCGCGAGGTGCGGCAACAAGCGCCCTCCTCGCTTCAGCAGTTGCGCCATGCCATCCACCCCGGGGCGCAGGGCCAGCAGGGGCAGGGCATCGGCGGCGGCGGCAATCGGCCGAAGGAATTCGACAAAACGCCGCCATTCAGCGGCCACCTCGGGACCGCGCAAGCCGCGTACCACTGCCTCAAAATCGTCGTGCCCCACGGCGATGCGCAGATCACCTTCCGGCAACAGCACATCCCAGGTGCGATAGGGAATCACTTCGACGGTCTGCCCTAGCGCACGCAGCACCTGGGCCAATGGATTGCTGCTGGGCCAGCGCCCCAGACCACTCCAGAGGGACGGTCCAGATTCAAAGTGATAGCCCTGGCGTTGGAAGCCGTGGGCGGCACCACCGGGTTGGTGATGGGCTTCCAGCACCAGCACGTCGCGGCCAGCGCGGGCACAGAGGCCAGCGGCGCATAGTCCGCCGATGCCGCTGCCGATCACGAGGACGTCGACGTGGCTTCTGAGCATTCGTGCAGCACGAGCGTCATCATTGTGGTCATTGGCGCTGGACGATGCGCAGTCGACTGCTGCTTCCCCTGCTGATCCTGGCGGTGGCCTGGGGGCAGGAGCTGATCGACCAGCTGATCTTTGCGGGGCAGTGGAACCTGCCCATGGGCCCGGATCAACCCTGGTGGGGGATCGTCACCGCCCCATTCAGTCACGCTGGTTTTGGACATCTCATCTCCAACAGCCTGGCCTTTCTGCCCCTGAGCTGGCTGGTCCTCAGCAGGGGAATACGCGATTACCTGAGCGTCTGGCTGTCCGTGCTGGTGATCAACATTCCGATCGCCCTGTTCTGGCCCACACGGAGTCATGGACTCTCCGGTGTCGTCTATGGGCTCCTGGGCTACCTGCTGCTGATCGGCTGGCTTGAACGTCGCATCCTGTCCATCGTCCTGGGGCTTGTGGCGTTTTGGCTCTACGGCTCAGCCCTGATCGCCTTGATCCCCGGCGTTTCACCCGCCGGCGTGAGCTGGATCGGCCACAGCGCAGGCTTCATCGGCGGATTGGTGGCGGCCCTAGCGGTGTATCGCGAGCCCTCTGCCGATTGAGGTCAGGGGTGAGACAAGACAGCATCGAGAAACGCCAGGGGGCGATGCATGGTGGCGGAGTAACCCAGAAGACTTTGATCGCGATGGCTGTAAATCACGCTGTCGTCAGCATCAAGCAGCACCGTGGCACCGCGCTGGGTGATGTAGTCATCGCAAGGCACATAGGTGCGCCAGTGCCGGAGCACTTCGTTCATGTTGCGCAGACGCTTGGTCGCAAGCTCAAAAGGTCTCTGAAAGCCATCACCACCGGCCCGGCGGAACAGATCTCCACGAAAGCGCGGCAGAGGAAACGCCTCGATCCACTCCTCGTCATCGAAGATCTGGGCAGCTGAGCGATCACCGCTGTAACCACGCAGCACCTCACGCAGAGTGCCTGGGGACCCCACACCAGCACACATGAGCAGAAAACCAGGCCATGGCCCACCAGGCAGATGCAGCCCGGACTCCAAACCAAGAGAGTGATGCAACACCGGTGAAGAATCCACGATCAGCTGCAGCAGGGGAAACCCCGTGAAAGCAGCGAAGTGCTCAGCGCCAGCAGCATTGCCAATACCGAACAATTGCACCTTGACCCCGGCCGCCGCTAACTGAGGAAGCGTCGGCACCAACGCCTGGGCATATTCGATTGAGTCAAAGTCCCCAAGCTGTCCCATGACAACGACCAGGCGCTTAGAACCCGTTGCCATGTCAGGGTTTTCAGCAAGTCGTTCAAGCAGTGGCTGAACTGGAATCATTGCCATGTTGACAAAAAGGGCTGTTGTCAACGGCAGCGTGGCAAACATCGGCATCCAGCCGGGTGATGGCCAGCTCCACGTCCAGGCGATCCAGCACCATCGCCCCCATCAATCGTTTGCTCATTGAGGCCATGTGAGCCATCAGCAGGCGCAGGGTGATCGCCACCGTTTCAGGGTCGCCGGCCTGCATCTCCTCAAGCCACGACCCTTCCAGTCGTTCCAGATCTGCCAGCCCCTGCAGACACGTCAACTCGACGTCGGACGTGGTCGCCTCGGGCATCGGCGCTCAGTCGCAATCCTCCAGTTTGGCGGTGGTTCTAGTCAGACTCCACCCCATTCCGAATAAAGACCGCGCTACTAACCCCCGCCGGAAAAACCGGGCGGTGAGGGTTGGTTGGTGAGTCCTGAACAGCAGTTGCTTTGTCAGTTCAAACCCGACTCGGCAACGGTTCATGCCCAATGGGTTGCAGTGCGCACCTACAGCTGGGTGCCACCACGTCCACCAGTGCCGCAAACCCGCAGGCGGATGCTTCGACATAACGCCATCGACGCGTGGGACAAGATGCTCAAAACAGGCTGGCGGCGGTGCAGGCCGCCAGTGAGGTAACGGGCTAGTTACGGCATAGGCATATCACTTTTGAAGAGTAGAAACTGCTGAAATTTCTATGTGCTTTCTTCAACAGTTTCAATTCTGCTGCCAGTGCTTTTCAGTCTTTTGATTGATGACAACAGCAGGCTTCCCACAATGCCTTTCATCTTTTCGTCAGTTGTGGTGAATACGGTGGCTTCACCATTCTCATGGATCCTCCATGCGAGTTCAGACGCTTCCTTTTGATCCATCCAAGGCATTGCTAGCATTAACTTCTTGGCCATTTGCTCACAGTTCAAGTGATCGACTTTTGGAATTACAACGTCATACATTCTTCTTGATTTTCCCTCTTTAATTCGCTCCTCAAGGGTTGCAACTCTTTCTAAAGACTCCTCTCTTTCCTTGAGGTATTTGGATTGTCTTTCCTGGTGCTGCTCTATATGCGGATCGTCAGTGAGCCAATAAACCCCTTTGAATTTTTTCTCGGCTAACTCCTGAAAAGCCGTCATCTCCATGTGGATTGTTGCCTTGAACTCAACGTTTAGCTCTCCATCCGTGGCGGTCCTGACTGTTGTGACCATCTCGCGTCCGTTGAGGTCGTCCGGATGAAATGAAAAATGCCCAGGTGCAAGTCGTGCCATTGAGTGGGTGCAACTGGAATCACCATCCCCGTCTTGGCTCAACAGCACATCCCCAAGGTGAGGGATGAGGAAAACCGGCGTTGACTGCCTATTAGTCCATCAGTTGAGGGATGCGCTTTTGACTGCATAAAGGCAGCCTGTGAGCATGACTGAAGGCATCGTTTACGTCCTCACGAACCCGGCCATGCCAGGCATCGTGAAAATCGGGAAGACCACCCGTGGCATGGGTGCCCGCCTCAATGAGCTGTATTCGACTGGGGTACCGCTGCCGTTTGAGTGCGCCTATGCCACCAGGGTTGATGACGAAAGCAAGGTTGAGCGTGCGTTTCACCAGGCATTTGGCCCGTATCGCATCAATCCACGGCGGGAGTTCTTCGACATTGAGCCAGAACAGGCGATAGCGCTGTTGGAGTTAATGGCTCTGGAGGACATGACACCCGCGTTGCAGGAGGAAGCCAGTCAGGTTGATGTTGAAGCCAAGGCTGGCGCTGACAAGTTGAAGCGGTCACGCCGACCACCGTTGAATTACCTGGAGATGGGCATTCCAGTTGGAGCAACGCTGCTTTACGAGGGTGATGGTGAAACGGTTTGTACCGTTTCCGATGGCCGCAGAGTGGAATATCAAGGCCAGACCATGTCAATTTCAAAGCTGACTGCTGAGCTGCGTAACACTCCCGGAAGGCCTATCCGAGGACCAGGTCACTGGTCTTATAACGGTCGCCTTCTCGATGATTTATACGAAGAGACATACGGCCAGATTGATTGATTTGTTTGTGAAGTCCTAACCGCAATGACGTCTCTACAAAATCTTGATACCAAGCAGCAGTTTTATGAATGGATGCTTGCTGAAGGCAGCTTGGCTGAAAAGAGCTGTAAGTCTTACTGCGGTGCGATTTCTACTATTTCACGATGGGCGGAAGAAGAGGACGTTTTGACTGGTTCTATTTATGACGTTGTTGATTTATCGACTTATATAGAAGTAAAAGAGCTGGCGTCTGGGACTAATGAATTTGTGGTTCGTAATGTTAGGAGCAGAAAGATGTTTAGCTGTGCCCTTGATTGGTATGAAAGATTTTTGAGGCAAAACAGTGTTCTGACGAAAATCGTCCAGGAAAAGGAAGTCGTATTGACTACGTCTTCGCTTGCATTGCGGGGGTCGAGGGTTGGGCAGGGTGTTTTTCGCCGTCAGCTCAACGAGTACTGGGAAAACAAATGCTCTGTTACTGGCTACCTGGACGCCGCCGATGAAAGTATCTTGATTGGTTCCCACATCAAGCCATGGGCAGAAAGATCGAATAACGAAAGGCTTGACCCTTTTAACGGGCTACTGCTGACCCCCAACTTGGACAAGTTGTTTGATAAGGGCTACGTATCCTTTGCGGGTGATGGGTCAATCATGATTTCAGGTTCTCTGGAATCGCCAGGCGTTTTAGGTGTGCGTTCGGATATGGCTATCAGTAGGCTCAAACTCGATGGGCGTCATCGGGCGTATTTGGATTATCACCGCACTGAATTGTTCAAGGGTTGAACCTTTGTAGGGATAAGCGGCGGGCTGCAATGTCCCAGATAGACCCCCTAATTGTAGTTGGCGCTTAATGCCAATTTTCCAGAAAAAACACCGCCATTGCTGACGGGGTGGTGTGTGTGAGGTTTTTATCGGGAGAACGAGTAAAATCTACGCCAAAGGCAAGAAGCCATCAAATAAGTCCAAGACTAGCGAATAGGCCTTTGCTCAGAATCATTAACAGGCAAATTGAGGTTCCAGCCACCAAACTAAAATTAACCAATTGGAAAATTACCGGGCTTTGCAGCGATTCCAACTGTGCCGTCGGCTTTTGATCTTGACGAGATCCCTCCCAATAGGCGAAGACCAAACCCTTCTTGGCCACAAGCTTGTCACGAGTATTTAGCGAGCCGTAGCCAAACTCACTAATCATTTGCGATTGCTGCTTAATTTTTTTGCTCTCGGCCATAAAAACAGACTGTATCCAATTACTATGCGCGCGAATACCAATAGCAATCCAAAAGATTACTGGAATGCATACAAGGAGGTTCAGATAGTCCATTGGAGTAAAAGCATATTCTGTCAATTGATTTCTTGAGCGGCTATTACTTTGATCGCAGTCGCGCTAATATATCTTCCATTCCTGTGATGATTTTTGGCAAATATGGGCAAGAATGGATGCAATATGCACATAAATTTGCTACTCAGAAAGGGCAACCTGGTTAACCTTATACGAATCATTCGGAAAAACGCCCCTAAAGCACCACATAAAAACCAAACTCAACTGGCTTTGATTGATTATTACTTACTGCTTACTCACAGGCCATTTAATTACCGGGTAGCAATTTCATTGCCAACCACGGCATTTGGCCTGGTATTGAAGCTTCTAAAGTAATTTCAGGCTTCTTTTACTTAAAATGAAAGCCTATTTCTTTGTTGCAGCTGACTGATCGGCCAAAGCAGATTGCTCTTTCACAGTTGCGGACGGCTTCTTTTGGCCCTCTGAAGTCTCGCTCTTTGTTGCAGATGATTTTTTCTCAGATACAGATTTTTCTTGTTTGACCGCTGTTTTCTGCTTGACTGCTGGCTTCTTTTTTGGTTTCAAATTGCTTGTATCCAGAGCACTTTCACCAAATGATTTATAACCCAGCAAGACCAGTCCGCCGACCACAGGGATCGAAGCAATACCACCCATGGCAATTTCAAATCCACTAAGAGCCACGTTTCATTTAAGCAAATACACTTGCAATACTGCACGATAAAAGCATTTCAGGATTTCAAAACGCACTATGCGCAAGTATCAAATGGTCAAAGTTTCGACTCTTTTTTGCCTGTCAAATGCTTTGATCCTTCGCTTTGCTGTCACTTATTGTCTTGCCTCTGATTTTTTTGATGTTAATTCTTACATTAAAGCTTTTCGTGTTAATTGGCATCCCTTTCTTCCAGGGCTCGTTTAGGATTCAATCCATCAAGCCAGAACTCCCGAGTTGACGCTATTTCAGGTCTCATACCTCAGCGTCGATCAGATCTAACATCAGAATTAGCCTCTGAAATAATCGGAAAGTGCTATCGCCAGATTTTCTTTCATGCGATGTCGTTTGATCGCGATCCTTTTCTGGAATCGCAATTTAAGTCTGGCAGTATCACAGTAAGGGATTTCGTAAGGGGCTTGCTCCTCTCAGAGCGTTTTTATAATGGATATGTTGCATGCAACAGCAATGAACGAATAGTCGAGCAGGTTGTAGGGCGGGTTTTGGGCCGTCCTGTTTATGGGTCAGATGAAAAGAGGTCTTGGTCTATTGTTATTGCTGAGCAAGGATTTTCAGGATTTGTTGATGCTGTTCTTGCCTCTCCTGAGTATTTTGAGAGATTTGGCAATGATGAGATACCTGAACAAGTTAATCGAACCTTGCCAGGCCGTTCTCAGGGTGAGATGCCCATCTATCAGCGCCTGCCTCGCTACGGAGAGAGTTGGCGCGAGCGCTTGATTCGTGATGGGTTGATGTTGTCTATAGATGCTTTCAATAAAATCAGTCGTCCAATGACGGTATCCCGTCTGATTTACGAAAAGCCAAAGGGTCGTCTTCTCAAGCTTTGGCTTCTTTTCTTAATTGTTGGTGGCGCTGGAAGCCTTTACTTAGTGCTTTTAATCTTCAGCCAAATGTTTACGATTCGCTGAAATTTTTATGGAAGCTTGATACAGATGTACACACAAAAAAGTCCGGTTGATGCAGCTTTTTTATCACATCCTGGGCAGCTTCGTACAGGATCCGAACCATCTTTAGGCGGAGAACTTCGCGACCAAGCAGTTTGGGTTGAGGAAGTTGACTGCATTGGCTGCCGTTATTGCGCACATGTAGCCTCCAATACTTTTGTAATGGTTCCAGAAACAGGTCGCTGTCGTGCGAATCGCCAAGACGGAGATTCAATGGATCGAATCCAGGAAGCGATTGACACCTGTCCTGTCGATTGCATTCATTGGGTCGATTTTGAAGAGCTCAACTAAAGAGCTGATGTTTATTTCAATGCTTGATGCTCCCGGGTCATACTGCCCGGAGCTGATCGGTAAAGGTTAGCTAGTGAGCCCTGAGCAACAGCTGGCTTTAAAACGGAAATGGGGAAATGATTCGGCCATATGCTCTCAGAAAGAACCCAAATGCTTAAAACAGGCTGGAAGAGTTGCTCACCACCGTTGAGAAACGCTGATCTGACTCCTCCCCTTCAAAAGAGGAGCCAGGCTGTGCATGCGGTGTCGGCGTGGGAAAGATCGCTGACACTCAGCGCCCAATGACCATGCAGGGGCCAATGGATGGAGGTGTGGATCCTCCAACAACACCATCACCCGGCTATGGGTTCAATGCTGTTCCGTTGAGGCGAAAGCAGCGACCATATGAGCCGCAGCAATGTTGTGGCTTAACTCGCCTTCAGTGAATCATGCTGGCCTGACTCCAAGACCTCTCATTGACAAGGAGTCAGAGCAGCGACCAGCGCCCGATGGCTTTCAGGTCATCCGGCTCAATCCAGATCTCTAGTCATCAGATTGGGCGGAAGGGTTCCATAAGACCTTGCCTTGCGCACGCCCTGAGAGAATCAAACCAAAGGGAGAAAGCAGGTGGGCAAAAAGTCTGGCTTCACCAGTGCAGAGATCGAGGAGATCAAGCGTCTGTATCTGAAGGAAGGTCGATCGATTCTCCAGATCCCCAAGATCCTTGGCAAAGGCAGTGAAAACTCAGTGCGCAACGCACTGCACAAGGCACGAATCAAAAATGCACACGAAGAACGTATCAAGCTTGATCGGTTCAAACCAGAGCAAATCTATGGAGAGATCACCCTCTTAAAACGACTCACAAAATCAAAAAAACTGAGATTTCACGCAAGATGCACATGTGGTTATGAATTTGATGTTGACCCTTTTCGGCTAACATTGCCAGAGCATCACAAAGACAGAATTTCTGCATGTCAACGGTGCAGCAAAGAGAAATAATCGCTAATACTTCGCGCCCTTCACGACAACTCAGACGACAGTCGATAACAAGCAATAGACGCTTTCCCCTGTCAGGCCAAGGCCAGACGACGGCGCCTGTATCAAGCCGAGGTCATTTTAACAATGGCTAAAGAATGAAGTATCCAGTGGAACCTTGCGGGCCTACAGCAACGATGTAGAACTTGAAAACATTTTATTCACTCCCTACTAAGCCATGGAACTCACCTTCTTGGGCAACAAATATGCAAAGTCAGAGAAAGCAACTATCAGGCCAACAATCCAACTCAAATACATGGGTAAATCCTATCGAGCTGATCAAGTCAATTCGGTTCGCAATTCCGTTGTTCTGACTTATCGCGGCGTCTCCTATTCCAAGGACTGAACAAGCTCAGGTTCCACCCCTGCCCTGTCGCCGCCGGCCTGAGCCCTAATGGGGCAGCAGAAACTACGGCAAGAAGATCAAGCATCAGCAAAGATGGTGTGATGAGATTTCTGATCACAGCTCTTGTCGCGTCATGGGCATTGGTCTTGCCGGTGCGGAGTGCGGAACCGATTCCCCTCGTGGTGGTTCCCTTTGACGCGGCATGGGGATCGCGACGTCTTCCTATCCAGCCAGCAGCGCTTCTGCCCCCACCGCCAGTCCCCAAAGTGAATCGGGACGCGGAATCCAAAAGTGAACCGAGACATCAGGGTCAGCGCTGGTGCCGTGGCCGTTGCTAATGCCACCACCGCTGTCGCACAAACGCGTTTTGTGTAAACCGAAGACATCACTTCTGACTCCCGTCATGCGACATACGGCTCTGTTGATGGCCACAATCCTTTGGGGCTCCACGGCTCTCGCAGGAGGGAATCGGGCCACAGCCCAGGGCCCCTCAGAGCAATTCGCCACCGCAGAGGCCATGCGCGTGGTCCCACAAGGGGCAACGATCACCGACACAACCTGCAAAAGCATTGATGTGGGATTTAGCAGCCGCTATCAGTGCACCATCACTTACAGCCCCTGAGCAGATCAATGAAAGGCTTGCTTGCTCTGTGTTGGGCCTTGCTGCTGCTTGGAGTACCGGCCACGGGACGCGCCGCATTCGATGAGTGCCAGCTGATGGATCAGGTGCTGAATCGCCTGGGCAACGCCATGGCAATCAATCGAGCGATCATCGCTGAAAGCAGTGACAGCAAGGCTGTTGCTGTTGCGAGCGAAGCTCTTGCCCAACAGAACGAGAGCTATCGACGCACAAAGCGCCAGCGCTCCAAAGCAGGCTGCGAAGGCTGGGAACGGGACTAACTGGTGCCAGGCAAGCTGGTGGAACGATGATTGAGAGACCTTGGCCGTCACCGTCTGCCAGAACTGCGGAAGCCGTCGGTTTCGTGCCGATCGATCCATGGCCGGACGGCTGGTCTGTCAGAACTGCGGTCTTGCGGCAGGGAGCCGTGCCACGCGCCCAACGCCTCTGAGCAGTCGGCGCAGCAACAGAAAGTTCTGGCTGGTCATCCTGCTGCTGGCGATCATCGTGCTCGTGGTGATCACGTCATGAGCAACTGAACAACCTCGGCCGTGTTTGCAGATAGGGGCTCTGATGCCAGCTGTTCGATGGCCTGACGCATCACCTTCTGACGGCCGGATCCGTAACTGTTGCAGCGGCTGAACACCTTGGCCATCCGTGAAGCTGTGATCGGATTCCGGGAATCAACCGCTGCGATTTGCTCAGCCATGAACCGATAGCCACTGCCATCGGCGGCATGAAATGCCTGCACATTGGCCGTGAATCCGCCCAGGACGGCGCGCAAGGAATTAGGAGCGAGCGGATCGAAGCGTGGGTGCTCCAAAAGCTGCTGAACCCGCTCCAGAGCATTCGACCTGGGGGCTGACGCTTCCATCGCAAACCAAGCGTCAAGGATCACGGGTTTGTCCTTCCAACGGTCGTAAAACAAGGCCAGCGCCTGCTCACGCTCAGCACTGTCGAGCGGAAGCAACGCGCGCAGTGCTCCCCGCGCGAGGGTCATCGAAGGCCCGGAGACCGCCGCCAGTGCCTCAGCCTGAACCATTGCGTCCCCAGCAGCTGCAAGCCAGCGCCAAGCCAAAGCCGTCAGTGCACGGCCGCCCTGACCGGCTGGCCAAGCCATGGCCCAGTCAGCCCGCGTCAAGTCCAGGAGTCGTCGCAGGGACGACTGCAATCGAACACCCATCTCTTGGGTCCACTCCCGGAACGCCTGATCCAGCGAAAGGGGGTCCACTGGCGATTGCAATGCCTCCAGTTCCGCCATTCCTGGAAGTGAAAGCAGCGCCGCCAGGTCCATGCCATCACCACCGTCGTAAGCGGAGATCCTCTGATCCAGAGCCTCAATCAGAGCCTCCTCCACGGCACGTTTCGGCTGGTTTTCAGCCCGTGCCAGAAGCACCTGACGTGCCAAACGCTGAGCCGCATCCCAACGGCAGAAGGGGTCATCATCGGAAGACAACAGCTGCAAACACTCCTCCAGCGACTGGTCCAAACGCACATGGACCGGCGCCGAGAACCGCCTCAGCACTGATAGGGCAGGGGCGTTGTCACCGGGCTGGCCCTGCAGGGTGATGCTGGCTTGCTCACCCTCCATCACAAGCAGCTCTTCCTCACCAACACGGCCCTGATCTCCGACCAGCGCGATGGCGATCGGCAACACAAGCGGCAGTTTTTCAGCTTGTCCCGGCGTGGGGGGCGTCGTCTGGTGCAAGTCGACGGTCAACTGGCCAAGTGAGGAATTCCAGCGCCGGTCGATCCTGAGTTCCGGTGTTCCAGCCTGGTGATACCAGCGCTGAAACCGCTCCAGATCAAATCCCAGGGGTTCTCCCTGGCTGGTCGCCCCATCGGCGATCGCCTGGACAAAGTCCTCAGTTGTGGCGGCCGTGCCATCAAAACGTTCCACGTACACCTGCATTCCCTTCATGAAACGCTCAGGCCCAAGCAAGGTGCGCAGCATGCGGATCAATTCCGCGCCCTTTTCGTAAATGGTTGTTGTGTAGAAGTTATCGATCGCCTGGTATTCCGATGGCTTCACGGGATGCGCTGTGGGGCCTGCATCCTCCCGAAATTGGGTATTACGCAACATGGCAACATCCTCGATGCGCTTAACCGCTTCAGAATGCAAATCTGCAGTAAAACATTGATCACGAAAAACCGTTAGACCTTCTTTAAGTGAGAGCTGAAACCAATCCCTGCATGTAATGCGATTCCCACTCCAATTATGAAAATATTCGTGCGCAATGACGCTTTCGATTCGTTCGAGCTCGGCATCGGTTGCAGTCACCGCATCGGCGAGAACAAGCTTTGAATTGAAGATATTCAGACTCTTATTTTCCATTGCGCCCATGTTGAAGTGACGCACTGCAACGATGTTGTACTCATCAAGGTCGTATTCGAGGTTATAAACAGATTCATCCCATGCCATGGATCGCTTCAGCGACGCCATGGCATGGGCCGTGAAGGGTTCATCCCCCTCCTCAACATGCAATCTCAGGGTGACCTGCCGGCCCGACGTCGTTGTGTACTGATCACGAATCTCCCTCAGGTCTCCGGCCACCAGGGCGAACAGGTAAGAGGGCTTGGGGTAAGGATCGTCCCAGGTCACAGCATGACGATCAGCGCCAACGCGCTCGGTCTCTATTGCATTGCCATTGCTGAGCAGCACAGGACAACTGCTGCAGCTGGCCTCAATCCGCACCCTCCAACGACTGAGCACATCCGGACGATCAGGATGCAGGCTGATGCGTCGAAATCCTTCGGCCTCGCACTGAGTGCTTAGGAGACCACCGCTGGCATACAACCCCTCGAGAGAGCTGTTGGAGTAAGGATCCAAACGGCAGCAGGTCTCCAGCACAAAAGGCTGAGTCGGAACATCTGGGATGGTCAGAAGTCCGTCAGCGAAGCTGTAATCCTTAGGCTTCAAAGGCGTCTGGTCGATCGCGAGGGATTCGATGTCCAGATCGACGCCGCACAACACGAGGGGCTCACTGGAATGACGCGGTTGAAGGCTGAGCCTGGAGTTAACAACGACATGGTCGCTCTGGATATTCACATCAAGAGCGATGTCGGGAAGATCAAAGGCCCATGGCGTGTAGTCCGCTAAACGAATCGAAGCAGCTGCAGTCATGGGCTAACGACACAAGGACACAACAATCCTGACGGACAGAACCCACAACTGAGGCTCTTAAACCAAAAGCTGAGCCTTTAAGCCACGAATGATAGAACTAAATATTATCGACTAATCCAAAGATCGGAATCTTTCATAGCCAAGCAAATCGAGATATTTGTCACTTCAAGAACGGGAGAGAAGCTCTTCCTATTTCTTGGCGGGCTTCAAGGACGCGGCTGCTTTCTCAAAGCGTGCTTTCTCTGCGGCAGGAACTGATTTAGGACAGAACTTCAAAGCGCCGCCTACGACCATAAAGCCAGCATTATTAAGGAACTGCTTCTCAGGCAAAGGAGTCTTGGAGCCGGGGAGCAGACCGCCATGCTTGCCGTAGATCACATGCAACTGAGCGGCAAGAGCAACCGCAAGAGACTTGCTGAAATCGATCTTCTGGGCCCTCGCCTCACAGAAGGTGGCGATCGACATCACCCCATACGTATTGACTTCCATGGCCGTAGCAGGGGTGGGCTTGGCCTTTGACGCCTGAGCCTGAGCCGTGGCTGGAAACAGCAACGGAGCTGCCATCAACAGTGCAGCGGTGGCTAACGAACGACGAATCACCTTAGTTCTCGGACGGCTCACTTTTTTGCAACTTACCGCCCAAGCAAAGGCTTCACGAGGGTTGGGCGCGGTTGTTGAACTGGGACAACAGCAGAACGAATCCCTCTATTCGTCCTCGATCGGCGGCAGGGAATCGGAAAGTCGAATCTCGTGATGGTGCTCAACGATTGAGAGATCACCGTTCTCCCAGCTGTAAATGGCGCGATAGCGGTAGCGGTCCTGATCCACAAGCCGAATGTGCTCAAGGATGTCCCATTGCTGATAGTGGGATTCGAGGATGGTTTCGTGCTCATCCACTTGCCGGATCCTGGTTCTCACAGGGTCTCCAGTGAGATAACCACGACTTCGTTGGAGCTGATGGCCCCAGAGCGTGGCCTCCATCACCCCAGTGCGCTCAAACCAAGGCTTCCGTGCAAAAAATTCGTCGGAATGCTGGTCCTCCTGGTCGGACCACCAGCTAAATCGGTACCGACTCTCGCCGGCCTCGGGGTGGGCGAAGGCCTCCATCTTGAGGTTCATATCCAAATGCAGCACCTGGTCGTCACTGAAGGTGTATTGCCGTCTGGAACGCCAGACCCCCAAATTGCGGTTGAACCAGCGACGCAGGCTGCTGTCGACCTGAATCGTCGGCTGGACAGCCACTCCGCCGGGAGCGGTCAGAGGAACACGGTTTTGCGCGGAAAAAAGCGACATGGACCGCGTCGATGACGCCATGGAGTGTTCTCCATCGTCTTAGCTCTGATGGCGGTTCAGTCAAAAACCCATAAGGTAAGCATCGGTTTTTGTGGTCTTGAGTCCGCGTGGTGAAGGACGGTCCCAAGACCCATCAGCCGTTGAAGCTATTGCTGGTCGCAGCGCGACACCACCTGTCTGGCCAGGATCTTCGTTCCGTGGTGCAGTTTCTGGAACGGGAAGACCTGGGCTTCGAAGTCACCCTGCAGGTCGCTGATCCCTCGCACCAACCCGAACTTCTGGAACTGCATCGCCTTGTGGTGACGCCAGCCCTCATCAAACTTGCTCCAAACCCGAAACAGGTTTTTGCAGGAAGCAACATCCTTCAGCAACTCAAAGGGTGGGTGCCGCGCTGGAAACAGGATGGGGTGGTAAGCGGTCTCGGCCTCAGCCTCAGACCCACGGAACTTGATGGGAGTCGGACCCAAAAGGAACTCCAACTCGAGGATCAACTCTTGGTGCTGCGTCAAGAGAACGAGACGCTGATCGATCGCGTTCATGCCCAGGAACGCTTGTTGCGCATGGTGGCCCATGAACTGCGGACACCGCTCACCGCAGCGGCGTTAGCCCTGCAAAGCCAGCGCTTGGGACAGATCGACATGGATCGCTTTCAGGATGTGATCACCCGCCGCCTGCAGGAGATGGAGGCACTGTCAAAGGATTTGCTCGAAGTGGGAACCACCCGTTGGGAAACGCTTTTCAACCCGCAACGGCTCGACCTTGCCAGCGTTTCTGCCGAGGTCATTCTCGAGCTCGAAAAATTGTGGTTGGGCCGAAACGTCGAAATACAAACTGATATCCCCGCTGATCTTCCCAAGGTCTTTGCCGACCAACGCCGCATGCGTCAGGTGCTCCTGAATCTCCTGGAAAATGCCCTGAAGTACACCGGGGACGGAGGGCACATCTCGCTCACCATGCTGCACCGCACCAGCCAGCGAGTGGAGGTCAGTGTTTGTGACAGTGGTCCCGGTATTCCGGAAGCGGAACAACAGCGGATTTTTCTGGATCGGGTTCGTTTACCGCAAACCTCCGACCAAACCACCGGGTACGGCGTGGGTCTGGCGGTCTGCCGCCGCATCGTCGAAGTGCACGGCGGCAAGATCTGGGTTGTCTCAGACCCTGGAGAAGGAGCCTGCTTCACCTTCACGGTGCCGATCTGGCAAGGACAAGGTGTCGAATGGGGACAGGCTGTCTTGACGGAGGGTCCGACCAAGCCCTAGTGTTCACAAGTGATCAGGAGCACAGACTGCTCGCTCATCACGGCCTCGCCCCCATCGTCTAGAGGCCTAGGACACCTCCCTTTCACGGAGGCGACAGGGGTTCGAATCCCCTTGGGGGTATAGACAACATCGCGAATTCAATTCGCGATGAGTTGAGCAGCGACTTCAGCAGTTTCTTCGGTGCGCTTCCTGCACCACAGCGCTCAGATTGCTGGAAAGATCATCGCGCAGACGCTCTTCAATCAAACCAATCGGCATGCCTAGGCAGCCTTGAACTGTCAGCTCGTAGAGCAGTGAGCTGCCGTCTGGCCGTTGACGGATCTGCCACGAACCTTCGAACCGCCTGAAATCACCTTTCACCATGCGGAACTGCAGCAGTCCGTCCTGGCGATACTCCGTCAACTCCAACTGAACCTGGGCTGAGAACCGAAGCCCCAGAAGCTGCTGACTGCCCACCTGCTGAAGCCGTACCGTCTGGCCTTCGCGCTGGATCAGCTCACTGGAACTGAGGTTGGGGATAAACCGGGACAAATTCTCGTAATCCGTCAGCACATCCCAGAGGAGCTGAACAGGCATCGAAGATTTCAGTTCCGCAGCGAGACGACGCGCACCCTGGGGCAGCCGCTCCATGGTCTGCTCAATCGCAGTCGCTGAATCGCTGGAGGTTTGAAGCCCACGTCCAAACATTGTCTGGGGGAGAACCAAAAGAGGCGCCGAAGCGAGAGACCGAACTTGGGGATCTTAAGGAGGTCGCCTGAATCACATCGAATTCTGTTCCAAAGAGCAACCATTTTGTGTGAAATCGAAGGCCACGCCTATAGTCGCGCCACAAAAAGCAGGTAATTTCAATGCGGGTGTCCAATGCAGCAACAGAACATTGCAATGAGGTTCTGTTCACTGTTGTGGCAAGTGGTCCCCAGGTCGGCTCACAAGCGTCGGTGGTTCAGACCTACACCGTTGCTATGAACCAGTTTTCCGCACTTTTCAAGCGATTGGGGGCCAGCGGCGCCAAAATCGTTTCGGTGAATGGTGTGGAAGTAGAGCATTCAGCCGCTCCCGTTGCCGCCACCCCGGCACCTGCCCAAAAAACCGCCAAAAAACCCGCTAAGAAAGCCGTGACGTCAAGCGCCCCGAAGAAAAAGCCCCACGCCGACGTACCGGTCAACACATACAAACCCAAAACACCGTTCATGGGAACGGTGACCGAGAACTACTCCCTGCTTAAGGACGGTGCGATCGGTCGTGTTCAGCACATCACCTTTGATCTCGCGGGTGGTGATCCTCAGCTGAAGTACATCGAAGGCCAGAGCATCGGCATCATTCCCGAGGGTGAAGACGCCAAAGGAAAACCTCACAAGCTGCGGCTGTACTCCATCGCAAGCACACGCCACGGCGACAACCTCGAGGGCAACACCGTCTCCCTGTGCGTCCGCCAGCTCGAGTATAAGAACGATGCCGGCGAACAGATCTACGGGGTCTGCTCCACTTATCTCTGCGACATCGAACCCGGCACCAAGGTGAAAATCACTGGACCGGTTGGCAAGGAGATGCTCCTGCCTGACGATGAAGAGGCCAACGTGATCATGCTGGCGACGGGCACAGGCATCGCCCCGATGCGCACCTATCTCCGCCGCATGTTCGAGCCCCGCGAACAAGACACCAACGGGTGGAAGTTCCGCGGCAAAGCCTGGCTGTTCATGGGCGCGCCCAAAACAGCCAACCTTCTCTATGACGAGGATTTCCTCCACTACGAGAAGGAATACCCCGACAACTTCCGCTACACCAAGGCGATCAGTCGGGAAGAGCAGAACGCCAAGGGCGGCCGGATGTACATCCAGGACCGTGTTCTGGAGCACGCCGAAGAGATCTTCGCCATGATCGAAGATCCCAAGACCCACGTTTATATGTGTGGTCTGCGCGGCATGGAGCCGGGCATCGACGAAGCCATGACCGCCGCCGCGGCCGCCAAGGGTCTGGATTGGGCCGAACTCCGTCCTCAACTCAAGAAGGCCGACCGCTGGCATGTTGAAACCTATTGAGCGATCACCCGCTCATCGTTTCCGGTCCACCCTTAGGGGTGGACTTTTTTTTGGGGTTGGGAACAAACGCTGAAACCAACACGGAAACAAAGCAGCAAGTCCGTGTCTGTTGGCTGTTCCGTGCCTAAACCAGCGTCAGAAGCCTGGACGCTCCATGGTCGCCACGATGACGAACCCGCTACGGGTTGGACTGCGACAAGAGCGCGTGATCGCGCCGCAGTGTCTGGTGATTTTCGGAGCAAGCGGGGATCTGACCCACCGCAAACTTGTTCCAGCCCTTTTCGAGCTGTTCAAGCAACGGCGACTTCCCAGTGAGTTTGCCCTTCTGGGCTGTGCTCGACGGCCGTGGAGCGATGAGGACTTCCGCGGAAAAATGGCGGAAGCGCTCTCCAGCACCATCAAGGACGACCCGCAGGCCTGGGAGCAATTCGTCGGCAAACTCTTCTACGAGCCCGTCGACCTTCAACAACCTGAGGATGTTGTTCGGCTCAGCGGACGGCTCGAGCAGATCGATCAACAGTGCGCCACCCGCGGTAATCGCACGTTTTACCTCTCTGTGTCGCCCAAGTTTTACGGCAGTGGCTGCCGCTCACTCGCCGACGCAGGCCTGTTGAAAGATCCCAAACGCAGCCGGGTGGTGATCGAGAAACCATTTGGTCGTGACTACGGCAGTGCCCAGGCCCTCAACCGTGTGGTCCAGACCTGTGGGCAGGAGAACCAGATCTTTCGCATCGACCATTACCTGGGCAAAGAAACCGTCCAGAACATCATGGTTCTGCGCTTTGCCAACACGATCTTCGAGCCGATCTGGAACCGCAATTACATCTCCAGTGTTCAGATCACCGCAGCTGAAACCGTCGGGGTGGAGGAGCGCGCCGGGTACTACGAATCGGCAGGTGCCCTGAGGGACATGGTGCAGAACCACTTGACGCAGATGCTGGCGATCACCGCCATGGAACCTCCAGGTCGCTTTGATCCGGAAGCCATCCGCAACGAAAAAGCCAAGGTGCTCCAGTCCGCCCGCCTCGCTGACGAGCTCGAGCCCTGGAACTGCTGCATCCGCGGCCAGTACGGTCCCGGTGGTTCAGCGGAATCACCCCTGGCTGGTTACCGCCATGAACCCGGTGTGGATCCCAACAGCACCACCGAGACCTACGTGGCGATGAAACTGTTCATCGACAATTGGCGTTGGCAGGGCGTTCCGTTCTATGTGCGCACCGGCAAACGCCTGGCCAAGCGCATGAGTGAAGTGGTGCTCACCTTCCGCGAGGCGCCAGTGCATCTATTTGATGCTGCCACCGGAGGGCCCACCGCCAATCAACTAATCCTGCGCATCCAGCCGGATGAAGGTGCTGAATTCCGCTTCGAAGTGAAATCACCAGGGTCTGGGATGCGAAGTCGCCCCATCGACATGGAATTCTCCTATGACGAATCGTTCGGAGAACCCTCCGATGAAGGCTATGTGCGGCTCCTCGCTGACGCCATGCTCAGCGACCCCACCCTTTTCACCCGCAGCGATGAAGTGGAAGCCGCTTGGCGTCTCTACACCCCTCTGCTGGAGCTGATTGAAGACAGCCCCTGGCAGCTGCCAGTCCATCCCTACGAATCACGCACCTGGGGGCCTGCCGCAGCGGATGCCCTACTGGCGAAAGACGGACTGCTCTGGCGACGCCCATAGCTGCCCTGTTTCTCAGCTCTCCACGTCCCGCTCCACTCCTTGCTGCTCCGTCACGATGTCCCCTCAGCTCACCCTGCAAACCCCGCTTGAACTGGCACCTGCGGAGGTACCCCACTACCTCGAGCAACTCTGGTCCCCCGAGCAGCAGGGCAGCACGGGCACCGGTGCGAACACCTTCTGTCTGCTGATCTGGCAACCCGCCTGGGCCGAGCAGCAATTGATCCGCAGTGGCCGCCTGCCTGGGCCCATCACCGGACAGCAGTCCGCCCCCTTGATCGCTGCGGGTCGCCAGGCGGTGATGGATGCCGACCTCCCCCTCAGCACACCTCCCCTCGATGGGTCCGTGGTGAAGGCGGTGGCTGATTTTGGGGGACAGGCCAGCGCAGAAGACCTGCGTGGGCAGTACATCGATCCGGCCCTGAGTGCACTGATGCCTCGTCGCCTGATCACCCTGGCACCAACGATTGATGCGGAGCAGTCGTTGGAAACACTCGTGGCCGCCTACTGCCCGCTGCCTGAAGAAGGGGGAGGCACCACCGCGTGTGGGGATGTTGTGGTTCTGCGGGGCGGCCATGGCGCCCTCAATGAGGGACTGTCAATTCTCGAACCGCTGCTGCCGTCATCGATGCCGGCCTGGGTCTGGTGGAACGGATGCATGGACGAAGCGCCGGACCTGATGCAGCGGCTGACCAGCGCGCCCCGTCGTCTGATCATCGATACAGCGATGGGTGATCCGCATCAGTGCCTTGACCTGCTGCGCTCCCGCGTGGAGAACGGCCAGGCGGTGAACGATCTCAACTGGCTGCGATTGCGCAGCTGGCGCGAGACCCTCGCCATGGTGTTTGACCCGCCGCAACAACGTGATGCCTTAATCCACATCACGCGCCTGGACATCGATGTCGAGGGGCATCATCCCGCCCAAGGGCTGCTGCTTGCCGCCTGGATCGCCGATCGGCTCGGCTGGACGTTGGTCTCGTCTGCCGCGACCGACGACGGCACATCAGCCCTGTTCAAGCGTTCCGATGACACGGAGGTGCGCTTTCAACTGATGGCTGTACCGACGGGCCAGCCCAATGTGCATGCGGGACAGATGGTGGGGCTTCGACTGATTGCTGAGCCGGAGAACGGGCAAGGCGTTTGTGTGATTCTCTGCGCTGAATCCGGGGGGTGCATGCGTTTGGAAGGCGGCGGCATGGCCAACCTCGAGCTGCATGAAGAAGTTGTTCCCGTTCAGCACGACACCCCGGAAATGGATGTCGCCCGACTGCTCGGCGGCGGTCACGACAGCACCAACCCCCTCCTGGCCGCTGCTGCACCATTAGCTGCCAGGCTGCTGGGCTGAGCCGCGTTTAAGCCATGGCCGCCGTCATTGCTGCACCAGCCAGTGGCAGCGGCAAGACCCTGCTGAGCCTGACGCTGTTGAGCTGGGCGTATCAGAACGGACGACGGATCCAACCGTTCAAGGTTGGACCGGACTATCTCGATGCCCAGCTGCTGAGCCAAGCCTCCGGTCAGGCCTGTCGCAACCTCGATCTCAATTTGTGCGGGGAAGACTGGGTTCGGCAGGCATTTCACGGTTACGGCGGAGTCGCTGACCTAACCCTCGTGGAGGGAGTGATGGGCCTGTTCGACGGCATCGGCAGCAGTGAAACGGGAAGCACCGCCGACGTGGCCCGCCTGCTGGGCTTGCCGGTGGTGCTGGTGCTAGATGCCGGGGGGCAGGCCGCCTCCCTCGGCGCCCTCGTTCGCGGATTCCGCGATCACGATCCCAACCTGGCAATCGCCGGAGTGGTACTGAACAAAGTCAGCAGCCCCAGGCACCGGGAGCTCCTCGGCGAGGTCCTTGACCGCATGCAGGTGCCCTTGCTGGGCTGTCTACCGCGCACCGAGGCCCTTGCACTACCGGGCCGTCATCTCGGTTTGGCCCCTGCCCATGAAGTGGAAGCTCCCGAACAACGACGCCAAGCCTGGGCCGCTCTGGCCAGCGAGCATCTGAACATGGAACGCCTGGAGCCCTTGCTTCTGGCACCCCGCCAAGGGCCGCACCCTCTGGCCGACATCCCAGCGGTGAAGGGGCAACCCCTTCCTGTGGCTCTTGCCAGTGATGCTGCCTTTCACTTCCGGTACCAGGAAACCTTTGAACTGCTGGAGCAGATGGGCATGCCCGTGCTCCGTTGGAGTCCCCTTGCCGATGCGCCCATCCCTGCCGAAGCCAAGGGGCTGATCTTGCCGGGCGGCTTCCCAGAGCAGCATGCAGCCCAACTCAGCGGCTGCGAACAAAGCCTGAGATCTCTTCGACAGTTCGTGCAGCATCGGCCGGTCTACGCCGAATGCGGTGGAATGCTCGTGCTCGGACAGAGGCTTCAGGACCTCAATGGCAACGGGCACAACATGACGGGCATTCTTCCGTTCAAGGCCCAGCGTGGCCGGCTGCAAGTGGGCTACCGCCGCCTGCAGGCTAGGCGGGACAGCCCTGTCGTTCAAAACGGTCAAAAGCTCGTTGGTCACGAATTTCACCGTTGGGAGCTGCACACCAATCGGCAGCCCTCCGACCGATCAGTGCTGTGGGACATTGAGGGATGGAAAGTCCATCGACATTCGGAAGGATGGGTCGATCAGACGGTTCACGCGAGCTGGGTACACCTGCACTGGGCCAGCTCTACGACGATTTGCTCCCGATGGCGCGCCGCGCTCGAAGCCGGGGAGAAGCGATCGCCAAACGATTTGTCAGCCGCCAGCAACACCAACGGATCCAACTGTTCGTCGAACGCTGGCGCTGGGTGATCGAGGGACGCGTCCAACGGGTGGGATTCCGCGCCAGCTGCAGTCGGCGCGCCCTGGATCTTGGGATCAGCGGATGGGTTCGCAACCAAAGCGATGGCAGTGTCGAAGTGCAAGCCGAAGGCCCACCACTCGCCTTGTCTGAACTTCGGGCCTGGTGTGAGGTCGGACCTCCGGGCGCGCGAGTGCTTCGGGTGAAACCAAGCCAGCTCCCTGTCACAGGCGATGACTGGTTCGAAGTGCGGTACTGAAACGTACAAGCGAAAACATTGGGAAGGACGCTGCCACGCTCAGCCCACCTAGCTACGGCTGAAGCAGGACCTTCGCGCCTGACGCATGCTCCGCTTCGGATTTGTCCTCTTGATCACAGCACTGCCCCTGCTCGGCATGGAGGCGATGAGCACGCGACGGGAGACGACGAAGCAGGTGTTCGATTCAGCGACAGAGGCCCTCGAGGCCTGTCAGAGCTGGAGGCACAGGGAAGGACAGTTTTCGGCGTTGATTCCTGCTGCTGAACCGGTGTCAGATCAGGCACGCGAAGTACACACCGACATCCGCAGCTGTGAAGCCGATTTAGACCGTGCACTGATTCTGGGGCGCCGCTACAGCGTTGTGGCCAACGTTCACTACAACAAAACACTGCGGTCGCTGCACCGCCCGATCAATCGCACCTTTCCTTACCTGCTAACAGGTGGCAAAACTGACGACTATGAACCTGGCGTTCCTTGAGCAACTTCCTTGACACCAAAGACAAAGCCTTCTGGAGAGCCATTCTCGGCGTTGTGAGCCTAGGGATAAGTATTGGCCTGGCTGCCCTGATCCTGAAGCTGTGATGCAGGCTGCTGACTTGTCGGCCAACACTGCCCAACCTGAGCGGGCCACGCTGCGATCAAGCTGATGTCACGCCAGCTCTGGTTGTTGCGCCATGGAGCAACAGAGTGGGCACTGAACGGTCGGCACACCGGCTGCACAGATCTGCCACTCCTGCCCGAGGGGGAAGCCGAGGCCAGTGCCCTCTCTCCGATCCTCGGTCAACAGCCCTTCGCAGCCGTGTTTAGTTCTCCCCTCCAACGGGCCAGACGAACCTGTGAACTAGCTGGTCTTGGCGACCAGATGCAGATCTGCGACGACATCATCGAGTGGAATTACGGCGACTATGAAGGGGTCACAACCACCACGATCCGCAAAACCGTGCCGGACTGGACCGTATGGAGCCATGGCTGCCCTGGGGGAGAGGACGCTCAGCAAGTTGAGGCTCGCTGTGAAAGAGCGATCCGCACAGCGCTAGCCGTTCCAGGAGCAGGGGATGTTGCCTTGTTCGCCCATGGCCACATCCTCAGGGCACTAGCTGGAACATGGCTGGGCCTGGGAACCTGCGGCGGCCAACTGCTGCCTTTAGGGACAGCCTCCGTGAGCATCCTGGGATGGGAACGCGACATCCGGGCCATTCAGCGCTGGAATTGCCCGACAACTCTGCAGGCCTGAATGGCAGAACCCAGGATCTGGACGGAGCTGCTGACCTACGGGCTTGGCGTGGCACTCTCCCCCATTCATATCGTTCTGATGATGCTGCTACTGCTCGGTGCGTCGCCACTGCGGCGAGGTGGCTTGTTTCTGGGTGGATGGCTGCTGACCAGCGCCCTTGCAGTTATCGGGCTGCTGACTCTTGGACATGGACTACTCCTGGACATGACCCAGGGATCCGACCACCGGACAGGCCTGGATCTGATTGGCGGAGGAGCCTTAATCGCCCTGGGCGGGCGTGAACTGGTTCGAGGCGTGCTGGAAAACGGAGAAGCCCCGTCCTGGAGCGGTGCCGTGGATCGCTTTGCGGCAATGCCACTTCCCTTGCTGTTACTGATCAGCAGCGTCACAGAAGTCATCAGTCCCGACGACCTGCTGCTGTTCGCCAAGAGCGCAGCCGTGATTCTCGCCGCACAGTTGCCTTTGCGTGAAGAAATTGCCTGCAGCGCAGGGTTCAGCGCCGCGGCCAGTGCCCTGCTTTTGATTCCATTTTTGGCTGTGTTAGCCGGACGTCAGCGGGTCCTGCCGCTTCTGCAAAACGGCAAAGCAGCCCTTCTCCGACGCGGGGAACTAGTAGTTGGAAGCCTGAGTTTCGGGCTAGGGGCCTATCTGGGCTGGCAGGGCCTCAGTGGGCTGATGATGAGCTGATTCATTTGGGTTCTCTCGCGTTGTCGAATTCGCGCTGCCACGAGGCGCGCAGGTCAGACGACGTCTCCCCCCCGAGCAACCAGACCCCCGTGCGAGCACGGGACACAGCGACGTAACAGAGCTGCTGACGAATCGAAGGATCAGCCCGAAACACATCAGGAGCGACAAAGACGTCTCCGAAACTGCTGCCCTGACTGCGGTGGACCGTGAGCACCGCCGCCGGCCCCAGTGAAGCGAAAGCATCGCGAATCAAAAAGTACTGACGCCAGATTGCTCGCCCGTTTTTTTTACCGGCATCACGGGCCTGCTTGCGCAGGCGGTGCATCACAGCATCAAGCTCCTGACGACCGGAACTCCCGATCGGAGGCTGCAGGCGCAGGGTGAGTTCCAGATCCCCGGCATTCACTGTCGCAGACAGCGTCTCGATCACAGGCACGGAACCGTCGGCTGACGACAGGCCGAAATCCGCCAGATCACAGGCTTCCGGCTTGATGTCACGCACAGTCACTTCGCGGTTGGAGCCCAACACCATGTCGGGTTCTTCACCGGCCTCTTCACCATCCCTTGAGGCCGGTGCCATCACCGCAGTACGACTGATCAGCACCTCACCCGGCAGTACCGGCATCTGATCCGCCATCTCCCCGTGGATGGCACGGCGCGCATGGGGCACCAAACGATCCAAGGTGCGGTTTGTGTAGCAGAGGATGCGTGCGGCGTCGGGGTTGTCTTGCACCGAAGCCTCCCGCAAGGCACGCCGGGCCTGATCCAGCCACTCGCGTTGGATCAAGCTGCACACCTGGCCCTGCGGTGATCGAATCGGAGGCATCAGCGGCGGCATCTGGCAGGGCAAGCGACCCTCCCGGAGACCAGAGGCCAGCTGGAGCACAGGTCCTTGATGACGAACCACCTCGGTCAACGTGGCGGAACAAGACCGTTGCATCGCAAAAACGGGGCTGTTCTCCTCTCCCACCGGTGGCAACTGGGCGGGGTCGCCAACGAACACCAGACGGGTCTTGAACGGATGGGCGCACTGGAGGGCAATGCCCAGCAGGGTGCTGTCGACCATGGAAGCTTCGTCAATCAGCACCAAACCAAGGTTCTCCAGGGCCATGGCCGTCTGCTCTGTGGGTTCGCAGAGTTCAGAGTCAGCGGATCGCTTGAGCTTCAGCCGCAACAAACGATGGATGGTGGAGGGATACCAGGTGGGTTGGAGACCCTCCAACTCCAGCGCCTGGCGTAAAACGCCAACCGCTTTGTGGGTCGGCGCCACAACGGTCCAACACAATCCGCTGGCTTCCACCTGCCTTAACAGCCGCATCGAGAGGAAGGTCTTGCCGCTGCCGGCAAAACCACTGAGCACAAACGGCGTGCCATCAACCGGCTGATTGAGCCAGGCCGCAAAGGCATCTGCCGCCGCCTGCTGATCAGCGGTGAGCTCGGCGGCTGCGGTCACCCCAGCCCCGCTCCAAGAAGGGCTACCAGATGGAGCGGTGATCCCAAATACACCAAGCCGGGCAAGGCGATAGCGGGGCCCATCAGGCTGCCCACCAGCACCTGCAGCCGACTGTGGCCCAGGCTTTCCTTAAGCGGCTTCGCATGGGGCTCCGGCCAAAGCGAATCAGGCAGGCCGTTGACCCGTTCCGCCGTCAACCCGGCAGCGCGACGAATGCCGCTGGCGTCGTACATCACGACAAACGCCACCATCGCCGCGAGGGCGAACAGGGGGTGATCAAAGCCAAGGGTCCATCCAACACACGCCGCCGTCCCTGTGACCAGGGCGGAGTGGCTGGAAGGCATGCCACCGGTTTCAATCAGCACCGCCGGACGCCAACGGCGGTGCAGCAGCAACTCGAGGAACAGTTTGGACAACTGAGCCACACCGCAGGCCATCAAACCCCAGGTCAGCGCACTGTTGTCGAACATCTCCCGCACAACAGCGTGGGAGGAAATGGCTTCGATCATCGGTCGCGGCTGGTGATGAAGTCGGCCAATGCGAGCAAGGGAACCGCCTTCTCGGCCCAAGGCTGGAGGGCTTCTTTCGCTTCATTGACCAACGCGTCAGCCCTGTGGCGGGATTCTTCTAACCCCAGAAGCTTGGGATAGGTGGTCTTATCGGCGATGAGATCTTTGCCGGCGGTTTTGCCCAACACCTCGCTGCTGGCGGTGATGTCGAGAATGTCGTCAATGATCTGGAACGCCAAGCCGATCCCCCTCGCGTAGATGCGGAGGGCCTTGATCAGCGCATCATCGGCGCCGCCAATCATGGCCCCAGTAATGACACAAGCGCTCAACAGGGCTCCTGTTTTGTGGAGGTGGATGTATTCGAGGGTTTCAAGATCCACCTCCTTTCCTTCGCTTTCCAGATCCACCACCTGGCCGCCCACCAGACCTGGCGCACCGGCCACCAACGACAGTTCTCCCACAACCTTGAGCAGACGCTCAGCAGGAACATCCGGACTGCGCAGAGCCACCATTTCAAAGGCTCGGGTCAGCAGTGCATCACCCGCAAGGATGGCAACGGCTTCGCCGTAGACCTTGTGATTGGTGGGACGACCACGCCGCAAGTCATCGTCATCCATGGCCGGCAGGTCGTCATGGATTAGCGACATGGTGTGGATCATTTCAAGCGCCACCGCCGTCGGCAGAGCCTGCGATGCGTCCCCCCCGGCCAACTCGCAGGCGGCGAGGCAAAGAATTGGACGCAACCGCTTTCCACCGGCAAGCAGCGAATACCGCATTGCTTCCCTTAAGGACTCCGGCCTCTCAGGACCTAGGGATCCATCAAGTGCCGTTTCCACCCGCTGTTTGGCCTTGCCGAGATAGGCCTTGAAATCAAACTCGGCGCTCATGGGTGGACCCTGGCTGGCGGGATTCTCTCAGGCCGAGTCCTTGATGCCGAGTGGGACCCAATCCATGGGGTGGGGTGTTCGCATCTCGCGTCCCTTCCCTGGCGCCGTGGTGATGGCCAGGTCATAGGAGACCGAATAGCGGGGTCCTGCCCCTTCATAGGGGAGCACCCGATGCCGAAGATCCGAAGGGAACAACAACAGTCGGTGGGGCGTCGGCGCAAAAACACCACCGGAGACGGCGGCATCGCGATAGGGAATCGCCATCACATGGCTGAAGTAATCATCGGGAGCCTCAAATTCAAGCTCCCCACTCTCGTTTGCCGGATCTGCCAACACATAAAACACCGCACTCAACTGAGCATTGCGATGGCTGTGCAGATCAATTGTTCCGCCATCTCTGGCACAAACCACGGGCCAGGCCTTTTGGATGTGCGCCACAAGGCCGTGATCGTTCCCCAGGAGCGCACGGAGATAGTCCGACACGTGAACAGACAACTGAGCGTTCAGCCACTGGAATGCATCCATACGATGCAATTGATCCAGGCCGGCGTGGCCTAACAAATCTCCCGTGAGGTTGTTGCGATCGCTGAACTCAGGGTGCTGATACACCTGCGCGTCGAACTGCTCAAGCTGTTGCTGCATGGCTGCGGCCGTGGCTACATCCGGTTCAAGATCCGCCTGCAGAACGGGTGTTGGAAACAGCCAGTGCAGCGCCATTGAATCGATCAGGGCACGAGATCGTCCAAATCATGGTCAATGTTGTGGCGTCTGCACCAGGCGACCACGGTGTTGACCAGAAGCATCGTGACCGTCATCGGTCCGACACCTCCTGGAACAGGTGAGATCGCACCGGCGATCGACTCGATTTCATCAGCGCGAACATCACCGCATAGACCGCCTTCAGGCTTGCGGTGAATACCGACATCCACCACAGCCGCACCCGGCCGCACGTGGTCTGCCCCGATGAACTGGGGACGCCCTGCCGCCACAACCAGAATCTCAGCCTCCTGGGAGTGCGCCGCCAGATCTGCCGTGCGGGAATGGGCAATGGTGACGGTCGCGTTGGCCGCCTGAAGCATCAAGGCCATCGGTTGTCCGACAAGAATGCTTCGACCGATCACCACAGCGCGCTTGCCCGCCGGGTCGATTCCATTGCTGCGCAGCAACGCCATCACTCCTGCGGGGGTGCAGCTGCGCGGGCCCGGTTCCCCCTTAAGCAGCCGGCCGAGATTGAGCGTATGTAGACCATCTGCATCCTTCTCGGGATCAATGGCCATCAGCAGCGGCCCCTCATCAAGGCCTCCAGGAAGCGGAAGCTGGAGCAGGATCCCATCCACCTCCGGGTTGGCATTCAACCGTTCAATGGTCTGAAGCACGTCCGCAGCAGGAGTGTCGCCGGGGAGGTGATCGCCAAAGCTGGCCACACCAATCCGAGCACAAGCCTTTTCTTTGTTGGCGACGTAGACAGCACTGGCCGGATCATCTCCGACACGCAGCACCGCTAACCCTGGCGGTCGCCCCACCTCAGCCAGACGCTGTTCGATCAGGGATTGAAGACGACGCTCCACATCCCTTGCCAGCACCTTGCCATCCAAACGCAGGGCCATGGCATCTCAGTCCACTGCGTCCAGCATGCCCTCTGGAGAGAGCTAGCGTGAAGCCGCTACGGGGTCCTTTTTGGTTCGCGTTCCACGGCTAAGCAGCCTCAGGAGGAACTGGCTGCGGCTCGAGGGCCCAGGGAGCCGACTGCTGCGCTGGACGCGCTTGCAAACCCTCATCGTTCTGCTGTTGTGCCTATCTGTGGCGGCCGTCTCAAGCCTGCCTTGGCTGATCAAACCAGAACTCCAGCCGGGATCGCTGGCACCATTTGACGCCATCGCGCCGAAAGATGTCCTGGTTCAGGACAACACCGCCCTTGAGCAGCAGCGCGCCTCTCTGGTGGCGCGATCAGTGGTCCAGGTCATCGATCAAGACCAGAACCAACGACTTAAACAACGCCTGGAGCAGCAACTGCTTCAGCTGCAGGAGGTCACCAACACCGGTTCGGGAGCCCGAATCGGGCCGGTCAACCTGTCCGAGCCGGAGCAGAAGTGGCTGGAACAACGCAGCGAACAGGAGCATCTCGCCTGGGATGTCGCGGTGCGAAGCACTGCCAATCGGATGCTCAGCCAAGGACTGGTCAGCAATCTGGCCGTTGAGCAATTGCGCCGGGCCGCCGACCTTCAACTGAAGGCTGTCGCACTGCAGGAGCCGGCGTCCAGATCCCTAGCCGCCAAGGTGCTGACCAGCACCCTGCGCGGGAGCAGCAACCTGCGCACCGACCCGAACCTGAGTAAACAGCTGATCGAAGAGCAGCTAACCAAACAGGCCATCCCGACGATCCAAGTGCGCAAGGGAGATCTGATCACCCGCAAAGGCGAACCGATCAGTCCCCAGGCCTACGACGTGCTCGATTATTTCGGCCGCGTGCGCCGCGAACCCCAACCTTTGATTTGGTTTCAGCGGTTCGTGGAAGCTGCTGCTGGCTGCGCAGCAATGCTGTTAGTGATGCGGCGAGAACGGCCTGGCCTGGAGGTCCGCCATGCCCTGCTGGCGGTGGGACTTCTTCTCCTGGTGCAGGTCGCCAAACTCTGGTTCAAGGGAACCGTGAGCCCGCTCGCCGTTCTGGTGCCACCCACCCTGGTGCTGGCTGAAGGTCTCGGTACCGGCTGCGGTTTGGTCTGGATGGGTGTAGCCGCTCTGCTCTGGCCTGAACCCGTGCAGGGTCTGGGAGATGGTCGTCTTCTTGTGGCAGCAACGGTCGCTGCAGCTGGCGCCTTGATCGCGGGCCGTCAACGCAGCCGCGGACAGCTCCTGCAATTAACGGTGCTGCTGCCGATCGGCGCCCTTGTTGGCCAGTGGCTGCTGCTGCAACTACAGCCCTTCACCGGTCTGCGGCTCTGGGGAAGCCTGAATCCCAGCCTTGATGAATTGGCCACCGACGCCTTGCTGCTCGGGATTCTCCTGATGTTCAGCCTGCTGCTGATCCCCATTCTCGAGGGATCCTTTGGACTGCTCACCCGGGCGCGGCTGCTTGAACTGGCGGATCAAGAACGTCCCCTGCTCCGCCGCCTTTCCTGCGAAGCCCCTGGAACGTTTGAACACACCCTGATGATCTGCGGACTCGCGGAGGAAGGGGCGCGCGCCATCGGTGCTGACGTGGATCTGATCCGGACCGGCTCGCTGTATCACGATGTCGGCAAACTGCATGCTCCTGACTGGTTCATCGAGAACCAGAAAGACGGCCCCAATCCCCATGACGCGCTCGACGACCCCCAGGCGAGCGCGGCGGTTCTTCAAGCCCACGTGGATGAGGGTCTGAAGCTGGCGCGGCGCCACCGCCTACCCAGGCCTATCGCCGATTTCATCCCTGAACATCAGGGAACCTTGAAAATGGGGTACTTCTTTCACAAGGCCAAGGAGCGCGGTGCAGCGGTTGAGGAACGCCGCTTTCGGTACAAAGGCCCCGAACCTCGCTCCAAGGAAACAGCAATTTTGATGCTGGCTGACGGATGTGAGGCAGCCCTGCGATCCCTTCCTCCCGACACCTCTGATGCGCAGGCAGTGGATACGGTGCGGCGAATCGTGGAGTCACGACAGCGGGATGGACAACTGCGCAAAAGCAGCCTCAACCGCAGCGAAGTGGAATTGGTGATCCGTGCCTTCGTACAGGTGTGGCGACGGATGCGCCACCGCCGCATTCCCTATCCGATTCCAGCGCGACGTTGATCGGCTGCTCCTTCATCGGCATCCAACAATCTTGCGCTGCAGCACAACGGCAGCCGGAACCAGGGTGATCAGGTTGGCAACCAGCACAGGGCCATCCTTGACCAGCAAGCCGTACAGCGACCAAAGCGCAACGCCACTGGTGAATAGGCCATACATGCCCAAAGAGATGGACTTGGTGTCACCACTGCGCAGCGTCTTGATGGCCTGCGGAAAGAAGCTGACCGTCGTCAAGCCCGCGGCAACGTAGCCAACGAGTTCAGAACTCAGTTGCAAAGGGAACCTCCTGCGAGATCAAACGAACGCGTCGGTGGGTGAAGGGATGCCGAAAGCTCAAGGCCTGGGAATGCAAATGCAAGCGGAACGAACGAGCGGCATCCCCATAGATCGGATCACCAACGATGGGGTGTCCGAGCTCGGCCAAATGGGCCCGCAGCTGATGGGAGCGCCCCGTGAGCGGGCGCAGCCAGATCCGCGTGCCGTGGGCACAAGCAGCGCAGACTTTCCAAAGGGTTAGCGCCAGACGTCCCTCGGGATGGCGGCCGTAGCGCGGGGGTTGGCGTGACAGTCGTGCCAAGGGGCTAGCAATGCAGCCGCGGCCAAGGAGCTCCCCCTCAACATCCGCCTGGTACAGCTTGTTGATCCGACGTTCGGCAAATAGGGCACTGAGCCGTCGTAGGGCATCGGCACTCCTGGCCAGAAGCAGCACACCCGAGGTGTCGCGATCCAAGCGGTGGACCAATCGCAGACCATGCTCCTTGCGCTGCAATCGGGTGATCACGGAGTCCTGTTGATCAGGCCCGAGGCCCGGTTGCGTCAGCAGGCCGGCGGGCTTGTCGACCACCATCAGCCAAGGGTCGAGCATCAGCAGCTTCAAGGGGAGAGTCGAGTGGCGCAGTGTTTTTCAAACAAGGCCACCACCTGGGTAGGCGGCAGAGCCTGAACCAGCCGGGCTTCCGCCTCAACGTGATGCTGACTCGTGTGATACAGCTGCAACTCGTGAAAAGTATCCGGCTCAAGACGGCGGGCCTCCGCCATGTTTTTGGCAAGCAACGGCGCGGGCATCAAGTTTCCGCCTTTGCACGACTGCATGACATGGGCTGATTCGTGGGCCAGAACGACCCAAACAACCGATGGATCGTCGGGAAGGTTATTGCCACACATCAAGAGGGCCTGCTTGCCCTCATGAAAGGCCCCCAGCAAGCCCGCAGGACAGTCAGGCGCCACCAGCGCATTCACGCCCGCCCGCTGCAGCAGCCGCAGGTAACTGGCGATGCGATCCCACGTTGACGCCTGAACGGCTCCTCCCGTCAGGTTCATGACCAGCAGAGCCAACAACACCCCCCCGAAACCTCGACGCATGGGGCAGAGCAGCGCTAAACAATCTCATTGATCCCAAAAGCGACTCAAGTCGAGCCGAAACCCACCAAAGATCTATAGATTTTCAATCACTGAGGAGGTTCTCAACGGAAGCGACCTTCTCGGAGAACGACTGCTGCCGATCGGTGCGGGTGTTGAGCTTGAGCGTTGTGTAGAGCCGTGGAGCCCCCATGCTGTGCAACTCAACGTGACAAGCACGCACACAAGCCATGACCTCCTCCCAGGGGCCTTCGATCGCGGTGCCATTGGGACCCAGCTGATGCTTAAGGCCCGTGGCAGCAATCACGCGTTCACAGGCGGCGATGTACGGGGAAAGACTGACGCCAACGCCGATCGGCACAACGCAGAGGTCAACACTGACCCACATCAATCCACCATCACGCTGGATTGGCTCAAGCAGCTGACCGGATAGTCAATGGTGCGCCAACTACCGCTGTCGGTTCGCACTTCAACTGCAATTCCCTGCTGTCCCATCGAACATCGAGCCCCTTGTCCAGTGCACCAATCACTGGCCTCGGCGAGGGCCAGTTCCAACGTTTCGTAAGGGGCATCGAGCACCGGATGAGGCTGACCGTCAAGGCCAACCAACCGGTAGCGGGAGCGATGTTTGGCCATCGCGATCCAATCCCGGAAGTGTCACCATTCTCCCATGTTCATGGCCCCGAATCATCCACACACTGGAGCCAGCAACATGGCGGCAACGACATGAGTGAGCAGCTGCAGCAGGCCTACAACAGCTTGATGGCCAAGGCCCCGGGGGCAGCGTTTCAGAAAGCTCGTGCCCTGTATCTCAACAAATATCCACTTCCCCAACCTGACAGCAATGTCCCACTGCGTCTTTACGTCTGCGAGGAGCAGCTTCAGGAATCCGTGCAGCCCGCCAACGACGGCCACCCGAACCACCGTCTGGCCATTCTCCAGTCACGACCGGGGCAATTGGCCGTGGTGCACTGGCAACAGCCCGATCCCCCTGAGACGGAACTACTCCGCAGCTACCTCCAAAACACCTGGGATCTCAACACGGACGAACTGAAGATCACGGCTCTCAGCGATCCCTGGTTCCGTGACGGCGGTCATCAGAGCCGGTTTGCAGCACCGGTCGGGCTGGCCTGGCAACAACAAACCCTATTAACTCTCCAGGAGGGAAAAGAAAAGTAATTCCGCAGATCGAAGCAGGCTGCAAGAACGCACCGCTAGCGATCAATTAGAGCCCCCTCTCAGCTAATGCACACCAAGTACGCCGAGCGCTACGTGCTGCGGTCCTCCTCAGCCGGCGGTTACCTCGGCGTCAATGCCGTTGATCAACACATCGAGCGGCAGCCATCCCTGGACAAGGCCTGGATTTTCCACACCCACGATGGTGCCGTCACCCACGCCCGCTGGATTGGAGAAGTGCACGGCGAAACACCGGACGTCGTGAAACTCGATCAATGAAAAGTGAAGCGTTGGTGGTCAGCCGTTGATGAAATTGCGGAGGCGACGCGATTCCGAGGCCTGATCCTGCTGAAGCTCCGCAGCTGTTCTGACGCGATGTTCACGCTGCTGTGCCGCAAAGACATCCGCCTCGGTCAAGACGTATCCGCGCTCGGCAGCGAGTGCAAGAAACTGCTCAAGATCCATGGGCTGTGCCAAGGCCTGGGCCAGTCCAGGATCGCTGTCCCGAAGGTTCAGAAATTGATCCAGATCGTCGAGAGACATCAGAGCAGCTCTTGTTGGAACATCCCATTCAAGTCAGCATCAGCCTGATTCGGGAGGTCGAATGCTGTTGAAACTGATCAGCTGCGGCAGCCTCGCTCTTGTGAGTGTTCTCGTCGTAACGCTGCTGAAGGGATTGCAACAGCAGGATCAACGCATCCATGCGCTGCAAGAACGGATCCATCAGCTGGAGCAACAAACACCAGACCATGCCCACAGCGACCTGCTCAGCCAACAGATGGGCTTGATGCAGGAACGCATGGATGCCTTTGCGGCCATGCGCACGTCCATCAACTCATCCCTTCACAGCATCCCCGCTGGCATTGGGCAGGATGAAGCGCTGCAACAGCACGAACAGCAATAGAACCGGAAGGATTGACACCACCGATCCGGCCGCAACGATCCGCCAATCCAGTGAAAAGCTGCTGGACAGCTGCTGCAGCCCCAAAGGGAGTGTGTAAAGCGATGGGTCGTCAAGAATCACCAGAGGCCAGAGAAAATCACTCCAAGTGCCGATGAAGACAAACATCGCCAGGGTGATGAGATCAGCTTTGGCAGCCGGGATCATCACGTTCCACCATTCCCCCAAGCGACTGCAACCGTCGATCCGTGCCGCCTCCTCGAGTTCCTTGGGAACGCCAAGAAAGCTTTGGCGCAGGAGATAAAGGCCAAAAGCGGTGGCCGCCTGGGGGATCACCAAGGCCAGCAGGGTGTTACGCAACCCCAACTGAACCATCAGCAGATACAGCGGAATCATCACCACCTGAAAAGGAATCAGGATCGTGGCCACCACGAGGGCCAGCACAACTCCTCTGCCCGCAAAGCGAAGCCGGGCCAGGGGATAAGCGGCCAGGGAACAGAACAGCAGGTTGGCCAGTACCGCCAACACACTCACAACGGTGCTGTTGAACAGATAGGTGGTGAGGGGATTGTCTTGAAACAGCCGGAGATAGGCATCAAAGCTCGGCTGTGAGGGCAGCAACGCCGGCGGACTGCTGAAGATGTCTTCGGCTGGCCCCTTGAGGGAGGTGCTCACCAACCAGAGCAGAGGGGTGAGCACCAGAAGAGCCAGAAGAATCAGCAGCACCAGCTGGATAGCCCGTGCGATTGAGGTGCGCATGGCTTCGGCTCTAGAGCGTCGGTCGGCCCTCCAGAACAACAGGATCTTTCTGAGGATGCAATGACTGACGCTCCTGACCGGCCACCAGACGGTTGAGGGCATTGACGAAGGCCATTGCCGCAGCGACCACCACGTCGGTGTCGGCAGCGTGGCCGGAATACAAAGCACCATCGCGGCGCAGACGAATGGTCACGTCCCCCATGGCATCGATGCCCTCCGTCACGGACTTGACCGAAAACTCGATCAACTCATTCGGAACACCAGCCAAGTCGTTCAGGGCACGACACACGGCATCCACCGGACCAGTCCCAACCGCAGACCCAGTTTTCTCACTGCCTTCTTCGTCCAACAGCGTGACGGTGGCGGTGGGGCGCAGGCTGCTTCCGCAGCTGACCTGAACCAGCTTCAACTGGAAGCGGGCTTCAGGCTGCTGCACCTGTTCGCTGACAATCGCCTCCAGATCTCGGTCTGTGATCTCCCGCTTGCGATCGGCGAGTTCCTTGAAGCGAGCAAACGCTTCATCGAGATCGTCGCGAGTGAGGTCATAGCCCAGTTCCTCCAGACGGGCGCGAACGGCACTGCGACCGCTGAGCTTGCCGAGAGAGATGCGGTTGTCAGACAACCCCACGGTCTTGGCATCGATGATTTCGTAGGTCAGCCGGTTCTTGAGCACGCCGTCCTGGTGAATGCCAGATTCATGGGCGAAGGCGTTCGCACCGACGATTGCCTTGTTGGGCTGAACAACCATCCCGGTGAGATTCGAGACCAGCCTGGAGGTCTTGGTCAGCTCTTCGGTGCGTACGGCGGTCAGCGGCGTAGGGCTTTCCTCATCCCGTCCGAAGAACGGGTTGTAGTAGCGACGCCGCACATGCAACGCCATCACCAACTCCTCGAGGGATGCATTGCCGGCGCGTTCGCCAATGCCATTGATCGTGCATTCGAGCTGACGGGCGCCGTTCTTAACCGCTTCAAGGAAATTCGCCACCGCCAGACCGAGATCGTTGTGGCCATGCACCGAGATCACGGCATCGGCGATGTTGGGCACGTGCTGAGTGATGCCCGCGATCAGAGCACCGAACTCCGACGGCGTGGTGTAGCCAACGGTGTCGGGAATGTTGATCGTGGTGGCACCCGCAGCAATCGCCGCCTCAATCACCTCATAGAGGAACTCCGGATCACTTCGCCCTGCGTCTTCACAGGAGAATTCAACGTCTTCCACCAGCGAGCGGGCATAGCTCACCATCTCGGGAACGATGCCCAGCACATCGGCACGGCTTTTGCGCAGCTTGTGCTCGAGGTGAATGTCGCTGGTGGCAATAAAGGTATGAATGCGCCGACGCGGCGCCGGTGCAACCGCATCGGCGCAGGCCTTGATGTCTGCCCTCGAGGCCCGGGCCAAGCCGCAAATGATCGGACCGTTGTCCCCACCGACCTGCTGGGCGATCCGCTGCACAGCGGCAAAATCACCGGAACTGGCGAAAGGGAATCCAGCCTCGATCACATCCACGCCGAGCCGAGCCAGCTGCTGGGCGATGGCCAGCTTCTCCTCAAGGTTGAGGCTCGCCCCCGGAGACTGCTCACCATCCCGCAGGGTGGTGTCAAAAATCAGGACGCGACCGGGGTCCTTGGCCATGGAAGGGGCTCCAGCGGAGGTCTTAGTCGGAATGACTATGAGTTAACTCATCTTAGTTCAGGCATGGAGATGGAATCGGATTAAATTCAGCCACCGTTTGGGCTTGTTCGTGACCAAAGGCGCTGTCGCCCTGGTGTTGCATGCCCATCTGCCCTACGTGCGATCGGCAAAACCAGGCTCTCTGGAAGAGGACTGGTTTTTCCAGGCACTGATTGAGTGCTACCTGCCCCTGCTCGAAGCGCTGGAACAGGCCAGCGCCGACCCCAACCAACAGCCCAAACTCACCATCGGCTTATCGCCGACGCTGCTGTCGCTGCTGAGTGATCAGGACCTCAAGCAGCGCTTTCCCCAGTGGCTGAACGAGAGGCTCGCGCTGCTGCCAAAGGCGGATCCTGCGCTCCGCGATGGCGCCGAGCATCTGGCGGCGGCCATCAAGCGACACAAAGGGGCATGGCAGGACTGCGATGGTGACTTGATCCAGCGTTTCGCAGCCCTGCAGCGCCAGGAGGTGATCGATCTACTCACCTGCGGCGCAACCCATGGCTACCTCCCCCTGCTGCGCCATCACCCGGAAGCGGTGCGCGGTCAACTGCGCACCGCGGTGCGGGAACACCAGCGCCTCGTCGGGGAATCGCCTCTGGGGATCTGGCTACCTGAATGCGCCTATTACGAAGGGCTGGATCGCTGGATGCGCGATGCCGGGCTCCGCTATGCCGTGCTGGACGGCCATGGGCTGCTGCATGGCCGGCCCCGGCCCCGCTATGGGGTGTACGCCCCGATCTGCAGCCGTAATGGGGTGGCGTTCTTTGGGCGTGACAGCGAAGCCACGTTGCCGGTGTGGTCAGCCAAGGACGGCTACCCCGGCGATCCCCACTACCGGGAGTTCCATCGCGATCTGGGCTGGGACCTACCCATTGAGGAGCTCAAGCCCCTCGGGCTCGACCAGCCGCGACCCCTCGGGCTAAAGCTGCATCGGGTCACCAATCACAGCGCACCCTTAGACCAGAAACGCCCCTACGAACCGGGGGTGGCTGCCGAAAGGGTGAAGCAGCATGCAGCCGATTACCTGCAGGGCCGTCGCCGTCAGCTAGATCAGCTCGACAGTGCCATGGATGTATGCCCACTGCTGGTGGCCCCCTTCGACGCCGAACTGTTTGGCCACTGGTGGTTTGAAGGGCCGGCCTTTCTCAGCCAGTTGTTCCAGCAGGCGCCTCAGCAAGGGGTGAGCTTCACCCGGCTGCGCGATGTGTTGAACAGCGTTGGCCAGCTCCAGCTCTGTGACCCCTCCCCCTCAAGCTGGGGGCAGGGGGGCTATCACGACTACTGGCTGAACGACAGCAACGCCTGGATCATCCCAGAGTGGGAACGGGCCAGTGCAGCAATGGTGCAGCGCTGCAGCCGCGGGGTGGGCAGCGAGCAGGCCATGCAGTGGCTGCAGCAGGCCGCGCGAGAACTGTTGCTGGCGCAGTCCTCCGACTGGAGCTTCATCCTCCGGGCCGGCACCACTACCGAACTGGCCAGAGACCGGGTTCAGCGACACCTGGGTCGCTTCTGGCAGCTGATGCAGGCGATCGACGGAACCACCGAGCTGCCGGAGGGGTGGCTCGAAGAGGTGCAGATGGATGACCGCCTGTTCCCGCTGATTCAGCCGTTGGACTGGGCCCAGGTCGGCGATTGAGCTGGGGCTGCCCCCAGCACCAGCCCCCGCCGCAATTCCCAAGGTGAAAGTGCAAACAAACGCAGCATCACGCCCATCAAGCGCGGCAGCGGCAGGGTATTGGTGAGGAAGCCAAACCAGTCTTCCCGCGGCAAGGAAAAGAAGGTGGCGAAGTGGGTGCGCAACAACGCTTCGTTGAATCCCATTAACCGACCCAGCCCGAACTGATACAGCTGATGGCGTAGCACCAACTCGATCGGCCAGAGCGCCTGCCAGCCCCTTTGTGCCAATGCCGCTGAACCAAGCGATGGGTTGGCCAGCGCGACCGCCAGTGCCTGAGCTAGATCCGGACCCCGCCGTAACAGCGATCCCACCATGTAGCCCGAGGCCGGATGCACCAAGCTCGCCGCTCCACCGAAAGCCAGCACCGGCTGACTGCGATCGGGCAACGGCAGATTCATCGGGAAGAGGCAGAACTCTTCATGGATCACCTCAGTGATTTCCACACCACGCTGATCCAAGCGCTGCTGCAGCCGTTGCTTGAGCACCTCGTAGGGAACACCCGGTGCCAAAGCAAGAGAGGTTTCTTCCACGAAGAACACCCCATCACCAAAATCCATCGCATAGAGAAAGGTGGGCGGTTCACGGCGTTGCGCTTCGCTGAGGTGATCACAGCGGTAGTCCATCAACACAAAGCGACCCGACTCGATCGGCGGTTTGGAGAAGCGCCCCACCACGCCGTAGGCCGCCTGGCCAGCCACCGGCCCCTGATCCGGGCGGCGAATGTGGGGTGTGCGCGAGCCGGAGGCATCGATCACCAATCGTGCCTTCAACGTGGTTCCCGATGCACAGCTGACGCTGGTTGTTGCTCCGCTCACCTCCACAAGTTCTGCGCTTTCCTGACGCCATGTCACCCCTTGAGCCCGCTCCAGCCAGTAGTGCTGTAAGGCAGCCCGATCGAATAATCCATAGTCAATGCCATGGCTGTAGCTCTGATCCTGAGCCGTTGTGCCGCCTGCGCCGAAATAACTGACGGTGTCGCTCCAGCGGTGCTCCAGCAGCTGTACGAGTCCCACCGCTTTGAGTTCATCGGCCCAGATGCCGTAGGTGTTTGGCCAAGGAGCGTCGACCCGTTCGGGAGCAATGCCGGCAACAGCCACTCCCCGTTGATTCAGTTCAGAAGCGATGCAGAGGGCGGCAGGACCGCCCCCCAGCACCAGCACATCCACCGGCTCAGCCAAGGTCAGCTGTCCTGCGCGTCTGATCCGGTGACTTCCGATGCAGTGGTGTCGTCGTCAGCAGATTCGTCTACGGCTTCCGGCGGCACCAGCACCACCTTGAGCAGCCGGTCACCTTTGTCCAGCTTCTGCAGACGAACACCCGTGGCAGCCCGCGACTGCTGGGGAATGGCATCGGCGCTGGTGCGCACGATCACCCCCTTCTCGCTGACGAGGAGCAATTCCTCTCCGGCACCGAGCACACTCAGGCCCACCAGTTCATCGGCCTCGGTGCGGAACTTCATCGCCCGCAGACCCATGCCGGCTCGCTTCTGCAAACGGAATTGCGTCACGGGCACGCGCTTGCCCAGACCCGAAGCCGAAGCCACTAGCACCCAGGGGCCCTCGCTGGCGGCGTCCTCTTCTTCCTCTGCGCTGGCGGCCACCTGATCGGCGAGTTCCACCGGCAGCACATCCATGCTCACCAGGGCATCACCATCGCGCAGATTCATCGACCGCACGCCACGTGCCGTGCGCCCCAGGGGCCGCAGCTCCTCATCACTGAGACGGAAGTGGATGGTCATTCCCGCTTTGGAGCCAATCAAGACGCTGTCGCCGGGAACAGCAAGGCGCACCCAGGTGAGGGCGTCGCCCTCTTCCAGGTTGATGGCGATCAAGCCATTGGAGCGGATGTTGCTGAAGGCCGAAAGCCGGGTGCGTTTGATGAAACCGCCGGTGGTGAGCATCAGCAGGTCGGTGTCGTCGCTGAACTCCGACACGGGAATCAACGATGTAATGGCTTCTTCCCGTGGAATCGGCAACAGCTGGACCACCGGCGTACCCTTCGCAGTCCGACTGCACTGGGGAACCCGGTAGGCGGGCAAGGCATAGGACACGCCTCGATCGCTAAACAACACCAAGGTGTCGTGGTCGTTGCAGCTGATGAACAGCTTCACGGCATCCTCACCCTGGCTCCGGGTTCCGGCCTTGCCGCGCGTCCCGCGGCTGGTGGCTTCAAATTCGCTCACCGGCATCCGCTTGAGATAACCGGTCTCGGTGAGCAGAACCACCGAACGCTCATTGGCGATCAGGTCGATGTCGGAGAGTCCACCTCCGAGGTCCAGGATCTCCGTGCGACGAGGGATGGGGTAGCGATCCTGTAACTGACCGAGCTCGGCCTGAATGATTCCGAACACCCGCTCGCGGCGGCCAAGGATGTCCTTGTAGTCGGCGATCTTGGTGACCAGATCCTCATGTTCAAGACGGATCTTGTCGGCTTCAAGGGCGGTTAGACGACGCAGCTGCATCTGCAAAATTGCGTCGGCCTGGATGTCTGAGAGGCCGTGAAGTTCCTGCAGCTGTTGGCGTGCCGTCGCCGTGTCGGGAGCGGCCCTGATCAAGGCAATGATCGGGTCCAGCTGATCGAGGGCAAGCAGCAGGCCCAGCAGGATGTGGTCGCGTTCCTCCGCTTTGCGCAATAGGTAGCGGGTGCGGCGCTCAATCGTCTCGACCCGGAAGTCGAGGAACACCTCGAGCATCTTGCGCAGGGTGAGCAGGATCGGCTCGCCGTTGACCAGCGCCAACATGTAGGCACTGAAGTTGGCTTGCAGAGGGGTGAGCTTGAACAGGTTGTTCAACACCACCTGCGGGTAGGCATCACGGCGCAACTCCACAACGATCCGCATGCCGTCGCGATCGCTCTCATCCCGGATGTCGGAAATCCCTTCGAGCTTTTTGTCGTTTACCAGCTCAGCGATGCGCTCAATCAGTGCCGCTTTGTTGGTTTGGTACGGAAGTTCCGTGATGATCACAGCATCGCGATCGGGGCGCCCGGGGACCTCAAGCGTTTCAATGCAGGCCACGCCGCGCATCGTCACTGAGCCCCGACCGCCCAGGTAGGTGTCGCGGATGCCATCACGACCGAGGATTTGACCGCCGGTGGGGAAATCGGGGCCAGGAATCAACCGAATCAGCTCTTGGTCGCTGATCTCGGGATCGGCGATTAACGCCAGCAACCCGTCAATCAGCTCATTGAGGTTGTGGGGGGGAATGTTGGTGGCCATGCCCACCGCGATGCCTGCCGAACCATTCAGCAGCAGCTGAGGGATCCTGGCGGGAAGCACCGTGGGCTCCTGCTGGGAACCATCGAAGTTGTCGGCAAAATCAACCGTCTCAGCCTCAATGTCCTCCAGCAGGCTGTCGGTGGTCAGCGCCCGCAACCGCGATTCGGTATAACGCATGGCTGCCGGTGGATCGTTGTCCACAGAGCCGAAATTGCCATGCCCATCAATGAGGGGCATCGACATGGAGAAGTCCTGGGCCATGCGCACCAGGGCGTCGTACACAGCGGTGTCGCCGTGGGGGTGATATTTGCCGAGCACTTCGCCCACCACACGGGCACATTTGCGATATGGCCTGTCGCTGGTGAGGCCCAGCTCATACATCGCGTAAAGGATTCGTCGATGCACGGGCTTGAGACCATCGCGGGCATCGGGCAGGGCCCGGCCAACGATCACACTCATCGCGTACTCCAAATAGGAGCGCGACATCTCGTTGCGTAGGTCCGTCTGAATAATCCGATCGTCGGAACCGCCAGGACCGCCGCCGACAGGCCCCACAGAATCCGTCATACGTGCATCAGACGTCCTTTAACAGTCTATCTCGGACAGTGGAAGCAATAGGAAAACTCCGGATAAAATCCCAACCGCTTTGCACTGACGTGATGGGTCCTGTAGACGAGCCTCGCCCTGAAGCCGAAACCCCAGGCAGCGACCCCACGCCAACTCCTACTCCCGTCAATAGTCCGGAGCCAGCACCAACACCTGAGCCCACACCAGCACCGACGCCAGCACCAACACCTGAACCCACGCCAGCACCGGCACCAACCCCCGCGCCTACGCCGGACCCTGTGATCGCGTCCACGGTCTCCATCCCTGCGCAGGACGCTTCAGATCAGGACGGCTCAGATCAAGACGGAGGTGAATGGGAGCTGCTGGTGGGCAAGGCCAAGGCCTGGGTAGAGCAGAACGATCTTGCTCAGCTCTGGACCAAAGCCCAGTTGCCGCTGCGGGTGATTGGAGGGTTGATTGCCTTCGCCCTGGTGGCGAAGGTGTACTCCGGTGTGCTCAACACCATTGACAGCCTTCCTCTCGCTCCAGGCCTTCTTGAGCTCGCCGGCCTGATCTGGTTGATGAATTTTGCTCTTCGCAACTTGATCAGGAACAGCGACCGGGACAAATTCATCACGGCCACCCGGTCAGCCTGGAGCCGTATCACGGGCAGCTCGAGCTGAAGCGATCATCCCGATTGGTAGCTTGATCAGACTTTATTAAGTCGCGCGGTGGACATTCAGCTCGGACGCTCAAAGACCGTTCGCCGGGCCTACGGAATCGATGAAATCGCTCTGGTGCCTGGGGGTCGCACGGTTGACCCCGAGGTGACTAATACCTGTTGGAAACTCGGGGGCATCGAGCGGGAGATCCCCATCATCGCCAGCGCCATGGACGGCGTGGTGGATGTGGAAATGGCCGTCCGTCTGTCCCAGCTCGGCTCCCTTGGCGTTCTCAATCTGGAGGGGGTGCAAACCCGATATGAGGACCCCAACCAGGTTCTGGATCGCATCGCAGCCGTCGGGAAGGACGAATTCGTCCCACTGATGCAGGAGATCTACAGCCAACCGGTTCAAGAAGTACTGATCCGCAAACGCATCCAAGACATCAAGGCCCAAGGAGGCATTGCCGCCGTGAGCGGAACCCCGGTAGCTGCTCTGCGTTTCGGCAAGGCCATCGCCGAAGCAGGAGCCGATCTCTTCTTTGTGCAGGCCACCGTGGTTTCGACGGATCACATCGGTCCTGAAGGCCAGGAGACCCTTGATCTCAAAGCCCTCTGTCGCGACATGGGCGTCCCCGTGGTGATCGGCAACTGCGTCACCTATGACGTAGCCCTGCAACTGATGCGTGCTGGTGCTGCGGGCGTGATGGTGGGAATCGGACCGGGTGCCGCCTGCACCTCCCGCGGCGTTCTCGGTGTCGGGATTCCACAGGCCACAGCGGTTTCAGACTGCGCGGCCGCCAGGGCCGACTACGAAAAGGAGAGCGGTCGCTATGTCCCGATCGTTGCTGACGGTGGCATCGTGACCGGTGGTGACATCTGCAAATGCATCGCCTGCGGGGCCGACGCGGTGATGATTGGATCGCCCATTGCCCGTGCGGACGAAGCCCCCGGCCGGGGCTTCCACTGGGGGATGGCAACGCCAAGCCCGGTGCTGCCTCGCGGCACCCGCATCAATGTTGGGAGCACAGGAAGCATCGAACGCATTCTCCGCGGCCCTGCCAAGTTGGACGACGGAACCCACAACTTGTTGGGGTGTCTCAAAACATCCATGGGAACCCTTGGCGCCCGGACCATCAAAGAAATGCAGCAGGTCGAGGTGGTCGTTGCGCCGTCATTGCTGACGGAAGGGAAGGTTTACCAAAAGGCCCAGCACCTCGGGATGGGCAAATAGAGCAGAGCTAGGCTGAGGAGTGTGCGGGCTTAGGCCCACACACTCCTCACACCCCCTAGCCCGGCGCGATCGGGCTTTTACTATTGATGGAGAGTGACTGTCACAAGTTCCCTTCTTGACAGGGAAGGGCCGTGTTTTCGCTCAAAACGGTTGCTAAATTCACCCTAAATCTTCCTGCTCATATGTCTAGCGCCGCTGCCGTTACCGATGCTTCCTTCGAGCAGGACGTACTCCAGAGCGACGTTCCGGTTCTTGTCGACTTCTGGGCGCCCTGGTGCGGACCCTGCCGGATGGTGGCTCCGATCGTCGAGGAGATTGCCAAAGAATTTGACGGACAGATCAAAGTCTTCAAGCTCAACACTGACGAAAATCCCAACGTCGCCAGCCAGTACGGAATCCGCAGCATTCCAACCTTGATGGTGTTTAAGGGCGGTCAGAAGGTCGACACGGTTGTGGGCGCTGTTCCCAAGGCAACCCTGTCGGGCACAATCTCCAAATACCTCTGAATCTGTCTCCAGATCGGAGAGGTCGATTGAGTCTGAACCTTGGGTTGATCGATTACGGCATGGGCAATCTCCACTCAGTGGAGAAGTGCTTAGAGCGTCTGGGTGAAAGCTGCAGCTTGATCAATCACGCTGACCAGCTCGATGGCATTGATGCTCTGATCCTGCCGGGGGTAGGAGCTTTTGATCCCGCCATGGCCAACCTCAGGGCCACGGGGCTGGTGCCCCACTTGCTGCGTTGGGGTCATGACAATCGCCCCTTGCTTGGCATCTGTCTCGGCCTGCAGCTGCTGTTCGAACACAGCGACGAAGGAAGCGAACCCGGCCTTGGCCTCCTTGCCGGACGGGTAAAACGTCTCCCCAGTGGCAGCGGCGAACGGATCCCCCACATGGGCTGGGCCCCGTTACGGCATCACGGCAATTGCCCACTGCTCAACAGCGACAGCGATGTCCCCTCTGAATGGGTGTATTTCGTCCATAGCTACGCCGCAGTTCCCACCGATCGGAATGACTTGAAAGCCACGGCCGCCTTCGGCGATCAGGAGGTCACTGCTGTTGTCTGGAAAGGCCGGTTGGGAGCCTGTCAGTTCCATCCGGAGAAGTCGTCTGATGCCGGAGAAGAAATGCTGCGACGCTGGTTGACCTGGCTGCAGCGCGGGGCCGAGCCCATCCGATGAGCGGTGGCGGGCAACTTCGGCTCAGCGGCGGTCGACGTCTGCAAAGCCCTGGAGGACGCGCCACAAGACCCACCACCTCCCGAGTCCGTGAGGCGGTGATGAATATCCTCGCGCCGCACTTGCAAGATTGCCGCTGGCTGGATCTATGCAGCGGCAGTGGGGTGATGGGCTGCGAGGCGCTGCAACGGGGTGCACGCTGCGTGGTAGCCGTCGATCAAGACCCAAAGTGCATCCGCATCACTCGCGCCAACCTCAGCACGGTTGCAGCTGATTGTTCACCGACGCCCGAAGTGCTCACAGAACGTCGGGAACTGATCGGATGGCTGCGCAGAGGCTGGAGCCAAGACCCCTTCGACATCGTCTACTTCGACCCTCCCTACGACCAAGGCCTCTATGAACCGGGCCTTGATGCGCTCGCCCAAGGGGATTGGCTTCACCAATACTCTCTAGTGGTTTGCGAACACAGATCAAACCTGAATCCCGTACCGGGCTCAGGCTGGTCTGTTCTTGATCAGCGCCGCTACGGCATCAGCGGCGTGCTGCTGCTCAGCCCCCCAGAGCGCTGCCACCGCGGCGGTACTGGTTCCAAGCTGCCACAAACAGACCCATCAGGGTGACGGGAATCAAACCAAGAACGATGCCGCAGAGCAGAGGTTCGATCATCGTGTCGCGTCAACAATCAGAATTGAGCAGAATTCTCTCATTGGAACTCAAGCTCTGTGGTCCAGCCGTCACGAATTGCGGCCGAATCAGCTGATGCTGATTCGGCCGATCGAGGCCGCGGCCTGATCGCCGCTCTTGTGGTCTCGGCCGCGACCGCTTGCGTCGTACTGGTGCTCTGGGTTCTTGGGAGTGCCCAGCGAGATCCCTACATCAAGGCCAGCCTTGAACTGCAGGGTGCAGTTGACCACGGCGGCCAGCTGTTCCGCATCAATTGCGCGGGCTGTCACGGTCTTGCCGGCCAAGGACTGGTCGGACCTTCTCTGCAGGGCGTCAGCAACAACGTGAAGGACCCAGCCTTGGTTCACCAGATCATCAGCGGCGAAACACCACCCATGCCGAGTTTTGAGATGGAACCGCAATCGATGGCGGACCTACTGGCCTACCTGCACACACTCAGCTGAGCCGATGCCTTGAATGCCGTCGTTGTGTTGGTCGAGCCTGCCGGCCCTCTGAACATTGGAAGCGTGGCCAGGCTCTGCGCCAATTTCGGTGTGAGCGAACTGCGGCTCGTGGCCCCCCGCTGTGACCATCTCTGCAAGCAGGCCGTGCAAATGGCTGTTCACGGGCAATCGCTGCTTGACGCCGCAGCCGTGTTTCCTGACTTGCTCACAGCCATCAACGACTGCCGACGCGCCGTAGGCAGTTGCGGACGTCTGGACCACGGCGAGATTCCTCTACAAGATCCTGAACAGGCCCTTGGATGGCTGTTGGCCAGCGATGGCAGCGCATCCAGGGCAAAGGCGCCCGTGGCCCTCGTGTTCGGGAGGGAGGACCGCGGCCTTAGCAACAGTGAGTTGAGGCTCTGCCAGAAAGTTCTGTGTTTACAGAGCGGTGAGGCCTATCCCTCCCTGAATCTGTCCCATGCCGTGGCTGTGGTTCTGCATGAGTTAGCCCGTCTCAACAGTGCCGAAACAGAAGCTCGCAGCATCGCCCCCCCATCACCTGACCCGGCAGCCGCAAAAGCGCTGTCAGCGTTGCTGGATGATGCAACAGACCTCCTGCTGGAGGCTGGTTTTCTGTTGGAGCACACCGCCTCAGCGCGCATGGCCAAAGTGCAGGATCTGCTGCAACGCGCGACGGCGCGCGCCGAGGAAGTGGCTCTCCTGCGGGGCATGGTGCGCCAACTGCGCTGGGCCATCCGCACCGAGCGCCCCTAATCTCTGCCGCATAGTCACGGCTGAAAGGTTGACCAACGGTCGTTCTTCACGTCGCTCCGCAGGCTGGGGAGGGCCGGCTTGGCTCATACTGCGTCTTGTCTTGATGGGAGTCGGCCTGGGACTGCTCACAGGCACGGGCCTCCGGCTCCTGGCACCGCGCGTGCAGCAGCAGGAGATTCCACTGCCCAGCTGGCTGGCCGATCAAGCGGTGATCACAACGCTGCTCGGTGAAGCCGTTGAGCCCCAAACCACTGAGGAGGCCTCTAAGGACGAGAAGCTTGCGCCGATAGCAGCGAACGTCCTCAAGCAGGCACGATTTGCCCCAAAGCAGGAAATCAAGGACTTATCCCAGCGCTGGGTGGAACTGGCCAACCAACAGACCGATCTGCAGGCAAGCGCCTACATGCTCATCCTGGACGACGGTCGCTTTGCAGCCATGCAGGCGGAGCGCCCCATGCCAGCCGCCAGTTCAATCAAGACACCGATCCTTCTGGCAGTGCTGGAACTGCTGGACCAAGGAACGCTTCAGTGGAACGAGCCCCTCACGCTGAGCCAAGAGCTGGTGGGTGGAGGCGCCGGATGGATGGCCTCCCGTCCGCTGGGCAGCCGCTTTCCCACCTATGAGGTCGCCACAGAAATGATCCGGGTCAGCGACAACTCCGCCACCAATCTGATGATTGCCAGGGCGGGGGGAATGGAGCAGATCAATGCCCGCTTTCAGGCGCTGGACCTCCCAGCAACCGTTGTGAACAACTGGCTGCCGGATCTCGATGGAACCAACACCACAAGTGCACGGGATCTAAGCCGTGCCATCGCTTTGGTGGATAGCGGCGAGGTACTGGGTCCCCGAAGCCGGGATCTATTTCGCGAGGTGATGGGGACCTCAGTAACCAACACCCTTCTACCCACGGGCTTGATGCGCGGCCTGGGGGGTGCTCAGGGTGCACCCGACGACAGCCTGGCCCGCAAGGGATACCGCGTCTACAACAAAACCGGTGACATCGGACTTGCCTACGCCGATGCCGGTCTGATCGAACTGCCGGACGGCAGACGCGCTGTGGCGGGATTTCTGGTGAAAGGCCCCTTCAACGACCCCAGATCCACGGAACTGATTCGTCAGCTATCCGCTGCCATGGCACCGCATCTGAAACCCAACCCTGCCCCTCCAAAACCATGAAGCTCGCCGCTCTGTTCTCCGCCGCTTGGGTGAGTATTGCGGCGATGCCCGTCTCTGCAGAGGTGATTGAGCGTCAGCAAAGCGTTCGCCCCTTACCGGGAGCCCTCGACAGCGTGTTGATGGTGAACGACAACAACCCCGAGCTCATTCAGAACGACGGCATCCTGATTTCAACATTTCCAGATGGGGATGCAGCGTCCGTTCCCGTTGTGCTGAACGGCCGCTTTGACCTGTTCAGCCACCACGTCTATGCCGGTGATGCGGAAGGCAGTCCAAAGTCGACTCTATGGCTGGCGGTTCTGGCGGCTCCCCTGGGAGACGCTCCGGTGACCCTGCAGCTGCTCTCGGGAAGCACCTCACTATCTCAAGCGACGGAACCAGGCCAAACCCAAGCTCCCTTCCTCCCTTTGCCGAGCCTGATGCAGGAGACCACCGAGGTTGTGGCCGCTGGACCTGGCAGCCGCGTCGCCGGAGATCTGTTGGCAAGTCGAAGCGCACCGGAAGTCTCCAGGCGTCGCTGGACTCTTCCTCCAGGCTCACCCACACGGCTGATGCTGTTGCCCATTCCAGTGGCAGGTCTCGACCCACTGCTGAATGGTCGCAATGTGCAACTGCGGTTCCACAGCTCCGCCCCCGTGGCGATAGCCACCCTGGCTGCCCATGGAAACGATGGACAGGCTCCGAACGATCAGCACTGGCTTCAGCTGCTGAAAAGCCGACGCTTGAGCAGCAAGGAGCATCAACCAACCCCACGGGGCAGGAAAGGCAAGATCATTTATTCACGGGTGAGCGGTGTTCAGATCGGAAGCAGCTGGCGGGCGCGCTTAACCGACCCAGGGAGCACTGTTCTGGCCGCACCTAAGGCACCCATTTCATGGCCGATCAGCAGTTTGGAACGCGGAACCCTCGCCACCAACCAGGTTCAAACCGCTGAGCTCGAGAGGTTTTATCCCGGAACAGCCTGGGCTGCCCATGGGAACTACGGGGTGGAATACGACCTCACCCTGCCCCTGAAGAACACCAGTTCAGCCCCTGTGAAGCTGCAACTGTCTCTGGATTCACCCCTCAAAGGCAACAGCCAAACCTCCTTCCTGCGCTTCCGCGATGACCTCAACGGACCGGTCATGTTCCGGGGGCCCATCCAGACCATGGGTCTAGAGGATCCAGAGGGTGTTCCCCAGGGACGCCAAACGCAGCATCTTGTGTTGCGCCAGGGTCAGCAGGGATCGTCCCTGGGACAGGTGATGCTCAAACCAGGGGAAGGCAAGCAAGTGCGCGTTCGCTTGATCTATCCCGCTGATGCCACACCGCCGCAGGTCCTCACTGTGCAGCCTGTGAAACAATCCTGAGCACGCCAACAGATTTGCTCGTGACTGCACCCCGGAAGCGCAGGGTCTTCCCCTTCACTGCAGTGATCGGTCAGGAGGAGATGAAGCTGGCCCTGCTTCTCAACGTGATCGACCCACGCATCGGTGGCGTAATGATCATGGGGGACCGCGGAACCGGTAAATCCACCACGATCCGAGCTTTAGCGGATCTGCTGCCCGACATCGAGGTGGTGGCTGGTGACCCCTACAACAGTTCGTCCACCGATCCCGACCTCCAGAGCAGTGAGGTGAGCGAGCGAATGCAACAGGGGGAAACCCTGAGCACCGAGCCGCGGCAGGTGCCAATGGTGGACCTCCCTCTGGGTGCGACGGAAGACCGTCTTTGCGGCACCATCGACATCGAAAAAGCCCTGAGCGAAGGTGTTCGCGCCTTTGAGCCTGGTTTGCTGGCCAAGGCCAACCGTGGCCTCCTCTACGTGGATGAGGTGAACCTGCTCGACGATCACCTTGTCGACGTGCTGCTCGATTCGGCCGCCTCCGGCTGGAACACCGTGGAACGTGAAGGGGTGTCCGTACGCCACCCCGCTCGTTTTGTCTTGATCGGCTCGGGTAACCCGGAGGAAGGCGAGCTACGTCCCCAACTGCTCGATCGCTTCGGGATGAGCGTTGAGGTGCGCACCGTGCGCGATCCAGAGCTGCGGGTTCAGGTGGTGGACCAACGCACCGCCTTTGACAGTGATCCCGATGGCTTCAGCACAGCTGTGGAGGGAAATCAGAATGCCCTTCAGCAACGCGTGGTGGAAGCCCAGCAGCGCCTGGACCAGGTAACCATCGACGACGATCTGCGCCTGCGCATTTCCGCCGTCTGCGGTGAGCTGGATGTGGATGGCCTGCGGGGTGACATCGTCACCAACCGAGCCGCCCGGGCCCTGGCCGCCTTCGAGGGGCGCACCGAAGTCAGTGAAGAAGATGTCGCCCGCGTCGCCTCCTGCTGCCTGCGGCACCGTCTACGTAAAGACCCCCTCGAACAGGTGGATTCCGGCGACCGTGTGGTCAAAGTGTTCTGCAAGGTGTTTGAACGAAGTGAGAGCAGCGATCGCGCTGATTTCGAACTGGCCCTCGCCGCCTGATCCCACCACAATCAGCCCATGCGCATCCTCGGCATCGATCCGGGCCTGGCCCGGGTGGGCTACGGGGTGATCGACATCGGCGACGGATACCAGCGCATGCTCGACTGCGGCATCATCCAGACCGACCCGGGTCGCTCGGATGGTGACCGAATGGTTGAAATCGCTGGTGACCTACGCCAACTAATCCGGATCTGGCGACCGGATCTGGCCGCCGTGGAGAAGTTTTTCTTCTACCGATCGAGCAACACCATCAACGTGGTTCAGGCACGCGGAGTCGTGGTCATGACGCTGGCTCGCTTCAAGATCCCGATGGTGGAATTCCCTCCCATGCAGATCAAACTCGCCGTGTCGGGTTTTGGGCATGCCGAGAAAGACGAAGTCCTGGAGGCGGTGATGAGGGAGTTGAATCTGAATGAACCACCAAGGCCGGATGATGCGGCCGATGCCTTGGCGGTCGCTCTGACAGCGTGGCTACAGCGATGAGCGCAAAGCAGATGCTGCGCCATCACTTCAGAGAGCAGCGCCAATTGGGAGAGGTTGCCACCCGCGCCATCCAGGAAGCGGTGGTGAACCTGGTCGGCAGGTCAATCTGTGGCAACGGATATGTGGGGATCTACTGGCCCCTACCGGGTGAGGCGGATTTACGTCCGTTGCGTGATGTTCTCCATCCGCCGCTGGCCTTGCCGGTTGCCGATGGCGAAGGAGGACTCATCTATCGAAGCTGGACCCAAGAACCTCTTCAACCGGATGGCTGCGGCATTCCTGCGCCCGCCGAGGGAGAGGCTCTTCGGCCCGATCAATTGGCGCTGCTGCTGGTGCCGGCGCTAGCGATTGACCGCGATGGAATCCGCCTGGGCTACGGCGGTGGTTACTACGACCGTCTCAGGGCGGATCCCGCCTGGGCCACCACACCAGCCTGGGTGGTGCTGCCCTCGGCCTGCATGGCGACCGAGCTGCTGCCCCGAGATCCCTGGGATCTTCCTTTTACAGGATGGATCACGGAGCAGGGTGCTGGTCGGCCGACCTGACTCACCGCATCATGGGCTCCATTGATCGCCCTTCCATGCTGCGTCTGCTGACTCCACTGGTCCTACTCAGCGCGGTTCTTCAAGGCACGGTTCTAGCTCCCGCCAAAGCCCATCAGATCGAAAGCGCTCTGAACTATCTCGATGGTGATCTGCAACTGAGCAGCAACTTTTCCAACGGGGAACCCACCCAAGGAGCCGTTGTGCGATTGCTCAATGCCGATGGCACCCCGGGGCAAGAACTGGGCCGCACCGATGCAGACGGACGCCTCAGCCTCGATCTCAGCACGGTGGTCAACGGCACCGTCGATCTTCAGGTGGACGGTGGTCCGGGCCACCGCGACTACCTGGAGCTCCCGGTTCACGATGGCGCCGTGAATCTGAACGAGGTGGTCGTGTTCCCCTTCAGCCTGGTGTTGGTGGGGCTGCTGGTTAGCGTGCGACGTCGAAACGACTGAGCCCGCCATGGCCACTAGCACTGGCAGTGATGCCCTCGACCGGATGGTGGAGCGATTGGGCGGCACTGCCGATCCCAAACGCCGCTACGAATACGTGCTCTGGCTGGCAAAAAAGCTTGCTCCTCTGCCGGCAGAAGAGCAAACCGAAGAGATCAAAGTGAAAGGGTGTGTGTCTCAGGTTTTTGTACGGGGCGCCCTGGATGACGGGGTGATGCGCTGGCGGGGAGACTCCGATGCTCTGATCACCAAGGGGCTTCTGGCCTTGTTGATCCAGGGTCTGGATGGGCTGACCCCGGCCGAGGTTCAGGCGGTGGACCCAGCCTTTATTGCTGCAACAGGCTTACAAGCGAGCCTGACGCCTTCGCGCGCCAATGGCTTCCTCAACATCCTTCTGGCCATGCAGGAACAGGCCAGGCAGTTGGAGAACTGAGGCGAAATCACGCCAATACATAGAGTCGCTCAAAATCGTTGCAACACGGATCAGGGAATGGCAGCAAAGGTCGGCGTGGGTCTCCTGGGGCTGGGCACGGTTGGCGGTGGAGTGGCTTCGATCCTCCAGAGTCCAGGAGAACGCCACCCGCTGGTCAATGAACTTGAGCTGATCCGGGTTGCCGTCCGCGATCTGAGCCGGCCCCGCCCCGTGGTCTTGGACGAGAGCCTGCTCACCACCGATCCATCGGCGGTGATTCAGGACCCGGCGGTGGACGTTGTGGTGGAGGTTATCGGTGGCCTGGAACCAGCCCGCAGCCTGATCCTTCAGTCAATCGCAGCAGGCAAATCCGTGGTGACCGCCAACAAGGCCGTGATCGCACGCCACGGCCAGGAAATCGCTGAAGCCGCTGCAGCCGCCGGGGTGTACGTGCTGATCGAAGCCGCCGTCGGCGGGGGGATTCCCATCATTGAGCCGCTGAAGCAGTCCCTTGGTGGTAACCGCATCAACCGCGTCAGCGGCATCATCAATGGCACAACCAACTACATCCTCACCCGGATGGCTGAGGAGGGAGCCGCCTACGACGCGGTGCTCAAGGATGCCCAAGACCTCGGGTATGCCGAAGCCGACCCGGCAGCGGATGTGGATGGCCTCGATGCAGCCGACAAGATCGCGATCCTGGCCACCCTTGCGTTCGGCGGCAGTGTGGAGCGCGCCGCGGTTCCCACCGAAGGAATCAGTGGCCTTCAGGGTGTGGATGTGGATTACGCCAACCAGCTGGGCTATGGCGTGAAGCTGCTGGCTGTGGCTGAGCGCATGGCGGCAAGTGGCGATCCGCTGCCGCTCTCTCTGCGCGTGCAGCCGACACTCGTTCCTAAGGACCACCCTCTAGCGGGCGTCAACGGTGTGAACAACGCCATCCTTGTGGAAGGTGATCCAATCGGCCGGGTGATGTTCTACGGCCCTGGAGCGGGGGCCGGCCCGACGGCTTCCGCGGTGGTTGCCGACATTCTCAACATCGCCGGAATTCGCCAGGCCAGCGACGGCCCCGGCAAGGTAGACCCCCTACTGGCTGCGGGGAGCTGGCGGCCCTGCGCCCTAGTCGAGTCAGGCGACATTCGCCAACGCCATTACGTGCGTTTTAAGACAAAAGATGCACCGGGAGTCATCGGCAATGTCGGCGGCTGCTTCGGCCAACGCAAAGTCTCCATCCAGTCGATCGTGCAATTCAATGCGAGTGACGCCGGAGCCGAGATCGTTGTGATCACCCATGAAGTGAGTCAACGCCAGATGGATGAGGCTCTCGAAGCGATCCAGGCCCTCCCTGAGGTTTTAGGCCTGGCCGCTCACCTCGGCTGCCTCTAGGGAGACCAACAGAACTGGCGGATGGGTCCGGGCATACGCCAGAATGTCAAGAACTTTCACAGCACAGGTCCGGATCCACGGATTTGTGCACGAAACGGTTCATGCAGAACCTCATCTGTTCGGTCCCGGGTCAAGGCTGCTCTCTGCAGGAGGGGATCAACCCGATGACTGTGCATCAAGGGGATTGCGTCAACCTGGACAGTGATGACAACACGTATCAGGTCATCGGCGTCGATGGCGATCACGATCGGTGCTGGGTGCGCCGCTGGCCTCTTCAAAGAAGCGAGGGTTCACCGGTGTTCGAAATCTCCATGGAGCGGATTCGCCAGGTCGGCTAACTCGCTGTTGAATAGGCCGACCAGTTGATGCCCGAGGCCCTTTGAAGCGCACCGATCGCCCCACGACACGGACGTGCGGTTGGGTGCTCATAGGGCTCGTTCTGGCCCTCGCTCAGATGGGGTGTCAAGCACCACCCCCGACCACCCGCATCACGGTGGCATCAGCAGGACGAATCAGTTCTCTAGATCCAGCTCAGGCCAGCACCCTCAGTGCCACGCAACTGATCAGCGCCCTGGGGGATCCGCTTTACCGCCTCAAGCGTGATGGATCCCTGGAGCCACGCCTTGCGGCATCGGCTCCAGTCCTGAGTGATGGCGGTCGCACCGTCACGATTCCACTGCGCACCGATGTGCGCTTCCACGATGGAACGCCGTTTAACGCCGCAGCCATGGCCTTCAGCCTGCGGCGCTTCCTCAACATTGGAACCCTCAGCTACGTGGTGGGCGATCGCATCGCATCGGTGGAGGAAGCGGACGCTCATACCTTGCGTCTACACCTCAGTCGCCCATCCACTTCACTGCGTGGGTTACTGACGTCCATCAACCTCACCCCCATTTCACCGAAGGCCTACAGCAGTCACCAGGACCGGTTTCTACACGATCGCTTTGTTGGAACAGGCCCCTACAAGCTGACCCGCTTCAGCGAACATCAGCAAAGGCTGGAACCCTTTGCCCAGTACTGGGGTGAGGCACCACGAAACAACGGGCTGGATCTGATCACGCTGAGCAACTCCACGGCGCTGTATGGGGCTCTGCGCAGTGGCGAGGTGGATCTGCTGCTCTCCGCCTCCATCGACGAAGACCAACGCCATACCCTGCATCAACAGGCCATCGCGGGAGACCTGCACGAGTCTGTTGGCCCGGCGATGGAGATCGGCTACATCACCTTGCTTAGCAATCAGGATCCATTCCAGGACCCCAACCTGAGACGTGCCCTGGCCGTCAGTCTCAACCGAACTGAGATCAGTGAGCGGGTGAGCTACGGCCTCCGCCGTCCGCTGCGGGCGCTCGTGCCCCCCAGTCTTCCAGGCGGAGCCCTGGCCTCATGGCCGAAACACAACCCCAACCAGGCCCGCGAACTGCTCCGGGCTGCTGGCTACTGCAACGGCCGCCCCCTGCGCTTTCCGCTCACCTTCCGCTCCAATGTGCCCGCCGACAAACTGCTAGCCCTCACCTGGCAGGCCCAGGTGCAACGTGACCTCCCCGACTGCCTGGTGTTGGAGCTTGATGGAGTTGAGTCCACAACCATCTACCGCCAACTGGGGGAGGGTGCCTTCAAAGCCGTGATGCTGGATTGGCGTGGCAGCTACCCCGACCCTGAGGCGTATCTGACGCCGCTATTGAGCTGCACATCGGTGAGGGGCGACCACTGTGTCGATGGTGAAGCAGCGATCAGCGGCAGCTTCTGGAGTGCACCGGGTCTGCAGACCACTCTTCTAGAAACCGACACGCTGGTTGGCGAAGCACGTCGGAACGCCCTGGATCGCGTGGAACATCTCTCGGCCAACGGTGCCGCTTACATCCCCGTCTGGCTGGATTCACCTCGAGCCTGGGCCCAACTGAACCTCAGCCCTCCAAAATTTGATGGCAGTGGTCAGTTGATGCTCGCTGAACTGGAGCGCCGATTCGAAGGAACGACAAACAACTAATGGGACGTGCCCGAGACCTAGCCCGCTACAGCGCCACCCGCCTCGCTCTGGCGCCTCTGATGTTGTGGCTGATCGCCAGCCTGGTGTTCCTGCTGCTGCGCGTCGCCCCTGGGGATCCGGTGGATGCGGTCCTCGGCAGCCGGGCACCAGCTGCCGCCAAAGCTGCCATGCGGGCTCGGCTGGGACTGGATCAGTCGTTGCTGGATCAGTACCTCACCTATCTCAACGGTTTACTCCATGGAGACCTGGGACAGGCCCTGATCAACCAGGAGCCAGTGCGGACGATCATCGGCAAAACTTTGCCCGCCAGCCTGGAGCTGAGCGTCATCGCACTGGTGATGGCCGCTGTGGTCGGGCTGAGCGTTGGCTTCAGCGGCATCGCCAGACCGGAAGGAACCCTTGATCTTGGCGGCCGCCTTTACGGACTGGGCACCTATGCACTGCCGCCCTTTTGGGTCGCCATGCTGGTGCAATTGGTGTTCGCCGTCAGCTTGGGGTGGCTGCCGGTGGGCGGGAGATTCCCACCCAGTCTTCTTCCCCCTGATGGAAGCGGCTTTTTCCTTCTTGACAGCGCGCTGCAGAGCAACTGGGCAGCCTTCCGGGGCACCGTGCGTCACTTGATCCTGCCCGCAGGAACCCTGGCACTGCTTCTCAGCGGAACCTTCACAACAGCATTGCGTCTGAACCTGCGACGCACCCTGCGCGGCGACTACGTGGAAGCGGCGCGCAGCCGTGGCCTGAGTGAGCGTCAGGTCATCCTGCGCCACGGGCTCCCAAATGCCTTGCTACCAGTGCTCACCATCGCGGGCATCACCGTGGCTTCACTGATCGGTGGAGCCCTGCTGATTGAAGTCACCTTTTCCTGGCCAGGCATCGCCCTACGCCTGCAGGAAGCCATTAACCAAAGGGACTACCCCGTCGTTCAAGGGATCGTGGTGGTGATCGCCGCCTTGGTGGTGCTGGTGAGTGTTGCCGTTGACTTGCTGGTGGCTGCCCTCGATCCGCGCGTGCGTTACTGACCGATCAGGTCCAAAGCCCGCCGACGCTCCAAGCGATGCCAACGCGTCATTGACGTGGAATCCTTGAGGTGAAGAGAGTCCTGGCGGGATGGCCCGGCGCTGAGGGAATTGAGGAAGCCGATGACTTCAAAGGCAATCACCCGTTGCACTCTGAGGGGATTGACCCCCACCAGCTCCTCACCTAGGCGAAAGACATCGTCTGCTTGCGAGGCCGACTCCTGGCCATCCACACGAATCGGCGAAAAGTGACTGGCCCCCTCAACAACAACAACTCTGCTGGCGGGATGCTGCGACAGTCCGACCATGAGAGCCACCTGCTCATCCAAAGCAGGGGTAATCAGATCGAGAGTGCCACCGACCAGAAGCACGGGAAGTGACAACGCCTGGCTGGAGCTGTGGGGCCAGATCAAACCACCAAAGCTGTTGAGCCCCACCACCGCCCGAGGGAGCGGAAGCATCGCATTGCCTTCAAGCACTCGCCCTGCAGCAAGTTCGCACTGGAGCAATTCCGAGAGGTTGGTGAGGGGTAAGCCAGCCAACGCCCCTTCACAGCGCTGATCCATCCCAGGCACCACTGCCGCCCCACTGGCCAGCAGCGCTGTTAAAGCTCCAAGGGAGTGCCCTATCAGCACGACCTCGTCTCCGGGGATGTTCAAGTCGCCCTGTCGTTGCGCATCCAGCACCGCCTCAAGATCAGCCAGCCGCTGCTGGAGCACCTCAGCGCCGTCAAACGACTGACGCCCCTCGAGCAAAGCCTGAACGGCAGTGGCATCACTGCCGGGATGCTCAAGCAACGCCACAGGCCAGCCCGCCTTCATCAGCGAGCGAGCGAGCCAGTAGAAGTGATTGGGATCGCCTCCAAGGCCGGGCATGATTAAGACCCAGGTCCGATCGTCACGGGGCGACTGGGGGATCCAGCGTTCCAGTTGCAATGGACGCTGACGATGGCCGACAGACAGCGTTGACGGACGGGACCCGTCTGACAAAGGGGAACGCTCACCTGGGGGGAGAGGCTGCAAACGCGCTTCTTCCAGGCCAAGCGAGTTCATCAGCCTGTGATGTCGCTTCAGTTCCAGCTTCCAGCGATTGGCGGCACCCACGAGCGCATCGAGATCCAGACGAAGCTGCTGGGTTGGCAAAGCCTCCAGCACATCCAATGTCGAAACGGTCTCCTGCTGTTCAAGCAGCAGTTCGAGCGTGGAAAGAACCAACGAACTGTTAATACGCCCTCCGTCTTCCACCCGAATCAATTCCCCCAGCGCATCCAGAAGTGGACCGGCTCCCCAGCTGCTGAGCATCTGACGCCCGAGGCTGCGCCGGGAGAGAACCGGAGCCTTCAGCAGACGAATCAGCCCTTCTTTACTTTCTGGAGCGAGAAGACGCATCCAGGTGGACAGCTCCGATCGGGAGAACTGCGATGGATCACCCTCTGGTGACCGCACAAAGGCACCGAGTTCCTCAACGGAAACAGGTAAAACCACGCCATCGATCTGGACCTCCACGTGCTCTGTGGAGCGAACAGGCCACGATCCGCCCGTGCTGAGCAGCAGACTGCCCAGCAAGCCCATCGCGATGCATCGTCCTGTTAAGCGTCCGCGCAGCAACGCCTGACCCTCTGCGGTGGTGGAACCAGTTTCCATCACCTCTGAGAAATGTCACCCGACTGAGGTTCCTGGCCTCCATCGGTGCAGGTGGAGTGATGTTTATGACACCACTGATCTTTCATGCGATCGATTTCTCTGCGCGTGAGGTTGGCAGTGGGCTGGCCGTCTCAGCCCTGATTGGAACAGTGGTGCGTCTTCTGAGCGGTGCACTGCTCGATCGAGGCATCCGTTGCTCGTGGCCAGTCAGGGGCACAACGCTGTTGGCGATTGCGGCGGATCTGATCTTGCTGCAGGCCGACAACTACAACAGCTACCTCGTTGGACAACTTCTTCTCGGTTGTGCAGCTGGTTTGTATTGGCCTGCGATCGAATTGGCCGTTCCCTTGAGTTGCGGAAGCATGCCTTCAGGCAAGGGGTACGCCCTGGTGCGCAGCGCCGATGCTCTCGGCATCGGCATCGGAACGTTGATCGGAACCGCTGCCGCAACCCTGGGCACCCTGCGGACGGTGTACAGCGTTGAGGCGGTGTGCATGGGAGCCGTCCTGGTGCTGATCAGCCTTTATCCGCTCCAAGATGGCCCGCCGTATCGCGTCCTCAGCTGTAACAGCCCAGAACCTGGAGATCAACTACCAACCTCCCGTCTGCCCTGGTTGCTTCCCCTGTTGCCGGTGCTGGTGATCAGCGTGGTGGCGACAGGAATCCTTGCCCTTCAGCAGAGTGCACTTCCCCTGGATTTAGTGCGCGGGGGGCTCTTGAGACCGGCCCTGAGCGAAAGCCATAGCAGTGCCCTCATCGCTCTGCAGCTGACCCTGCTGGTGAGCCTGCAGTGGCCGGTGGGTCGTTGGCTGGCGGAGCGCAGCGTTGCCTTCGGCCTGGGCCTGAGCCTTGCGGGATTCAGTGTTGGCTGCGGTTTAATCGCGCTTTCGTCCCTTTTTGAAAGCGGAACAGCACTCGTGCTGGCAGCTCTGCTGCCGATGGCGTTCGCCCAGGCAGCGTTCCTTCCCACCGCCACAGAAGCGGTCATTGAAGAGACTCCACCGGAACACAGGGGTTTGGCCATGGCACTGTTTTCCCAGTGCTTCGCCATCAGCGCCATCGTGGCGCCCCTCGCTGGAGGAGCCTTATTGGATCTTCAGAGCAACGGCCTCGTGCTCTGGTTGTTGATGGGAGGAGCCTGCATTGTCGTGGTGCCGACCCTTCGCAACCTGAAACCGCGGTATCGAGCGACAGCAATCAATGCTGATGCGCACCTACCTGGGAAAAAGCAACAGCGCATTGATGCCGTGGCAGGCAGTCCAGGCAATCTTCGGTAGCAAAGGCCACCGCCTCTGATCGTGCATTAGCGAGGCGAGAATGAACGCAAGCGAAGGTCGCAGGCCACCCATCGGGCAATCGAAGGATTGAGATCAGCCATGACGGAAAAAAAATCAGGCGCGGGCAGTCAGCCCCGAGGGATCCAACGGCCTCAGCTGATCGTGCATGCCGGCACACACAAAACAGCCTCGACGTACATCCAAGAACGGCTGCACCGCAATCGTGATCTCCTAAAGAGCCAAGGCGTGAGCCTGCAGGACCCAGTGGACTGCAAGCCCAAACCGAAAAAACTCGCAGCTGAGCTGTGCAAACAGAGGAGCAGACGCTGGAAGGCTTTCTTCAAGCAACAACTGAAGGGATCGCATCGCCTTCTCAGTGCGGAGCAATTCGCCGTCCCCCTCACCGATCCCGACTGCATCCGGCAACTGGAGGCGATGGCGGATGAAGCAGGCTATGAGCTTCACATTGTGATTTTCATCCGCAGCCAGCTCGACTACATCAACTCGCGATACATCTATTCACTGCGGCGGTTTTACCACCACCAAACCTTTGAGCAGTTTGTTGACGATGCCTTAAAGGGAAGGCTCAAGAACGAGAAAACCAAGCGAGGCAAAATCGAACGCCGCCAGGATGTGTTTGATTTCTGGAGCTATTTCCAGCCCTTACTCAAAGCGAGAGACAAGGGCCTAAAGGTTAGTTTTCTTCCGTTCCGCCAAGGGGACCTGGATCCTTTTGAGCAGTTCATTTTCGCGATCAACCTCTCAACGGAACTGTCATGGAAACCCTGTCCCCAGCGCCACTACAACCGCAGCCCAGGAACCAGAGGCGTTTGGCTGGCCAGGTTACTAAGCCAACTCCTTAAGGAGCGTAATATCTCCCCAAAAGTGATTGAAAATTCCTCTCAGATCATTCTCAAAGAGGAGCAACGACAGCTTTGGCGCGATCCATCTTTCTGGGGATACTCACGCAAACTGACCAAAAAAGTGACGCGACATTTCGAGAAAAATAACGCGAAATTCGCCCAAGCAGCATGGAACTGCAGCTGGGACGAAGCTTTCTCCAAATCCAACAAAGCCGAACATCGCAGACGATCTGTTTATACCCCAGGATCCATAGAAACTGAAATGCGCATGCATGCTTCTGCGCAACGATTGCTTGGCCGCATCATGCGACAACAATCCGCTAAAAAATCTTCACCCCCGAAACGATTGATCGATCTAATCCTTCCGAACCGCTAAACAATTCCGAAGATGCTTTTACCATCAAGAAGCTATTCTTATGATCAACAAATTGCCAGCACATTAAAATCGCAAAACATATTGCCATCAAAGCCTTGAAATTAATCCAATTTCACGCACATATTTTCTGCTCTGACATTCATGAAATCCAAATCAGATCTTGATTAGACGTTGAACAAGAATTCCATTACATCACCTTCGTCCACCACATACTCCTTTCCTTCACTACGCAGCCAACCCTTGTTGCGCGCTTCTGCCAGTGATCCAGCTTCCAAGAGCTTCTCCCAACCGATCGTCTGAGCTCGGATGAAGCCTCGCTCAAAGTCGGTGTGGATGACCCCAGCGGTTTGCGGTGCGGTCATCCCAGCCTTGAACGTCCAGGCCCGGGTTTCCTTTTCACCGGTGGTGAAGTAGGTGCGCAAACCCAGCAAGCGATAGGTGGCGCGGATCAGACTTTGCAGACCCCCTTCAGTCACCCCCAAACCTTCGAGGTAATCGGCGCGCTCGTCGTCACCCAGTTCGACCAGCTCAGCTTCCACCTGGGCTGAAATCCGCACCGTTTCGGCTCCTTCTTTGGCCGCTAGCTCATTCACCTCGGTGCAGAAGGCATTGCCATCGGCAAGATCCTCCTCGCTCACATTGGTGGCGTAGATAATTGGTTTGGCCGTTAACAGCCCCAAGGGCTTGATCAAGGCAGCCTCCTCATCTGCCAGCTCGACACTGCGTGCCGCGCCACCGTTCTCAAGCACAGCCTGAATCCGCCCCAACGAAGCATCCTCCAGCTGTGCCTCTTTGCTGGTGCGCATCTGTTTCTTCAGTCGCTCCCGTCGCTTCTCGATCTGGGCAAGGTCAGACAGCCCCAGCTCCAGGTTGATCACCTCCGCATCTCTGGAAGGTCCCACAGACCCCGAGACGTGAATGACGTCATCGTCCTCGAAACAACGGATCACGTGAACGATCGCATCCACCTCACGAATATTGGCCAGAAACTTGTTGCCCAGACCTTCGCCCTGACTGGCACCTTTCACCAATCCAGCAATATCCACGAACTCCATTCGGGTCGGGATGGTGTTCTGACTCTTGCTGAGTTCGGTCAGCCGATCCAGCCGCTCATCGGGGACTGCCACGCTGCCCACATTGGGCTCGATCGTGCAGAACGGAAAATTGGCAGCCTGCGCTTGGGCGTTGGCCACTAATGCGTTGAACAAGGTGGACTTGCCCACATTGGGCAATCCAACAATTCCGGCTTTGAGCATCGGCGGAATCTACCGGCCAACGGCGAGACTGTTGTGAAGTTTTGTGGGCCCATGCTGCAGTCCTTGCGCTCCCCTGCGTCCCAATCTCCTGAGGCAGAGCTTGCGTCGGTCACGCAAGCGCGATCCAGGCGACCCCAAGCAGCGATCGTTGGGCTGCTGGTGCTGGCCCTCTGCGGTGGGGGGGTCCTGCTGCGGTTCGGTCCCTGGAGCAACCGTCAGCGGGACTTGACGCCGTTCACCACCACCGCTGAGCGGGGCGTTCTCTCAGGGGTCATTACCGCCAGCGGCGAACTGCAGGCCCAGCGGAAGGTGAACGTGAGTCCGCGCAAGCAGGGGGTGCTCGATGAACTGCTGGTGGATGAAGGCGATGCTGTGGAAGAAGGCCAGGTGCTGGCGGTGATGGATCAAGCGGATCTCGAGGATCGATTGCAAGAGAGGCAAGCTCTGCTGCGCCAGGCGGAAGCCAACTTCCAGACCAAAAAAGAGGATTTCGACCGTCGAAGCCAGCTGTATGCCAGTGGCGTCATCAGCGCTGACGACTTCAGCGACGTGCGCTTCGAGATGCTGGCCCGCCAGGCGGGCCTGACTGCAGCTCGAGAACGTCTAGAGCAATTGGAACAGGAGAGCCGTGAGCAGAGAATCCGCGCGCCCTTCGCCGGCACCATCACCGCGCGCTACACCGAACCTGGATCGTTTGTAACCCCCACCACCGCCGCCTCGGCAACCGCAGGTGCCACCAGCGCGTCGATTGTTGAGCTGTCGCAGGGATTGGAAGTCAGCGCCCGCGTTCCGGAAAGCGATATCGGACGCATCGTGACTGGCCAGAACGCCGAGATCCGCGTTGACGCCTTCCCCGATGAACGCTTCTCCGCACGGGTGAGTGAAATTGCCCCCCGCGCTGAGAAAGAAGACAACGTCACCTCCTTCGAAGTGAAGCTGAACTTCGTGAATCCGCCCAAAAAACTGCTGATCGGCATGACTGCCGACATCAACTTTCAAACAGGGCGCAGTGCACCGAAACTCCTGGTGCCCACCGTGGCAATCGTGACGGAGCAGGGCAAACCGGGCGTTTTGCTGGTGGATGACAACCAGAAACCACGTTTCCAGCCGGTGGAACTGGGCAACAGCAGCGGCGACCAGACTGCGATCCTGAACGGTCTTGAGTCAGGAACCCGCGTGTTCATCGATCTGCCTCCATGGGCTGATCGCCGCGATTAATCCACCAACTTTTCAACACCGTCATGCCTGAGGCCACCGCCAAGCCCCTTCTGCTGCTTGTGGATGGCCACTCCCTGGCATTCCGCAGCTTTTACGCCTTCAGCAAGGGGGGTGAGGGTGGCCTAGCGACCAAAGACGGCAGGCCGACCAGCGTGACCTATGGCTTTCTCAAAGCCCTTTTAGACAACAGCAAATCCCTGAAGCCTGAAGGCGTCGCGATCGCCTTCGATACGGCCGAGCCCACCTTTCGCCACAAGGCAGACGCCAACTACAAGGCCCATCGGGATGTGGCACCTGAGGTGTTCTTCCAGGACCTTGAGCAGTTGCAGCAGATCCTGGAAACGCACCTGCAGCTCCCCCTCTGCATCGCACCGGGCTTCGAAGCTGACGATGTTCTGGGAACCCTGGCAAACCGAGCAGCCGACACGGGCTGGGGCGTTCGGATCCTGTCTGGGGACCGCGACCTGTTTCAGCTGGTGGATGACAGCCGCGACATCGCGGTGCTGTACATGGGCGGAGGCCCCTACGCCAAAAGCAGTGGCCCAATGCTGATTCGTGAAGAGGGGGTGCTCGGCAAGCTCGGCGTGATGCCCGACAAGGTGGTGGATCTCAAGGCCCTGACCGGTGACAGCTCCGACAACATCCCCGGCGTGCGCGGTGTGGGCCCGAAAACGGCGATCAACCTGCTCAAGGAGAACAGCGATCTCGACGCGGTCTACGCCACCCTCGAGCAAGTGGAAGCGGAGGGGCCGAAAGCCAGTCGGGGAGCCATCAAGGGAGCACTCAAGGGAAAACTGCGCTCAGACCATGACAACGCCTATCTCTCGCGCAAGCTGGCCGAGATTCTTGTGGATGTTCCCCTCCCCAAGGAACCAAGCTTGCCGTTGTCTTCGGTGGATGCCGACGGCCTGAGGAGTTGCCTGGAAGACCTCGAGCTCAACAGCCTGCTGCGCCAGGTGGGGAGCTTTGTGGCGGCCTTTTCAGAAGGTGGTTACAGGGCCAACGCGGAGGCCGCTGCTGCCAAGACCACCCGCCCAGCCCCCTCAGAACAGCCGAGTGCCGATGCCGCGGCCGAACAGGCGACAGACGAGGAGGTGGGGCTGCCCGCCCTGAAACCCCAGCTGATCCAAACCGAAACAGCCCTGGATGCACTTGTGCAGAGGCTGATGGCCTGCACCGACAGCACCCAGCCTGTCGCCCTCGACACGGAGACCACCGACCTCAACCCCTTTCGGGCTGAGCTGGTGGGCATCGGCATTTGCTGGGACGAGGCCCTGGACGCGCTGGCCTACATCCCGCTGGGGCACAAGGGCACCGAAGACAGCAGCCCTGAGCAGCTGGCGCTGGAAACCGTGCTCACCGCCCTCGCTCCTTGGCTGGCCAGCAACACCCACCCCAAAACCCTTCAAAACGCCAAATACGACCGCTTGATCCTGCTGCGACACGGCGTTGCCCTGGAGGGTGTTGTGATCGACACGCTGCTGGCGGATTACTTACGGGATGCAGCAGCCAAACATGGCCTGGAGCTGATGGCGGAGCGGGAATTTGGCTTCCAGCCCACCTCCTTCACGGATCTGGTGGGCAAAAAACAAACCTTCGCCGATGTCCCTCTGGAGCCCGCCAGCCTGTACTGCGGCATGGACGTTCACGTCACCCGCCGTCTGGCACTGCTGCTTCACAGTCAGCTGGAGGGAATGGGTCCCCAGCTGCTGCCGCTGCTCGAACAGGTGGAGCAGCCCCTGGAACCGGTGCTGGCCCTCATGGAGTCCACCGGAATCCGGATCGATGTGCCCTACCTCCAGGGCCTCTCGGAGGAAATGGGAACCACCCTGCAGCGGTTGGAATCCGAAGCCAAAGAAGCCGCCGGCGTTGAGTTCAACCTGGCCTCACCCAAGCAGCTGGGGGAACTGCTGTTCGACACCCTGGGGCTGGATCGCAAGAAATCCCGCCGAACCAAGACCGGCTTCAGCACCGATGCCACCGTCCTGGAGAAACTCGGCAATGACCACCCCGTGGTGCCGCTGGTGCTGGAGCACCGGGTGCTCAGCAAGCTCAAGAGCACGTACATCGATGCCCTGCCCCAATTGGTGGAGGCGGAAACAGGGCGTGTCCACACCGATTTCAACCAGGCGGTGACGGCGACGGGCCGGCTGAGCAGCAGCAACCCCAACCTGCAGAACATCCCAGTCCGCACCGAGTACAGCCGGCGCATCCGCAAGGCCTTCCTGCCTCAGGAAGGTTGGACCCTGCTCAGTGCTGACTACTCCCAGATCGAGCTACGCATTCTCACGCACCTCTCGGACGAAGAGGTGCTGCAGGAGGCCTACCGCAACGGCGATGACGTGCACGAGCTGACCGCCAGGCTGCTGTTGGATAAAGACGAGGTCAGCCCGGATGAACGCCGCCTCGGCAAGACCATTAACTTCGGCGTGATCTATGGCATGGGGGCCCAGCGCTTCGCGCGGGAAACCGGCGTCAACCAGAGCGAAGCCAAGGATTTCCTGGCCAAATACAAGCAGCGCTACCCGAAGGTGTTCGCCTTCCTGGAGCTGCAGGAACGTCTTGCCCTGAGCCGCGGCTACGTGGAAACCATCCTTGGCCGCCGGCGCCCGTTCCATTTTGACCGCAATGGTTTGGGCAGACTGCTGGGCAAGGATCCCTTGGAGATCGATCTGGATGTAGCCCGCCGCGGAGGCATGGAGGCGCAGCAACTCCGGGCCGCGGCCAATGCTCCGATTCAGGGATCGAGTGCCGACATCATCAAAGTGGCGATGGTGCAGCTGCAAGCAGCCCTGCAGCGTCAGGGGCTGCCGGCCCAACTGCTGCTGCAGGTGCACGACGAACTGGTGCTCGAAGTCGCACCGGATGCCTTGAAGGCCCTCCGAGAGCTGGTGGTGAAGACCATGGAACAGGCCGTCGAGCTGACTGTGCCCTTGGTGGTGGAGACCGGCGTCGGCGCGAACTGGATGGAAGCGAAATAAACGCAACCGAACAGGCCGTAGCCTCAGCCGCAGCTTCTGAACGGCTGTGTCCTTGCGGCTCACCAACACCCTCACCCGCCGCACCGAGCCGTTCACACCGCTGACACCGGGCAAAGCGAGCATCTACTGCTGCGGCGTGACGGTCTATGACCTCTGCCACCTGGGCCATGCCCGCAGCTACATCAACTGGGATGTGCTGCGGCGTTATCTGATCTGGCGAGGCCTCGAGGTGACCTTCGTTCAGAACTTCACCGACATCGACGACAAGATCCTCAAGCGGGCCGACGAGGAAAACTCTTCGATGACCGAGGTGAGCGAGCGGAACATTGCTTCATTCCACCAAGACATGGACGCCCTTGGCATCCTGCGGCCCGACCGCATGCCCCGCGCCACCCAGTGCCTGGATGGGATCCGAGAGCTCATCGGAGAACTGGAAGCCAAGGGTGCGGCCTACAGCGCTGAGGGGGATGTGTATTTCGCGGTGATGAAACATGCCGGTTACGGAAAGCTCAGTGGCCGCGATCTGAGCGAACAACAAGACAATGCCGCCGGTCGCGTGGCCGATACCGAAGAGGCCCGCAAGAAACACCCCTTCGATTTCGCGCTATGGAAAGGGGCCAAACCCGGAGAACCCAGCTTTCCCTCCCCCTGGGGTGAGGGACGCCCTGGCTGGCACATCGAATGCTCAGCCATGGTGCGGGCGGAGCTCGGAGACACAATCGACATCCACCTCGGTGGCGCCGACCTGGTGTTCCCGCACCACGAGAACGAGATAGCCCAATCCGAAGCAGCTACAGGCCAAGACCTGGCCCGGATCTGGATGCACAACGGCATGGTCAATGTCGGCGGTCAGAAGATGAGCAAATCGCTCGGCAACTTCACCACCATCCGCGCGCTGCTGGAGAGTGGGGTCTCGGCGATGACCCTGCGCCTGTTTGTACTTCAAGCGCACTACCGCAAGCCGCTTGATTTCACCGCGGATGCCTTGGATGCCGCGGCCACCGGCTGGAAGGGGCTCAACGCGGCACTGGGTCTTAGCAATCGCCATGGCGACAGCCTCGGCTGGAGCTCCGCCGCACCCTTGCAGGAGGGAGCCGTGAATGCCGATGGCGGTCCCACCGACACCGTTTTGATTGAGCTCGAGCAACGCTTCATCAGCGCCATGGATGATGACCTCAACAGCTCGGGGGGACTGGCTGTTCTGTTCGATCTGGCCAAGCCCCTCCGGGCCCTTGCCAACCGGCTGGAACGGGGCGAGGACGCCGCACTGCCTGAGCCGGAGTTGAACGCCCTCCAGGGTCGCTGGCAGCTCCTACGCCAACTGGCGGCGGTGTTGGGACTGCGCACAGAAGCAGAGGCGGCCTCGATCCTCGATGACAGCGCGATTGATGCGGCCATCGCAGACAGAAAGGCTGCCAAAGCCGCGAAGAACTACGCAGAAGCCGACAGGATCCGGGATGAGCTCGCTGCCAAGGGTGTGGAGCTGATCGACAAACCCGGTGGTGTGACGGAGTGGATCCGCTCCTGATCCCGGCAGACTGAAAAGCACATCGACCTCGCTCCCCATGCTCTGGCTGAAAAAGCTGAATTTCATGGAAACCGCCAAGCTGGAAATGGAGCTGATGAAAGCCCTGGATGCCGGCGAAGACCTCGACGCCAAGCTCGCAACTCAGAGGCAGTTAGCTGAATCCAGTGGCGATGCGGAGCAAGCCTGGAAAGCGGAGGTCTGGAACAAGATGCTGCTCAGGATCCGCAAAATGGAATCCATGTTGAATCCTCCTGGTGAGCCATGAGTGCGGCACCAGCGGAGACACTGCTGAAAGCCATTCAGCTCTCGGTTTCACCGGTGTTTCTCCTGGCTGGCATCGGAGCGATGATGAATGTGCTGTCGGGACGGTTGAGCCGCAGTGTGGATCGCGCCAGAGAGCTGAAACGTCGCTGCCAGGAGCTGGACTGCGACGAGCAGGCTGAATTCAGGTTGATTCGTCAGCGCATCCGGTTGGTGGTTCGTGCCATTGGCCTACTCACGCTGTCGACCCTATTAATTTCAACGGTTGTTGCCGTGATCTTTCTCACGGTGGCCCTACAGATCAACCTTTCGATGGTTGTGGCACCGCTGTTCGTGGCCGCCATGCTGACGCTTACCTCAGCAGCGCTCTGCTTCTTACGCGAAATCACGCTCGCCTCAAAGCAGTTGGAGGCCACCTTTGGGCCCACGGCATCCTTCAACTAGACATCAGATCGATCACGCTGATCACCAGACCGACGGCAATCACAGGCGGCGAAATCCAACGCAGCATGACCAGCAGAAAGCGCTTCAACCAAAGAGGGCTGCCTGAATGGGTGAGCTCCTCCTGAAAGCGCTCCGGAAGCACCCAGCCCAGCAACAACGCCAGCAGCAACCCACCAAGAATCAGCAATAAACCCCCAAACACGGAGTCCATCCAGCCCAGAACCTCCATCGAGGTGGCCGCCGGAAGCCCGGCCACAAAGATCAAGGCCGTGGACACCCAGACGGCCCGAGCTCGACTCCAACCCAGTCGATCGATCAGACATGCCACCGGCACCTCCAGTAGCGACACAGCTGAGGTGATCGCAGCAATGAGGGCCAAGGCGAAAAAGAGCACAGCCACCACCTGGCCTGTGGAGCCAAGCGACCCCAGGCCAGTGGGCAAAGCGATAAAGATCGTGCCCAGGGTCGAGCCGCTGATCACATCCTGAAGGCCAAAACTCATCACCACGGGGAAGGTGACCATTCCAGCCAGCAATCCCACAGCGGTGTCCATCCCAACCACCGCCACGGCTTCCCGCGGCAGGTGGGCACGCCTGCTCAGATAGGCCGAGTAGGCAAGGATGCAACCGATTCCCGTCCCAATCGAGAAGAAGGCCTGCGTGAAGGCATTACGAATCGTGGTGGGGTCACGCAACTGGCTGTTATCCCAGCGCAGCAGGAAGGTCCGGTAGCCCTCCGAGGCGCCCTCAAGGCCAGCGGCCCAAACCGCAAGGCCGATCAGCAGAACGAACAGCAGTGGAAGGCCCCAGCGGGACAAACGCTCGATTCCTCCGCGCACGCCGGCAGCAACCACGCCGGCAGTCGCCACAAGACTCAGAAGCTGGCCGATCAAGGCGGAACGTCCGCCACTGAGACCCGCGAAAAATGCTTCAGCTGAGGGGATATCCGCAGGAAGTCCCTGCGTCAGGGTCTGTACAAGAGTCGCCCCGGTCCAGCCCATCAGCACGGCATAGAAGGCCAGAATTCCACAGGCAGCCAGCACGAACAGCCAGCCCATGGGCTGCCAGCGACGACCAGCCGCCGTCACCGGCGCAAGAAGAGGGCTCTGGCCGGTGCTGCGACCCAGCACCATTTCGGCCACCAGCACCGGCAGGCAGACCAAGAGCACAATCACCACATATAGGAACAGGAAGGCCCCGCCACCCCCCTGAGATGCGCGGTAGGCAAAACCCCAGAGGTTGCCCAGCCCAACGGCACTACCCGCAGCCGCCAAGACAAAGCCCAGTCCCGATCGCCACTGTTCCTTCGCCATGCGCTCTCAACAAGCTGTCCGCCAGCTTGCCAGCGATTAACAGTCCTGGTGGGAGACTTGTCGCAACTGCCGGATCAGCGTGAAAGCCATCAGCGTGCTGGGATCCACGGGCTCCATCGGCACCCAGACCCTTCAGATCGCTGAGGAATTCCCCGATCAGTTCCGGGTTGTGGCACTAACGGCCGGCCGCAACCTGAATCTTCTGGTTCAACAAATCCAGAGGCATCGCCCTGAAGTGGTGGCCCTGGCCGATGCCGATCTGCTGCCGGATCTGCAGGAGCGTCTTAAGGATTCGGGCGTTGCTGCCAGCCATACGCCGAAGCTGGTTGGGGGCGCTGACGGCCTCAATGTCGCTGCCGCATGGGACAGCGCTGACCTCGTGGTGACGGGCATTGTTGGTTGCGCCGGATTGTTACCGACCCTGGCGGCGGTCCGAGCAGGCAAAGACCTGGCCCTGGCCAACAAGGAGACGCTGATTGCTGCCGGACCCGTGGTGTTGCCGGAGTTGAAAAAGAGCGGCAGCAGGCTGCTGCCAGCTGATTCAGAACACTCGGCCATTTTCCAGTGCCTGCAGGGAACCCCCTGGGCTGAAAACGCACGGCTGTCTACAGGAGTGCCCACACCGGGACTGCGTCGGATTCAGCTAACGGCATCCGGCGGCGCCTTCCGCGACTGGAAGGCCGCTGACCTGGAAAAGGCAACCGTGGCCGATGCCACCAGTCATCCCAACTGGAGCATGGGCCGCAAGATCACCGTGGATTCAGCCTCCCTGATGAACAAAGGCCTAGAGGTGATCGAAGCCCACTATTTGTTCGGCCTGGATTACGACCACATTGAGATCGTGATCCATCCCCAGAGCATCATCCATTCCATGATCGAGCTGGCGGATTCGTCAGTCTTGGCCCAGCTGGGTTGGCCCGACATGAAGCTGCCGATCCTCTACTGCCTGAGCTGGCCGTCTCGCCTGGAGACGCCATGGCGCCGGCTGGATCTCACCGAAATCGGCCAGCTCACCTTCCGCGCACCTGACCCCGCCAAGTACCCCTGCATGGAACTGGCCTATGCCGCCGGTCGCGCTGGTGGCACGATGCCTGCGGTGATGAATGCCGCCAACGAAGAAGCCGTGGCGCAGTTCCTTGAGGAGAGAATTCACTTCTTAGATATCCCAACGGTGATCGAGGCAGCCTGTGAGCGGCATAAAGCCGACTTGATGGCCCAGCCGCAACTGGACGATGTGCTGCGGGTCGATCAGTGGGCCCGAACCGCGGTGCGTGAACAGGTGGATCGGGGTGTGACCCGCTTACCCGTGGGAGCTCTCGCCGCTTAAGCATGCAACGGGTCAGTCACCACCTTCTTCTCTGCGCTACCGCCAACAAAGCCAAATGCTGCGATCCTGCCCTAGGTTCACAAACCTGGAATGAACTGAAAAGCGTTGTTCGTGAGCTGGACTTAGAAAACACGCAACGCCCTGAAGGGATTGTCCTAAGGAGCAAAGTTGATTGCCTCAGGGTGTGTGAGCGTGGACCCATTCTTGTTGTTTGGCCAGACGGAATTTGGTACGCAGAAGTGTCGCCCAGCAGGATAAAAAAAATTATTCAAAAGCACATTGTTGACAAACAACCCGTCGAAGAATGGATCCTAAAAAAAACACCATTAGGCTCTAAACATATTTCCTTCGCAGAGCAAATAACAATCTAGCGTATATATTTCTATACACCAACAAGCGTCACCATAACTCCTGCAAGGCACAAGAAAGTGCAAAAGGAACTGATCAAATGCACCAGCTTTTTCCTGGCGACTGAGCAAGGGGACCTCCAGAGCAGCAACCAGGATCTACCACTCGACAGCACCCACAGCTCGCGAGACGAACAACTATGATGAAAACCTTAAGCGTTGATCACTTCTCGCTTGTCCTGAGGCTCTCGATTGGCATTTGCAGCAACGATCAGACCACCAAAAACGGCCTCTGAACACACTCATAAATCAGCCGCTTATCCGACAAAAGCGGAGTTACTGAAAACCTTGCCACCTGAGCTCTCCAAGTTGAGCCCGATCAAGGCGTGGATGAGTTTGGCGATGTCAGTTGGGCTCTCGGCCTTGGCAGTTGGCATTGGAACGCTTATCCCACTTTCTGCCTCAGCCACTCCTTTGTGGATTCTCTATGGAGCTGTTACCGGCACCATTGCGATGGGCTGCTGGGTCATTGCCCATGAGTGCGGCCATCACGCCTTTCACCCCAATCGTCGGATCGAAGGGGTCGTGGGGTTTGCTCTCCATAGCATTCTCCTTGTGCCTTACTACAGCTGGGCCCATAGCCATGCCGTACATCACGCCCACTGCAATCACCTTGAGAAAGGAGAAACCCACGTACCGCCAAGGGCAACGTCACCATTAGGAAAAACCACAGAACAGCTGAAGCAAAACCTGCATCCATTCATCTTCGGGATTATCTCTCTCTTCAACCATCTCGTTATCGGCTGGCAGCTTTATCTATTTTTTGGAGCAACTGGCGGGGAAGACTACGACTCTCCTACATCTCATTTTTGGAATGGCAAGCGAATCACCAACGGAAAGCGGCGCTTGTTTCCTGAAACATTCAAAAAATGGATGGTCCGTTCCAATCTTGGCTTGCTGGCCATGGTTTCTTTCTTGATTGCAGCATCGATACAATATTCCCCACTTCGAGTGCTCTGTCTGTATGGATTGCCATACATGGTAATCAACATGTGGCTGACAACATACACCTGGCTACAACATACGAATAGCGATATTCCTCATTTTTCAAATGAAACATGGTCTTGGCCGAAGGGAGCTCTTCAGACGGTTGACCGCCCTTACGGACCTATCCTTAATCTTTTGCACCACGGGATCGGATCTACTCACGTTTGTCATCACGTCAATTCATCGATTCCCCACTACAACGCTTGGCACGGAACAAATCTGTTGAGGCAAAGATTTCCCGAGCTAGTGCGATACGACCCCACCCCAATCCATAAAGCTCTTTGGAGGATTGCGACAAGATGCGGCGGAGCTGTCTATCAAAACCCCTCTGACAAAGCGTTTTACTTCTAGATGGGTTTACCTGAATCTAGGCATACCCTCGCAAACCCACAAAAACCCAGCAAAACTAGATCCAATTCATTCAATTCGAGACTGAGTTCTGCAGCAAAAGCAAGAACAGATATTTTTTCAATTTCCACCCTGATAAAGATTCATCAAATCACTAAAAGCAAGTCAATTTTGTAGAAATAATCGATATTTCGCGCAGGATTAACAGCATTTAAGCCGACATCTCCTTGGAGCTTGCTACCTAGGACCAAGCCACAAAACAGATGGTCAAATACCTCGAGCAACCAAACTGCCAAGCCAGGCTGCCGCCAACTGATCACCCCAACAGCCGCCATGCCCGTGAAATCCGTTGTGCCCCCCCTTTCGGGTGAACAATGTGCGAATACCAGCCTCGGGAGGCAAACCCTCAGCCAGATCCATGGCAGCTGAAGCTGGAACCCAGGGGTCGTCGAGTGCCTGCAGCAGCAGCGTGGGCGGCATCACATCACAATGCGACAACAGATGCTGAAGGGGTGAGGCCTCGCGGTAGTACGCCTCCACATCCGAGAATCCCCAACGTGGAGCTGTCACGGCGCTGTCGAAGGCACGGATTGAACGTGGTGGCGTCGTCAGCAGCGTGGACTCCTCCTGGCTGCTCACCCCAAAGGGATCTGCCAAGGTCTGCCGCACCAACCGCTTGAGCAGCCAGCGTTGATAGATCCGATTGCGCGGCCGTTCGATCGAGGCACTGCAGGCCGCCAGATCAAGCGGACTGCTTGCACAAAAAAGGCCATCGAACACACCGGGCGATGCCAGACAGGCATTAAGAAGCATCGTGCCGCCCAAGGAGATGCCTGCCCCCAGCAGCGGGCGTCCCGCCGCCAACGCTCGTGCCCGCGCAATCACCGGCAGCAGATCACTGTTGCAGCGCGCTGCGTAGGTACCACCCGCCAGATGCCGGCCGGGATCAGCACCGCGCAGATTCAGCCGCAGCACTGCAAAACCTGCAGCCTGCAAAGCCACACCCATCCGCCTTAGGCCTTCACGAGAGCTGGATCCCCCCAGCCCGTGCAGAAGCAACACCAGGCCTCTGGCTTCCCCTTCAGGCTGATCAAGCAGCGCCAACAAGGCCCCAGCAGCGGCAGCCCCACTGGGCAAGGCAGGCACAGGGATTGGAATCGGAACCCCTTGATCGTGGGGAAGATCCACCTCGCGCAGGGTGTCTCGCAGGGTTTGCAGATCGCCACCAATCCACGGCCAGCGCTGTTGAA
>Ga0189289_10149_pt1 | contig 74822 bp, 67 predicted proteins | sample UW106minimetaG_FD_130313 | JGI IMG/M metagenome (GOLD analysis project Ga0189289, IMG submission 130313) | Marine microbial communities from the Costa Rica Dome - UW106 mini metaG | ecosystem: Environmental > Aquatic > Marine > Oceanic > Photic zone | place: Costa Rica: the Eastern Pacific...
AAAGAACAATGAAACAGCGACGCTTGCTCAATCTCGGGCGCGCCGCATAGGATCACAATCGATGAGCCAGGCCGTCCTCAACGCAGTCAGCTCAATCGGACCACTTCATTTGATAACGGACACCTCCGTAGACTGCTTTCAGGTGCTTACAGAGCGTTGCTGAGGCTGTAGTTGGATTGAAGTAGTCTTTTGCGGCATAGCGGGGGAACAGCCTAGGATTGCCTTTGCTGCTTTCTAGGAGCCTCTCTAGGGCCTCTCTGGCGTAGCCTGATACGATAGGAAGCGACCTCTTGGAACTCTCTGTCTTAAGCCCTCTGACGTCATTCTCCCTGATGTGGATTACATACAGACCATCTTCCTCAGTCACATCATCTTTTAGCATCCCAAGCACCTCAGATAACCGACAACCAGTTTCTCCAAGGATCGGTAGAATCAAGCGTAGCTTCCCAAAGGCTAGAGAGGCGCTGTACAGCTTCTCAAGTTCATCTACCGAGAAGGGTTCTCTAGGCGTAGCATCCTTGCCCTCATCCTTGATGATTATCCGTGAGAAAGGGTTTCTGTGCGGTAGGTCCAACTCATAGATTGCATAGTTGAACACGGCATTCAGACTATTGAGCCGCCTACGTACTGAAGTCGTTTTGACCTTAGCGCCGTATACCTTCACGAACTGCCTAGCATCATCCCTTGTGTACTCGCTGACAGGCTTCTCACCGCAGATGTTGAAAAGGTACTCAAGTGTTTCGAATAATGGCTTAGGGTTCAGAGACTTAAGGTCTACGTATTCCTCTACGATAGCCTTTAGATCATGCTGCTGATTGGTCATTTTGCTAACCCCTTGTTCTAGCGTCAGAATCGGGGGTTATTTTGGCTCCGGCGGTAGGGATCGAACCTACGACCAATTGATTAACAGTCAACTGCTCTACCGCTGAGCTACGCCGGAACCGTGAGGCGGTCTATAGCAATGCCGTTTGAGGGCGTCCAGAGGGGGGCAAACGGTTTTTTGTTTTTTTTGACATCTGCTCCTCAGGGGGGCTCAAACCAGCGCAAATGTCGCATCGGCGGACAGGCTGGGCTGGGCCTTCACTTCGCCTGTCTCGATAAGGGCGATGAGATGGGCCAGCAGGTTGCGCGCCGCCGCAGGCAGCATGCGCCGGTCAATATCCGTGTAGACCCGTTCTGTTAGGCTGGTGAGGTCCCCGGCGCCATCCTGCAGGGCGGCCCGCAATTGGGAGGTGCGCGCGTCGCGATGCTCGATCAGCCAGCGCACGCGGGCAGGGCCGTCCGTGATCGGATCGCCATGGCCGCAATGATAGAGGGTTTCGCTGCGGGTTAGCAGGCGCGCACAAGAGGCCATGAAAGCGGTCAGATCGCCATCAGGCGGGGACACCAGCGAAGATGCCCAGCCCATCACATGATCCCCGACGAAAAGCTGGCCGTTCCAGCTGAAACCAAGATGATTGGCGATATGTCCGGGCAGGTGCAGAACTTCGATCTTTCCATCTGGGCTTTCCAAAATTTCACCATCCAACAAAGTCTTGTCGGGTGCGAAATCCGTGTCAGCGCCTTCGCCTCCGCCGATTTGTCCCGTCTTGGCGAGCTCCTGCATGATGGGCCGGCGCCCTGCCGCGTGACTGCCATAGGCAAGAACAGGGGCCGCCACCGCATCGGACAATCGGCGTGCAAGGGGCGAATGATCGAGATGGCTGTGGCTGACAAGGATATGGCTTATGGCCCGGGCGCCAATGACGGATAGAAGCGCCTCAAGATGCGATGGGCTGTCTGGGCCCGGGTCAAGCACGACGAGGCTTTCCTGCGTGCCGAGCAAATAGGTGTTGGTGCCGTTATAGGTCATTGGGGAGGGGTTCGGCGCAAGCACGCGGACGACTCCGGGGCCAACTGTTTCGGGCACACCTGCTTTTGGCTGTTGTTGCATCTTCCGCTCCCTGCGCTTGACGCCTAGAGTTCTGCCATGGATTGGACTTGGCTGAAACGGTCGATGCCGCGCGGGCTCTATGGGCGGGCAGCACTTATCTTGGTGCTGCCGATTGCCGTGATGGTTTTGGTGATCAGTGTCGTCTTCATCCAGCGCCATTTCGAAGATGTGACCCGGCAGATGACACGGAACATGTTGCTCGATCTTGAGTTCGCGCTGGACCGCTTTGAGGCCGGGACAGATCCGCAATCCGCCCTCGCATTGGCACAAGAGGTAGCAGAGCCTCTGGCGATTAAGGTCAGCTATCCCGACTCTGTCAAAACCGGCTATCGCAGGCTGTTCTATGATATCTCTGGCGCTACGGTCGTGCGCACGTTGCAGGCGCGTTTGCCTGAGGTTTTGGGCATTGATCTGGCCAACAGTATCCGCGCCGTGGATGTCTATCTTGAAACCCAGCACGGGCCCATTTTGATGCGGTTCGCGCGTCGGCGGGTATCGGCGTCAAACCCACACCAGCTTTTGGTGCTCATGATTTTTACGGGCGTGGTGATGACAGGCGTGGCCTTTGTCTACCTGCGCAACCAACTGCGCCCGATTGCCAGACTGGCCCGCGCTGCGGATGCGTATGGCAAGGGCCAGCCCGTCGCTTACCGGCCCTCTGGGGCGGTGGAGGTGCGCGCGGCTGGACAAGCCTTCCTCGATATGCGGGATCGGATCGAGCGGCAAACGGAGAGCCGCACAATGATGCTGTCTGGGGTCAGCCACGATCTGCGCACCCCACTTACGCGTTTGCGGCTGGGGCTGTCGATCATGGAGCAGACTGCGGACGTCAAAGCATTGGAGCAAGACGTGGCCGAAATGGAGGCCCTCGTCAGCGCGTTTCTGGATTTTGCAAAGGGGGAGGCGCTGGATGATCCAGAGCGCATTGATCCCATGGCTCTGGCCCAGGACATCGTTGCCCAGCACGCGCGGGGAGGGGCGCCGCTCATCCTGGCGCGGGCGCCCGCGCTTGGCACGCAGATGGTGCTGCGCCCGCTGGCCGTGCGCCGCGCACTTGGAAACCTGATCAGCAACGCGTTGCGCTATGGCAACCGGGCGGAGCTTTCCGTGGTGTTGGAGCCCGGCACGTTGCGCTTTCTGGTCGAGGATGACGGCCCCGGCATTCCGGAGGCCGACCGCGAGCAAGCGCTGCGCCCCTTCGCGCGGCTCGATGCGGCGCGCAATCAGGATAAGGGTTCGGGCGTGGGGCTTGGACTGGCGATTGCCTCAGATATTGCGCGCGGCCATGGCGGATCTTTGGTGCTGGGAGAAAGTACACGGCTGGGGGGGCTGCAGGCCGAACTGCGTCTGGCCCGATAGGCCACCGCATGCCTTTGACACATCCGCCGCGGGTATCCTTGTCCCAAAGTGTCACTGCGCGATCCGAAAAAGAACAAGATCGCGGCTGCAGGCCCTTCAAAAAGCGTGGCATTTGACCATCGAACACGCCTAGATTTCGGTAACAGTCGGTTTGCCTGTGGTGCCGGCTCGGCTTTCGGTCCGTGGTCCTCACAAACCGCACATCTTGGGAGCATTTGCCATGAAAGAGTCCCTCCTGACAGCTGCCCTTTGCCTTATAACCTGTGTCAGTGGCGCTACGGCTGAGCCCTATACCGTTATAGGATTGGGCTTTCTGCCGGGGGGGAGTTATAGCGCGGCCAATGGCCTGAACGATGCGGGGCAGGTTGTGGGCCACAGTAACTCTTCAGGCGGAGGGCGCGCGTTTCTATGGGACGCAGCGAGCGGCCTGCAGGATCTGGGCACGCTGCCCGGCGGCACTTTCAGCGAGGCTCATGACATCAATGAAGCCGCTCAGATCGTCGGGCAAAGCGAAGCGACAGAGGGTTTGCGCGCCTTCCTTTGGGAGGCAGACACGGGCATGCGCGCCCTTGGCGTTCTGACCGGAGGCAGCGCGAGCGCCGCGATGGGGATCAATGATACCGGCCACGTTGTGGGAAGCAGCACCATAGCGGAAGAGGACCATGCCTTTCTATGGAGCCCAGCAGAAGGGATGCAGGCGCTCAGCCCTTTGATCAGTGGGACCGCCAGCGAAGCCTTCAGCATAAACAACAGCGGGCAGGCGGTTGGCTATGGCCCCACCGAGAATGGCGTGCGCGCCTTGCGCTGGCAGAATCCAGCCACCCCGCAGGATCTTGGCGCCCTGTCTGGGGGGGATGTCAGCTATGCGCGCGACATCAATGCCACCGGTCAGATCGTGGGCAACAGTTCATCGCAGAGCGTCAGGCGTGCTGTTGTGTGGGATGCAGAAGGGGGGCTACAGGATCTTGGCGCGCTGCCCGGCAGCACGCTCAGCTATGCCTACGGGATCAACGCCAGCGGCCTGATTGTAGGGAACAGCCGCACTGTTGATGGCCAACGTGCAGTCTTGTGGGAGGCTGGGGTGGGCCTGCAGGATTTGAACGATCTGATTGACCCTAACAGTGGTTGGACCCTCACAAACGCCGTCGCCATAAACTCCTCGGGCCAGATTGTGGGCACGGGCGTTTTCCAGAACGGTGCGTCTCAGGCGGTTTTTCTAAGTCCAACGCAGCCCTGAGCCATTAGTGCCAACCGGATGTAGAGTTGGCCAAAAGCGTGTTGGCCAAGCTCCGGTTATATGTGCCGCGCGCCCGTGCTCTGCGCGGACAGGGCAGGGCGGATCACGCGTTGTCGGACCCGGCCATCATCTTCCAGATAATGGCCCCCAATGCGCCTCCGATCAGCGGGGCCACCCAAAACAGCCAAAGCTGGGCAAGTGCAGGACCTTCCGCAAAAAGGGCCACACCCGTAGAGCGCGCGGGGTTCACGGAGGTGTTGGTCACCGGGATCGATACAAGGTGGATCAGTGTCAGCCCCAAGCCGATGGCAATCGGAGCGAACCCGGCCGGCGCGCCCTTAGACGTTGCACCCAGAATGATGATCAGGAAAAACGCTGTGAGCACGATTTCGGTCACGAGGCCGGCCGTCATGGAATAGCCCCCGGGCGAGGCCTCTGCGTAGCCGTTTGACGCAAACCCACCGACGCCAGCGAAATCTGGTGCGCCAGACACGATGACATAGAGCACGAGGGCCGCCACGATAGACCCGGCCACCTGGGCCCCCCAATAGGGCGCCAGCAATTTGCTCTCAAACCGCCCGGCCAACATAAGCCCAAGGGAAACAGCTGGGTTGAAATGCCCGCCCGAAATGTGGCCAACCGCATAGGCCATGGTCAAAACGGTCAGGCCAAAGGCAAGGCTGACCCCGGCCCAGCCGATGCCCACATCGGCAACGCCTGCGGCCAGTACAGCACTGCCGCACCCGCCCAGAACCAGCCAGAAAGTCCCGAAAAACTCTGCAAGTAGTTTGTTTGTCATGTTGTGTCCCTCAACAAGTACAGATGTGTGCGCCACATTTTTGCGGTCGCACGCACGTCTCACCAAACCCGATATCGATTATTTTTTAGGCAGTGAGAGGCCTTTGCATTGGCGTTCAATGGCTTCAATCTGTCAACTGATTTCAGGGTTTGCCACGCCTGCGCCTGCGGCGCGCGCCGTTGCAGGAAGATACCACCCTCGTGTTTCGCTTATGGGGAACGGTCGTTAGACGCGCGGCCTGTGATGTCCGGGCCCCGCCAATCCGTTAAATCCACGGATTGCAGAGGCCCGAACGGCTTTGTTTTCGCAACGCGCTGCTCGCGATCAGAACAGGAAGTGGAACGCGTCCAGATCGTCCAGCTGCGTGCTATACAGGATCATTTCATGGCCGTTATGCGCGATCGTGACCTTCCCATCTGCCTCTGACATATGGTTGTCTGCCAGGTCTTCGAAATCCACGATGCCTCTGCTCGCAGACACATCGATCATGTCATCGAACACATCAAAATCCCTGACGATATCGACGCCCTTGGAGAATACAAAGACATCCATGCCCGCGCCGCCAATCAGCACGTCGGAGTCTTTGCCACCATCAAGAACATCATGGCCGTCTCCTCCGTTCAGCTTGTCCGAACCTTTGCCGCCAATCAGCCTGTCATTGCCGTCTTCGCCGTAGATCAAATCATTGTGCTTGCCGCCAAGCAGCATGTCTGATCCGCCGCCGCCAAACAGCATGTCCGCGCCTTTTCTGCCATACAGCGTGTCTGATCCGTCTTCGCCATTCACAATGTCATCGCCTCTGCCTCCAAAGAGGCTGTCGGCGTTTTCAGTTCCGTCGACGATCAGATTGCGGGTTTTCACATTTGATGTCTCAGCGCTGGTGACGGTTTCGGTGGTTCCGCCCCCATCCGTATACGTGACTTGCACAGAGATCGGCTCGCCAACATCTGCCCTTTTCAGGGTGTAGGTGCTTTCTGTGCCCCGCCCGATGACCTTGCCATCCCGCATCCATTGATAGGACAGCTCGCCCATGCCATCGAGATCGCCCAAGCTGGTGGTGACCGCCTCAAGCACTTCGTCCTGGCGCGCAATGCCGGAAATTGTGACAGCCCCTGTGGGCGCGTCGTTTACATCCGCAACCGGGCTGGTAGACGCGCTGGTCAGGTTTTCCACGGTGCCCTTCTTGTCAACGAAGGAAATCCGTACCGAAATCTCTGCGTCGACATCCCTCTGTGTCAGCAAATGGACGGCTTTGTTTGCACCTGCGATTTCGGCACCGTCGCGCAGCCATTGATAGCTTAGTGGGCCATTAGCAATGCCATCTCGATCATCAAGGTCGGTGACGGTCGCTTGGAGTTCTTCCCCTTGGCGGGCTGTACCGGATAGTGTCACAGTGCCGGTTGGAAGGCGGTTGCTCTGGGCAAAGTTTATTCCCAGATTGGAAAGATCAATTGTTCCATCGCCTGCGCTATCTGCGCTGTCCAGTGCATCAAGATTGTTTTGCCCGCCGAACAGAACATAGGTCTCGCCGCCGGGTCCCGCCCATTGCGAACTTACGAGGATGTCGTTGATGCCATCGCCGTTGAAGTCGCCGGCGCCGACAGTTCTTCCAAGGCTATCCGACCTGTCCTTACCCTTTATCGCGTAGCCGTTGCTTCCATTGAGGTTCGCAACTGACATCTCTGCCTCAAAAGCGCTCTGGCCGAAGAAAACATAGGTCTGGCCCACACGGCTTTCTCCGGACACAACGGCATCCGGTGCGCCGATGAGGATATCATCAAAGCCGTCGCCATTGAGATCGCCCGCCGCCGCAACGGCGTAGCCGCTATCATCACCGCTATAGGTGCCGTTGATCAGAAATCCGTTGCTGCCGTCAAGATTGGAGAGGTTGATAATCCCGTCAGGCCCGCCGGCAGCGGAATCTTGGGCGTCCAAGGCTGCCAGGGCGCCGTCTCCGCCAAATACAACATAGGTCTGGCCCGCGTTGAATCTTCCGTTTGGGTCGGCTTCCCATGCACCGATGAGGATATCATCGAAGCCATCGCCATTGATATCGCCCGCAGAAGAAACGGCGCTGCCAATGCGATCACTTAAACCTATGCCGTTGATTTGGAACCCGTTGATGCCATCGAGATCGGCAAGATAGACGGATCCATCGGCAGCAGCGTCTTTTGCGTCCAGAGCTTCCAGAGCGCTCTCGCCGCCGTAGATCACATAGGTTGCGCCGACATCATTTGTTCCGTTCAAGTCTGCGCCAGGTGCACCGATGAGGATATCATCAAAGCCGTCGCCATTGAGATCGCCCGCCGAAGAAACGGAACTGCCACTCCGGTCGCTAGGGGCTATGCCGTAGATTTCATAGCCTTCGCTGCGTTCTAGGCTAGAAAGCGATAGCTCCCCTTCAAAAAATCTATTGCCGAAAACCAAATAGGTGCGACCAGAGCCATAGTCAGCTCCTGTTGCGCCGATGAGAAGGTCGTCAAAGCCGTCGCCGTTGACATCACCTGCCGATGCGACAGAATCCCCGCTGTAGTCACCTAGGTTGGCCCCTGAAATCCTGAAACCATCAAATGGCTCATCGGTGTCGCCATCGTAATAGTCATATAGGTCGAACTCGCTTTGAAAGCCGGAACCCTTGCCAAAGAGGACAAAAGTATTTCCCCTTTCTGCGCCTGCACGTGGCACGCCAAGAACAATATCCGCGTAACCATCGCCGTTCATATCGCCAGCGGAGGCAGCGGTGAAACTGCTGTTTGATCCGCCAGAAACGCCCGTGATCTTAAAACCATTGTCGCCATCAAGTTTGTCAAGGTCGAGTGTAGCGTCAAAGTCGGTATCTGTGCCGTAAACGATATAGACGTCGTCGAACAACAGGCCATTTCCAAGAGTATTGCTTTAACGAATGAGAATGTCATCGATACCATCACCATTGATATCTCCCGCCGAAGCAACGAGAGAGCCAGTCTCGGCGCCCGCTGTAACCCCGTTGATTTGCAATCCTGCGAATGCTTTGTTCGTCATTTTCTAACTCCAATTCATTTGTTCTGCGCTGCTGCAGTGTCTGCGCAGGCGCATTGGCTTGTCCCGGTGGAGAAAGACGTCTGTTGCGCCGCACGCGGCGATCTATGCCCGCGCAGCCTGTGCCGCGTGCCAATTCCTGAAGCCCATCAAGTCGAGGACGTCAGGCAAAGTATTGCAGCAGCTTATGCTCCTTCCTTTACCCCACGCGCAGAGCGTAAAAAGCAAAGAGGACGGACACATGCGTCATATGACGGATGAATTTAAGATTCTCGAAATTTTGTCTTCTTGGAAGGTCTGGCGCATGTGATGCATCGGCGCTGGACTGCACCCAGCCAGATCTCAGCACATAAGGCACAATGCTGCTTGTATATGCGTGCGATGTATCTCTCGACGGGCGGTGCCGTGCCGGGGCAGAGCAGCCTGCATCGTTTCCGACGGCCTACCGCCAGCGCTGATGTGTTTGGTGATCATCAAGACATGGTAGGCCCGGAGGGACTTGAACCCCCAACCAAGGCGTTATGAGCGCCCTGCTCTAACCAATTGAGCTACAGGCCCGCCATGCCCCTTGGGGGTAGCAGACGGGGAGGGAGGGTCAAGCGGATTACGCACCCCGTTTCGCCCTTCTGTTCGATACGCGCGCTTTTCATCGCGCGCGCACTGGGGTAGAGCGCCCGTAACGCTGCTTTTGCCGCCTCAGAGGACATCACCATGACGCAGAGCCCGCAGAATAAGAAAAACGGACTGACCTATGCTGATGCCGGGGTCGATATCACGGCGGGCAATGATCTGGTGGACAAGATTGCCCCGGCGGCCAAGGCCACGCACCGTCCCGGGGTGATGGCGGGATTGGGCGGGTTTGGCGGCCTGTTCGACCTCAAGGCGGCGGGCTATTCGGATCCTGTTCTTGTGGCGGCCACCGATGGTGTGGGCACTAAGCTGCGGATCGCGATCGATACGGGCCATCTGGACGGGGTCGGCATCGATCTGGTGGCAATGTGCGTGAATGACCTGATCTGTCAGGGGGCTGAGCCGCTGTTTTTCCTCGATTACTTTGCCACCGGCAAGCTGTCGGTGGAAGAGGGGGCGCGGGTGGTTGCCGGCATTGCCGAGGGTTGCAAGCGCTCTGGTTGTGCATTGATCGGAGGCGAGACGGCCGAGATGCCTGGCATGTACAGCGATGGTGACTTTGATCTCGCGGGCTTTTCCGTCGGAGCGATGGAGCGCGGTGCGGCGCTGCCTGCGGGCGTGGGCGCTGGAGATGTGTTGCTGGGGCTGGGCTCCGATGGCGTGCATTCCAACGGGTTTTCGCTGGTGCGGCGCGTGGCCGATCATGCGGGCCTGACATGGGACAGCCCCAACCCGTTTGGCGCGGGCACCTTGGGCGAGGCCCTGTTAACGCCCACGCGGCTCTATGTGAGCCCCGCGCTGGCGGCCATCCGAGCTGGCGGTGTGCATGGGCTTGCCCACATTACGGGCGGGGGCCTGACAGAAAATCTGCCGCGCGTCCTGCCGCAGGGGCTGGGCGCCCAGGTGGATCTGGGAGCATGGTCTTTGCCGGGGGTCTTTGCCTGGCTGCGTGATGCAGGCGGCATTGCCGAGGCTGAAATATTGCGCACGTTCAATTCTGGCATCGGCATGGTGCTTGTGGTTGCGGAAGACCGTGCCGATGCGCTCGCGGCACAGTTGGCACAGGCCGGGGAGACAGTCGTGCGCTTGGGCACGGTGACTGAGGGCGACGGTGTTCAGTACTCGGGTACGCTGGCGTGACACGCCGCTGCGCGATTCTGATCTCGGGCGGCGGCTCCAATATGGTGGCCCTCGCCCAGGACATGCAAAGCCCGGATCATCCCGCGCGCCCGTGCCTCGTATTGTCAAACGTTGCCAAGGCAGGGGGGCTGGCCAAGGCCCGGGGCATGGGCATTGATACCTTATCGATCCCGCATGGCCCATTCAAAGGAGATCGCGCAGGCTTTGAGGCCCGTATCGATGCAGCCTTGCGCGATGCGGGGGCAGACCTTGTGTGCTTGGCCGGGTTCATGCGTGTGCTGACGCCCGACTTCTGTGCGCGCTGGTCTGGGCGGATGCTCAACATTCACCCCTCGCTCTTGCCCAAATACCGCGGGCTGAACACCCATGCGCGCGCCATCGAAGCGGGCGATGCGTTTGCGGGCTGCACCGTACATGAGGTGACCGCGGAATTGGACGGAGGGCCAATCCTCGGGCAGGCCCAAGTCGAAATTCTACCGCAGGATACGCCAGACGCCTTGGCCGCCCGCATCCTGCCCTTTGAGCACAAGCTTTATCCAGCCGTGCTCCGGCGCTTTGCCGTGGGCGATCACACCCCGGTTCACCTGTCCTGAGCAACCCGCTGGGGCGGCCATTTCCAGCCATGTTGCATTGCCTTGGCGCGGAGTGCTTTTCAATCCATCGCCGCAGGGATATGACTTACCCATGCGGGTTTGGCCGCGAGACAATTTTTCCCGGTGAAAACCGTCAAGGGCCCATGCTGCAGTTGGCATGTGGGCTCGGGCGTATCCCCACCGCAAAGCGATGTGAAACGCCACCGAATGCGCACAATAACAACAACCGAAGCGCTTGCTGAATACTGCGCCCAGGCCCGCCAGCAGCCCTATGTCACGATCGATACGGAATTTCTGCGCGAACGAACCTACTATTCGCGCCTGTGTCTGATCCAGATGGCCCTGCCCAACAATGGCGAGGCGGTTCTGATTGATCCAATCGCTGGCAGCGAGATGAAGCTTGATCCCATTTTCGAGCTCTTTCGCGACACATCCGTGGTTAAGGTGTTCCATGCTGCGCGACAGGATCTGGAAATTTTCTGGTTTGAAGGAGAGGTTTTTCCGGAGCCTCTCTTTGACACGCAGGTTGCGGCAATGGTGTGCGGCTTTGGCGAGCAGGTCGGCTATGAAACCCTGGTCAAGAAGATCGTGCGTGGCCGCGTCGACAAGACGTCACGCTTTACGGATTGGTCCCGTCGTCCGCTCACCGATGCGCAGAAGACATATGCTATTTCCGATGTCACCCATCTGCGGGGAATCTACGAGGAACTGGCCCGGCAGTTGAAAGAGAACGGGCGGGAACGCTGGCTGCAGGAAGAACTGGGCATCCTGACGGACCCCAACACGTATGTCATTGATCCTGAGCAGGCCTGGCGCCGGGTGAAAACCCGCACGAACACGGGCCGGTTTTTGGGCATGGTCAAGGCGCTGGCGGCGTTTCGCGAACGCCATGCCCAGACAAACAACGTGCCGCGCAACCGCGTGTTCAAGGATGACGCTTTGCTGGAGCTTGCATCGACACGCCCGCGCTCGCGCGAAGACCTTGGGAAATCGCGCCTTTTGCTGCGCGAAGCGCGCAAGGGCGTGATCGCGGAAGGCATTGTGGCTGCCGTCGAGACCGGTTTGAACATGCCCGATGCGGAATTGCCAAAGGTGAACCGCGATCGGGAGAAGCTGCAGGTCAATCCCGCCATCGCGGACATGCTCCGCGTCTTGCTCAAGGCCAAGTCTGAAGAGTCCGGCGTGGCCGCCAAGCTGATCGCCTCGGCTGCGGATCTGGACGGGATCGCCGGCGGGCTGAGGGAGGCTGCCGCGCTGCGCGGTTGGCGACACGAAGTCTTTGGTGCCGATGCGTTGCGCCTGTGCGCAGGAGAGATCGGGCTGACAGTCTCAGGGCAGTCTGTGCGGGTGATCGATCTGGAGCCCAACGGCAAGCCACGGGCGTGACCGTTGGAAAGTCACCTATTTAGCAAATACGAGAAGCTCTGATTTGCCGCCAAACTAGCGGCTGGACACGCGCTGTGTGGAGGCACCGCGCACGATAATGCGGTTCACATTCCGCAACTTAGCGTCTGACAGGAATGCGCCGGCCGAGACAGTGCGCGTCGGTACGGCGCCCGCCGGGTGTTGGCGATAGGGGCGTTGAATCCGGAAATCGAGCGTGATCGTGCCCGGGTCTTCGCTGTCTGCCACAACAAGCTTGGGCTCCCAAAAGCCTTGGATGGGGGCAACGCCTTCAGCTGTAATGATGGCGCCGCCTGGCATGCGATCCACATTCATGCTGACCAGTTCCGCGATCTGAACAGAGGTGTCAGGCGGGCCTTGATACTTGCTGATGTCGCCGGCCAGCGTGGTGGCTTCCTCGGAGCTACCGCCAAACCAGTTCAGCGGATTGAATCGGCTTTCTGATATCTGGGCGCATCCGGATAAAACGGTCAGTGCAGCTACCGCTGCGATGAGATTTTTCGTTGTGCCCTGCATGCCGCGCCCCTTGTCCGTCCACCTGTTGTCGTGGTTGCACCTTCATGCACTAACGGAAAGCAGCCCACTTGAAAAGCCGCCTGCTTGCCCTTCGCGCATGGGCGGCTTAGGTCAGGGTGGAAAGGGAGACCGAGATGCCCAGCGACGCCTTTGAAGAAATCGTAGATACGTTTGCCTTTCTGGACGATTGGGAAGATCGCTATCGCCATGTCATCGACTTGGGAAAGGCGATGCCTGCCTTGGACGAGGCCGAGCGGGTGCCGGCGACCAAGGTGGAGGGCTGTGCCTCGCAAGTCTGGCTGGTGCCCGAGGTGACGGGGCAGGGGCCAAGCGCCATCATCCAGTTTCGCGGCGAAAGCGACGCGATGATCGTGAAGGGCCTGATCGCAATTCTTATCGCCCTCTGCTCCGGACAAACGGCGCAAGCGCTTCAGAATATGGATGTGAAGGCGGAATTGGGCAGACTTGATTTGGCGGAACATCTGTCCTCCCAACGGTCCAATGGCCTGAATGCCATGATCGAAAGAGTGAAAGCCCTGTCTGCGCACGCGGTGTCGCACTAAGGGCTGCGCGAGAAAGGAGCGCTGTCCGAAGTGTCTGAACACAGCTAGCCCACTGAAGGGATCAGTGTATTGGGCAAGTGGATTGGACAGTGTCGAGCAACTTGCAATGAAAGGCCGCTCGGCCCTGAGGAGCCGCAGAAGTGCGCTGTACGGGCGCGCCCAGTGTAGCGTCCTAGCCCCCCTTAGGTGCCCGATCAGACGTCCATGCCGGCTGATTTGGCGCCAACTGTTACACTGGCCTAAACCGCATCGTAATCAGACAGCGCGCGGCCGTTCCTAGCCAGTGCAGGATGGGCAGTTTTGTCGAGGTCGTGAAGATCGCGCCCGCAGAACTGAGCGGGCTCCATCTGCCGTGTCGGATGAGGCATAATCTGATTTGGATGCAGTGTAATGCCCCATGCGGTATTGGAGGAGTCTTTGCATGGCCGCTCGCTTCGCACGCGGCGCATTCACTAAGTGCTGTTTAAGCTCGGACCAATCGTTGCAGAAAGAGGTCAGCGCGGATTCCGATTTTGTTCGTGCTGCCCCGTTGCAACGGATATCCGTGCGTTTCCGGAGAGCGCTCAACAAAGCTCTGCCTTGCGCGCAGGGATGTGACAGGCGCCCTGGGACGGACGCGCAGCTCCGTCTTTGGTGGCTACAAATAGGCGTAGGGCATCGCCCAGAAGAAGATAACGCCTACATTTGGCGCTTTACGACATAGATCGCAGAGTAATGACACCGGCTGACTATGGGCTTGCAGATACCGCCAGGCATTTCCTGATGTCCTGGCGCAACTTGGCTCGATCGATTTACCTGATCACGAACACGGATTGCTTTGCATGGCGGGCGACGCGCGCTGAGTTCGGCCCGATAAGATAATCCTTCAGTTCAGGACGATGGGCGCTCACGATTATTGCGTCAATTTCCAGCTTGTCGGACATCTTGATAATCTGATCGTAGATCGTGCCTTCCGTTATGTGCAGTACACACGCAACATCGTCCGGGATGGCCTGCTTCGCCCATTCTTCGAGCTCAGATTTTGCGCTGCGACGTGCTTTCTGCAGCAAGTCCGCTGACAAAGAGGCCCCTACAATTGGCATGCCGCTGTCAGGCACCACATTCAGCACATGCAAAGTGGCGCCATCTGTGCGGGCGAGCGATACTGCGGCCTGTGCGCTGCGCACCGACGATTCCGGCGCCTGGACATCCAGGGCGAGAAGCAGGTTCTTAAACATGGTCGACCCCTTTAAAAGGCAGGTTGCGTGGCACGGCGGCTTTGCAGCAGCACAAGCCCGCCCAGTAGCAACAAGGCAGGAATGAAGAACAGCTCCTTGGGCAGCCGATCGTTTTCGACCTGCACCTCGGTGATCTGGACCGGAGTGTCACCGTAGAAGTCATACTCATTGCCGAGACTTTCAAAGAAGGGCGTGCCCGGGAACGGTTCGTCCATTGCAATCGTATCGGGCTCGACAAACACCGTCAGACCCTGAGCATCCAAGGCACCTTCCGCGTCACCGCCGATTGCGGGCAGCGTGATCGTGGTTGGCCGGATTTGACCCGTATCAAAATCCGGGCCCTCAATGATCACCCGCAATTCGCGTCCGGTTTCGGCACTGGCCATTAATTCCATCGCCGCCGGACCCGTGGCCGTCTGATACTTTTCACTGACTTGATCCAACATGAAATCCGGCCTGAACAACATGAAGGCGATACCGAGAAGGGCGACGGTCTCCCATGGGCGGTTCTTGGCAATGAAGTACCCTTGGGTCGCGGCAGCGAACAACAGCATCGCAATCAGCGCAATGAAGAACACAAGCACTGCCTTGGCGAAGCCCACATCAATCAGCAGGAGATCCGTGTTGAAGATGAACAGAAAGGGGAGCAAAGCCGTGCGAATGTCATATGCAAACCCCTGAACACCTGTCTTGATCGGGTCACCCCGGCTGATCGCGGCGGCTGCATAGGCCGCGAGGCCCACGGGTGGTGTGTCATCCGCAAGGATCCCAAAGTAGAAGACGAAAAGGTGAACGGCGATGAGCGGGAAGATAAAGCCTGCTTGGGCCCCGACAGTCAGGATAACCGGCGCCATCAAGGACGACACAACGATGTAGTTTGCAGTCGTTGGCAAGCCCATTCCCAAGATCAGGGACATGACCGCGACCAGGATCAACAGGATCCAGATATTGCCACCTGCAATAACCTCAACCACCTGTCCAATGACCTGATGCGCACCTGTCAGGCTGATCGTGCCAACAATGATGCCGGCGGCACCAGTTGCGACGCCAATGCCGATCATGTTTCGCGCGCCCAGGATCAGGCCTTCGATGAAGTCGCGCCAACCTTGCGCTGTGGCGTTCCCTGCGCCTTCGCCGCGAAACAACGCCTTGAGCGGGCGGTGCGTGAGGGCGACGATGATCATGAAGATCGTGGCCCAGAAAGCGGAAAGCGACGGAGAGAGCCGGTCGAGGCTGTCTGTGCGCACCATCAGGTTCCACACCAGAATGAAGATCGGCAGGGAGAAATACGCCCCTCCCAGCAGGGTTGGTGTCAGGCGCGGCGCCTCCAGCGGCCCATCCCGATCATCCATCGACACATCCGGATAGAGGGAGGCGAAATACACCAGCACCAGATACAGCAGAGCGACGATCACGAGCGCGCCGTACACGCTTTCTGCCATGAACCCATCCAGAAGGTTGCGCAGCCCGATCATTGCTAACGTACAGGCCCCAAGGAAAATGAAACCGGACAAGAACAAGATCAAAATCAGCACGGGGCCAATATGGCGGCCGGCTTTCTTGAGGCCCTGCATCTGCATTTTCAGTGCTTCCAAATGCACGATGTAAAGCAGCGCGATGTAGGAAATAACAGCGGGCAAGAACGCGTGTTTGACCACGTCGATGTAGGGAATGTTAACGTATTCCACCATCAAGAATGCGGCAGCCCCCATGACCGGAGGTGTCAATTGCCCGTTGGTGGAAGACGCAACCTCGACGGCGCCGGCCTTCTCGGCGGGGAATCCGATCCGCTTCATCAAGGGAATTGTGAAGGTTCCGGTGGTCACGGTGTTCGAAATTGAACTGCCGGAAATCATACCCGTCAACATAGACGACAGCACAGAGGCTTTGGCAGGTCCGCCGCGCAACGCACCGAGCAGAGCGATGGCGACTTTGATGAACCAACCGCCGCCGCCCGCACGATCCAGCAATGCGCCGAACAAGACAAATAGAAAGATCATGGACGTCGAGACGCCGAGCGCCACGCCAAAGACGCCTTCGGTTTGCATCCAATAATGGCCCAACGCCTTGGACAGGGACGCGCCGCCATAATTCGTGATTTCCCGCGCCCATTCGGAGTATCCCCCGAAAAACGCGAATGCGACGAAAGCGCTGGCGATTATGACCAGCGGCAGCCCCAGAGAGCGATAAACTGCGATCATCAGCACGATCATGCCGATCGAGGACATGACAAGGTCTGAGGTACTCCACAAACCGGGGCGATCGGCGATCTCAAAGCGGAAAACCACCAGGTACAAACAGGATGACACGCCCAAGACCACAAGAACCCAGTCATAGAAGGGGATCCGGTCCCTCGGGGACGACTTGAACAGCGGAAACGCAAGTGTCGCCAGCATAATGGCAAAGGCCAAGTGTACGAACCGGGCCTGTGCGACGATATTGGCAAAGATCCCCATTCCGGTCGCCTGCGCGAGCATGCCGGGCACTTTCGACGCGATATAAAGCTGGAAGATCGACCAGGCGATGCAGGTCCCGGTAATCAGCTTTGCTTGGAAGACCGATGTGGGATTGCGTGCGCCCGTATCAGCTTGGGCCACAAGATCGTCGGCGGATTGATCAACTGTCTTTTGATCAGTCATGTTTGTCCCTCACACGCGGGCGTTTGTCGCCCGTCTCATGATTGTGCTTCGAATGAAAAACGCCCGGGGGAGTGCCCCGGGCGTCTTCGTTTTTGATTTAGTTCAACAGGCCCAATTCTTTATAGGCCTTTTCTGCGCCGGGATGCAGCGGCGCCGACAGTCCATCCGAGACCATCTGTGCCGGGTCCAGATTGGCAAATGCCGGGTGCAGGCCGCGGAAGTCGTCGATGTTCTCCATGACCGATTTGGCAACGATGTATACGACATCATCCGACACGTCAGCCGATGTCACGAATGTTGCGCCAACGCCAAACGTCGTCGTGTCAGAGTCCGTGCCTTTATACATCCCACCGGGAATGGTGGCGACGCGGTAGAACGGATTGTCGGCCACCAACTGGTCGATCGGTGCGCCTGTCACAGACACAAGGCGCGCGTCGCAGGTGGTTGTCGCTTCTTTGATCGCCGCGGCGGGGTGGCCAATGGTGTAGATCATTGCATCGATGTTGCCGTCGCACAGCTGCTTGGCCATTTCCGAGCCCTTGTACTCCGTTGCCAAGGCCAGATCGTCCATGCCAATGCCAAAGGCGTCCATCACGACTTCCATGGTCGCGCGCTGACCCGAGCCCGGGTTGCCGACATTGACGCGCTTGCCTTTCAGGTCCTCAAAGCTTGAAATGCCGCTATCGCCACGCACGATCAGCGTGAAGGGCTCGGGGTGGACCGACATTACAGCCCGGATGCCAGGAAAGGCTGCATCGCCCTCGAACTTGGAGGTGCCGTTAAAGGCATGGTGCTGCCAGTCGGATTGGGCCACGCCGAACTCCAACTCGCCCGCTTTGATCGTGTTGATATTGTAAACAGATCCACCGGTCGATTCGACTGCGCAGCGAATCCCGTGCTCCTTGCGTGATTTGTTGACCAGTCTACAGATCGCGCCACCCGTTGGGTAATACACGCCCGTAACACCGCCTGTGCCAATGGAAATAAACTCCTGAGCAGAGGCAATTGGTGCCGACATCAACGCGCCTGCCACAAAAGCGGCGCCAAATTTCATTCTCGAAAACATGGTAAAGATCTCCCTTTGTCGTTTTTCCACACGCTCTTTTGCGGGCGTGGTTGTGCGTGCCCCTACACTGCGGAAACAAACCGGTGCGTCAAGCTTCTTACAGAAAACAGTGGTGCACATGCGATAGAAGCACTTGCCAGAAGCGTGCCTTACAGAAAGCATGCCACAGAGAATTTTACCACATGCGTTCCAGAAAGAGACGTGAACATGAGCCACGTGTTTCCCCGAAATTCGAAAGCCCCGCCCCCCATGGTCGCACGAGGGCAGGGGCCATATCTCTATGACCAGTCCGGCAAATCCTATCTGAACTGTGGAGACGCGGCGGTTTCGTGCCTTGGACATGGCGATCCGCACGTCACCGCAGCCGTGCAAAATCAGATGAATAGCGTCGCTTTCGCGCATACGGGATATTTCACCTCAGAGCCTGCTGAACGTCTGGCCGACAAACTGATCGCGTTTGCGCCTGAGGATTTGGACCGGGTGTATTTTGTATCGGGCGGGTCCGAGGCGATGGAAGCCGCGCTCAAACTGGCGCGCCAGTACTATGTCGAGACGGGACAGCCGCACCGCGAAAAGATTATTGCGCGCCGGCAAAGCTATCACGGCAACACATTGGGGGCTTTGGCCACGGGTGGAAATGCAGCGCGGCGCGCCCAGTTCTCTCCGCTTTTGATGGACGTCAGCCATGTTTCCCCCTGTTATGCCTATCGCGGTCAGGCGGACGGAGAGACGGACACGCAGTATGTAGACCGGTTGATCGCCGAGTTAGAGCACGAGATCCAGACCTTAGGGCCAGAAACAGTCATGGCTTTTGTGGCAGAGCCAGTCGTCGGTGCGACTTTGGGAGCGGTTCCTCCGGTTGGAAACTATTTCGAACGGGTGCGGGAAGTCTGTGATGCCCATGGCATTCTTCTGATCTTTGACGAAGTCATGTGCGGCATGGGACGAACCGGCAAACTATTTGCCTGCGAACACTACGGCGTTTCACCAGATATCTGTGCGATCGCGAAAGGCTTAGGCGCTGGGTATCAGCCTATCGGCGCCATGCTGTGTAGCGCGGCGATATATGATGCGATTGAACGCGGTTCTGGATTTTTCCAACACGGTCACACCTATCTGGGCCATCCCGTCGCCTGCGCAGCGGCCTTGGCGGTATTGGAAAGACTGCTCGACGAGCAGGTGCTGGAACGGGTTCAGCCGCTTGGCGATGCCTTGCATGCCGCGTTAACAAAACGGTTCAGTCAGCACCCACATGTCGGAGATATCCGTGGCGAAGGGTTGTTCCGTGCCATTGAGTTGGTTCAGTCCCGCGATACCAAGGCGCCGTTCGATCCGGGCGACAAGGTTTTTGCCCGGGTGAAGTCCGCAGCTTTTGAGGCCGGATTGATCTGCTACCCCATGGGGGGCACGGTCAATGGCGCGGCAGGCGATCACGTGCTGCTAGCACCACCGTTTATCCTTGGTGAGGATGAAATTGAGCAGGTTGCGGACAAGCTTTCCAAGGCGGTGCACACTGCTTTTGGCGGTGCTTGAGGGGGGGCTTCGACGTCCCCAGTATCCATGCCGCGTTGATTTAAGCAGCGATCCGAAATGTTCGCTTTGTCCGCATTTGAAAGCTTGAATATTGCCGCAGAAAACGTTCGGGGCTGGCGCAACGAATTACCTTTGACATCAAGGCCCGGGCCGCTTTCGGCCAATCGCACGCGCTATTTGGCAAGTATTTGCATTAAGGGCAAACCGCTCCGAGAATTTTCATAGCGTTTAGAGCCAGCTTCAAAAACAACACCCTAGGAACACACACAAGAAACGGTGGGGCAAGGGGCTGGGACCAGCGGTTAATTGCAGACCTTGAACCACCAAAGCAGAACCTCGCATCGCACGACATGGCATCCTTTCGAGATGATATGCTCTGCCGAGAGTTCTAGCTCGGCCACCAAAATTTAGCCAACCAAGCCTACAACGTCGCGGCGGCTTTCGGCGACTGCATCTGACAAAGCACGTAGATGAGTCCATGCAGTCCTAGGTCACGATGACAAATGCTCCGATGGCTGAAGAAACCCAGACAGCACTGAAATCGTGAACCCCATGCTATCTGCTGAAGAGACTACAAAGGTTTGTGGCTGATCGCTCAAGTGGGGCTGGTCACGCCCCCCTACAAACTTCGTTAAGAATATGTTAACCTTTGTTTCAAGTTTCGTACCCCTCGCCAAATTTCTGCCGCCTTTGTGTTCCCGTTTTGGCCTCGGCTCAACGGCACAGCAATGAGCGCAAAGTAAAGAGGACTGAACGTGATGAGGTTTCTACCGCAGTTTTTTGCTCCACAGGAACTGAGCAAAACGGACGCGCGCCTTCTGAATATGCTCAAACGCACTCAGGAACGTTTTGATAGGCTCGACGATCTGGTTGCGCGCATCCAGTCAAATGTCAAAGAATATGGGGCGGCGCCACAGTTTCTTTTTGACAAACTAAATAAGGCCATCGCGAACATCGCGTCGATCACGGATCGGATCGAGGGGCGCGCCTCAGGTGCATTGGCACATGAAATCGCCCAGATGCGCCTTGTGATTGACGTCAAGCGCGACATGGTGGGCGACATTGAGGAGGCCTTGCCCGGCGGCGCAGCCCTGAGCAACAGCGCATTTCGCAAGGTCAAGAAGGCTGTCAAGCAACTCGAACGGATGGAAGATCAGGGGCTCGATCGCCTCGACACCCTGATCGCCAAAATCGAGGACAAGCCTGCCAACGGGCTGCTTAACAGACGTTTCGAGAAACAGGTCGATAAGCTTCTTGCCAAAGTGGAAAAGATCGATGCAACGCTGAACGAGCAGTTTGATGCCCGCCTCGATGCACTGCGTGAGCAAATCCAGGAGAAACGCCAACAGGTGGAGGATATTCGAAATCCACCGTTGGAACCGGAGCCCGCCCCAGAACCTAGCCCAGAGCCAGAGCCGGAACCTACCCCGGAGCCGGAACCAGAGCCCGCTCCGGAGCCGGAGCCTACCCCCGTGCCAGAACCCACCCCGGAGCCAGAACCAGAGCCCACTCCGGAGCCTAGCCCCGAGCCAGAGCCAATGCCCACGCCCACGCCCGCACCGGTCTGGAGCATCGATGATTTCAAAGGCCAGGGTGAGACAGTCGTCGTCATCGACTCAGGCTGGAACACTCAGTTCATTGGCGCCACCGAAGATATCGCTTTTGAGTTCGATTTCTACGGAGCCGACGACGCCAGCGCACGGGTTCCCAATTCCAATGACCATGGGTCCTGGGTCGATCAAGTTGTCCGGGATGTTGCTTCGCTTGCGGATGTCATCCACATGAAAGTTTTTCCCGATATCGGCGACGGTGCGAACTTTTACGACATCAGCCAGGCGTTGAACTGGGTCGTGGACAACGTGTCCAACTACAACATCACCGCCGTGAACTTATCACTCGGCGCAGGCAATGTGTTGGACTACGTTCCCAACCATTTCTTTGCGCCTCAGTATCAGTCCCTCGCCGATCAAGGCGTGCTGTCGATCGTTTCCGCAGGAAACTCGGGGCAGTACGGAATGAACTATGTGGCGGCAGATCCAAATGCGATTGCCGTTTCCGCCTCGACATCCTTTGACACGCGCGCCGGGTTCTCTCAGCACCATGAGGCACTGACGGACATCTTCGCCTTTGGGCAACAGGTCCGGATCGAAGATGAAAACGGTCGTGTTGATATCGTGTCTGGGACCAGCTTTTCGTCTCCCTACGTGGCCGGTGTTGCTGCGCGTGCGCAGGAGGCGGCCGAGGAACTTCTTGATCGTCATCTCTCTCAAGATGAGTTCGTCTATATTTTGCAGGAAAGCGGCCGTGACCTTGTTGGCTATTCCGGGGATGCCAAGGGCTATAAGGTCGCCGATGCCGACCTCGCGGTGCAGTACCTGCTCGACAACTACACGGACTTTATCTGATCGATCAGGCTCAAGTGCCTGGGCGGTTTCTGGCGTGGCGTTTCAGTCGCCACGCTGCCGCCAAAGTGGAAGGGTTCCCCGTGCGACGGCCAAACTACCTTAACCAGGTTTGCCTAGGTCCTCTGTTTGCCACCTGTAGCAGCGACACGAGTCCATGGGGGGCATGGGCAGGCAATTAAGCAAATAGAGGCCACGCTGCGCTGCCCCCGCTGGCCGATCGGCCATCTCCTCGGGAGTATTTTAGGGCAAAGACGTCTCGGCGCTTGAATGCGCTATCCGGCTCAGTTCCGTTGTCAAATCCCCATAGCCTGTGAAGCGATATTCGAAGGCGAGGCCCAGTCTTTCGGCACAGTGTTTTGCTTTCTCTAAAAGGGCTGGGTCATCTGTTTGGGCTTGATAGACCAGCGTTTTGTAGTGGCCGAAATACATGTCGCGCAGCTCCGGGTGCCGATCGAGGCCCAACGGGTGCCAGACGAAGGCGTCGAACTGGCGCACGAGGAAATCCGTCAGGTAGAAGGCGTCTATTTCATCGCGGGCGGAAAATGCGGCGTTGCCTTCAAAGAAACTGTAACAGTGAGGGCCTTGCACCATCTCCACCCCCAACTGTGCGCAGCGCGCTTTGAGCAGGCCGCCTGTGCCGCAATCTGCGTAAACCACGAAAATGCGCTCGTAGTGGTTGCGGTGGCTGAGCACGGCTTCTTCCACCGCGTCGGGGATGCGTTCGGGGTGGTTGTGCAAGATTGCAGGCAGGCAGGCGAGATCGAGGTGCGCCCAGCCATTGCCGCGGGTGATATCAAGAATTTCGCGGGCGAGCGCGCCGCAGGCCAGCAAAAGCACTTTGCCGGCGCCTGTTGGGGCGAGGCCGGTGTCTGTCAGGCTGGTTTCTGTTGGGGCGGTGTTGGCGTTGGAGGGCATTGTGTCGGATCACTCGAGCGGGCTGACGGACGGGGGCTGGGGTGCGCTTACATGATGGCGGAGGCTATAGCGGGCTGCAACTGTGCCGGTTGCGCCCCCAGCCCGGCATTGCCTTCTTTGAATGGCCATAATCTGCTGCATTGCCGTTTTCAGGATCGGGCGATGAGCAGGATGCGCCCCGGAAGGAGCGGGCAATCCGGGCCGTAATCTTCCCAAAGATGCGCATCGAGTCCTGCCGCTTGGGCAAGATGTAGCGCCTCGGAAGGGCTGTAGAGGCGTTGGTAATGCACCTCGCGCCCGGATTGGCCAGCGACGCGGGTTTCGATCACTCTGCGCAGCAACTTGCCATCATGGGTCACGCTGGAACGCATCCACCAGTCTTGTCCTTCGGTTTCGGACACCCGCTCGGGGGTATCTGGGCCCGTCAGATCTGCAATCAGCAGGGCCGGGGAGGCCTGTTCCGCGATCCGCTGCACCATGGCCGAGAGCTGTGCGGGCCTGTCCGGTGTGCAGTAGCACAGAACCTCGCCCATGGCCGTGTAGCTGCGGGTGAGGGGAGGGATGGTCGCTTGTGTGGCAGTGGCGATCTCTACTTTGACACCCTTTTTGCGTGCTGTAGAGGCAAGGAACGTGGATGGTTCACAGGCCTGCACGGTGATCCCGGATTGGGCGGCATGGGCTGCCCATGTGCCATCGCCGCACCCGATGTCAAACAACGGCCCAGGCGCCACCTGCTGGCATAGCCAAGCGTAGCCGGCGCGGTACGTTGCGCCATAGGCCGCCGCCTGAATATGCGCCAGATCGGGGCCATAAAGCGAAAGGCCGGTCGCACTGCGCCCGGCCTTCTGGTGTGCTGTGTCGCCCATTTGGCTTAACCAGCGGCGAGCTGGTTGTGCTTGCGGTTCATGAATTCCTTCGCAGTCTCCACCGCAACGGCTGCATCGCGGCAATACGCATCGGCACCGATTGCCCGCCCGAACTCTTCGTTCAAGGGCGCGCCGCCGACCAGAACCACGTAATCATCGCGCAGGCCTTTCTCGACCAGCGTGTCGATCACCACCTTCATGTAAGGCATGGTGGTGGTAAGCAGGGCCGACATGCCCAGAATGTCAGGCTGTTCGGCCTCAAGCGCATCCAGGTAGCTTTCGACGGGATTATTGATGCCCAGATCGACCACCTCGAAACCCGCGCCTTCCATCATCATCGAGACGAGGTTCTTGCCGATGTCGTGGATATCGCCCTTCACCGTTCCGATGACCATCTTGCCCATCCGCGGTGCGCCTGTTTCCGCCAGAAGTGGCTTGAGGATTGCCATGCCGGCCTTCATCGCGTTCGCAGCCAGCAAAACCTCTGGCACGAAGAGAATGCCATCGCGGAAGTCATGGCCGACGATTGTCATGCCGGCGACGAGGGCGCGCGTCAGGATATCATAAGGCTGCCAGCCGCGTTCGAGCAGGATATTGACGCCTTCTTCGATCTCCTCTTTGAGGCCATCGTAGAGGTCGTCGTGCATTTGCTGGACAAGTTCGTCATCATCCAGTTCGGACAGGATGAGCTCTTCTTCTTCGTCAGACATGGCTGTGTCCTCACATTCCCGATAATTCGTAATTGCGCCTGTATGCGAAGTCTCTCATGGCGGATTGCGACACCAAACAGATCACCCGCGACGAAATCACCTCATTCCATGGCGTTGTGCCCAAAAATGATTGCCAGATGTTCTTGTTACGTTCTATTCTGGGCGCCTTATGGACATGGACGCCGATCCTTCGCGAAACCTCAGGGCTGGGCAGCAGTGCCCCGGCCGGGCTGTGCAGTCCAACCGAGCCGGGCGGTTTGAAAGACATGAGCGGGTGCAGGTGCATGATGGGTGGGATATTCCCGAAGACGCCCGCGTGTTGCGCACCGAACTGCGCCGGGAGCGCCCGCGTAGCGCCTTGACGCGCAACAACTCGCCCGATGTGCACTTTGATCGTTCCATCAACCCTTATCGAGGGTGTGAACATGGGTGCGTCTATTGTTTTGCGCGGCCAAGCCACGCCTATCTGGGCCTGTCGCCGGGGCTGGATTTCGAAAGCAAACTGATCCTGCGCCCCGGCATTGCGGATGTACTGGATGCTGAGTTGCGCAAGCCGTCTTACGTTGCAGCGCCCATCGCGATCGGCACCAATACGGATCCCTACCAACCGGTTGAGAGCGATGCAGGGCTCATGCGGGACATCCTGCGGGTATTGCAGGCCCATGCCCATCCCGTGATGATCACGACAAAAGGCAGTCTGATTGAGCGCGATATCGACATTCTGTCGGACATGGCGGGGCGCGGCTTGGCACAGGTGGGCGTCTCGGTCACCACGCTGGATGCAGACCTGTCGCGCAGTATGGAGCCGCGCGTGCCATCGCCTGCGCGACGGCTGCGCACCATTGAGCGCCTGTCTGCGGCAGGCGTCCCGGTGCGGATTTGCGCCTCGCCCATGATCCCGGGGCTGACCGATCACGAGTTGGAGCGTATCCTTGCGGGCGGTGCCGATGCGGGCGCGCGCGCGGCCAGCACCATCCTGCTGCGACTGCCTCGGGAAGTTGCCGAGATCTTCAAGGATTGGCTGAAGGATACCCGTCCGGATCGGTATGCGCGCGTTATGGCACAAGTGCGCGCTGTCCATGGTGGGCAGGACTACGACAGCAGCTGGCACCGCCGTCTGCACGGGCAGGGGCCTGAGGCCCGCTTGTTGCGCCAGCGGTTCAGGATTGCTTGCAAGCGTCTTGGCCTGAATGAGCACCTGCCCCCATTGCGCGTGGATCTGGTGAAGGCCCCGCTGCGGCCGGGCGATCAGATGTCCCTCTTTGAAGTGTGACCTGTTTTTTGCACCAATCGGCTCAGGCTTTGTTGCAAGAAAATTAGGGATTCTGCGTTTATGGTGGAGCCCGCATGGCCGAAATACCGGGTGTGAATGACGCCCATCTGCCACGGAGGGGAGAGTGGTTTTGGACGAACGGCGTTCCATGATCGTGCAACAATGCCGGGATGCAGAGGATGCCGGTTTGTTCAAAGCGGGCATCAACAAGATCGTCATCGATGTGATCCCGGAACTGCGGCGCAACAACCGCAAAGACCTTGTGGTAACTGGCTTTGTACGCGGCACCGAAGTGGAAGTGCTCTTTGCCGGGCGCCGCCGTGCCGACACGCTGGAACTTTGCCGCCGTCTCAAACAGTTACGCATAGCCGACCACCCACCGAAACGGATTCACACGCGCAAGTCGGAAGACTGCGTGCCAAATGAAGCGCCTGCGATGCCGCTTGCCTTGGAGGGCGCTTGGCGGCCGCGTTACTGGTATGACCATGAGGGCTCCGTGCACCGTGTGTATCAATTCATCGCCGCACGATGGATTTTCATATCGTCCTGCGGACAGCAGCAAATGTTTGGCGTGCCCTCCATCGCACATGCGGATCAAGCGCCGCCCAAATAGGCCGGTTTGCGTCTAGCCCCTGCGCCGTCTGCGGGGCCGCGCAGCAGGCGCTGCGCCTTCCTCTGTGCCGTCTTGCGGACTGGAAAACCCGCCCAGTCGGGCGCTGATCTCTTCGAGGGCGGGGGGCTGCTGCCGTGGCCTGCTCTCGAGGGCCGCACGCATGGCGGAAAGGTGCTCGGGGGTGGTGCCGCAACATCCGCCAATGATCTTTGCGCCTGCATCCCGGGCGAGGCAGGCGTAATCGGCCATGAGCTCTGGTGTGCCGTCGTAATGGATATGGCCATGCACGTATTTGGGAATGCCCGCATTGCCCTTGGCGATCACCGGGCGTGTTGTGCCGGTTGCGGCAAAGCCCAGCACTGTGCGCATGAGGTCTGATGCGCCAACGCCGCAATTGGCGCCAAACGCCAATGGCTTGACCGGCAATTTTTCCACGAGGCCCGCCAGCGCGGAAGAGGTTACGCCCATCATCGTGCGTCCGGCAGTATCGAAGCTCATTGTACAGCACCACGGCATGCCAACCCGCGCGACCGCCTCCGCCGCAGCGCGCAATTCCTCAGGTGCCGAGATGGTTTCGAGCCAGAGAACATCGACGCCGCCTTCCTTGAGGCCTTCCGCCTGCTCGGCAAACATCTCGACCGCGTCATCATGGGTCATGCTGCCCATCGGTGCCATGATCTCACCGGTTGGGCCCATAGAGCCTGCCACAACGATGGGGCGCCCGGCTTTGTCTGCGGTCTCGCGGGCAATCTCAGCGCCTAGGCGGTTGAGTTCGCGCACGCGGGACTGTGCATCATGCAGCTTCAGCCGCGCGGCCGTCCCTCCAAAGGTGTTTGTGAGAAACAGGTCTGAGCCCGCATCAATAGGCCCTTGGTACAGGCGCCTGATCCGATCTGGGTGATCCGCATTCCAGAGCTCTGGGGCGTCTCCGGCCTGTAGCCCCATGTTAAAAAGCGTTGTCCCAGTTGCGCCGTCGGCCAAAAGCCACTCACGGTCGTGCAACATATTGGAAAGTACATCGGACATAGGGGCGCCTCATATTTTGGAGCCTCCTCCTCGCACGCGCGCGAGGATGAAGCAAATGCATATTATTCAACACAGACATGAAGTCTGCTCATGCATTGAGATGTGTGGCAGGAGGGCGAAGGCGCCCCCCTTGTAAGGGCCTTTGTCCGAATGCGCTGGCTAAACGCGCCTCTGGGAGGGCTCAGAGCGTGTCGAGGATCTGCTGTTGCGCGATCGGCAGCAACTCTGCCATTTTTGCGCGAATATCGTCTGCGGTGGCTTTTGCGCCAAGATCGCCGGCGACTTTTCGCACAACGTCTTCATGGCCTGCTTCTTCAAAGTCTGCGCGGACGACCTCAGCGGCATAAGCCTCCGCGACATCGCCTGATTTGCCAAGCAAATCAGCGGCCCACAACCCTAGCAACTTGTTGCGACGTGCCTCAGCCTTGAAGCGCATCTCCGCATCATGGGCAAACTTGTTTTCAAAGGCATTTTCGCGATCGTCAAAGGTGGACATGGGGAGGCTCCTGGCGGTTGCTTGTCCCCTTTATGTAGGAATCCGAAGGTGCAGCCAAAAGGGGGCGAACAGGTTTTGCCTTGTCAGCCGCCCCTATCTGTCAGGGGTCCAAATGCGCATAGAGCGCCCGTATGCGCGCGGCGGCAGCGGCTTTCTCGGCATGGGGCCGCTCAGCGGAGAGGATCAGGGCCTCTGCATCGGTCAACGCGTCGTCCGTGTTCCCGCTCTCCAGCCTTTTGGTAAAGCTGTTGAGCCATGCAACTTGTTCGTCGGCGGGTAGGCAGGTTTCCACCGCAACCAGCAAGATAGCGGTGATTTCCTGCTCCCACTCCGCTGGGTTCGACGGAATTGGCGCGCTGGTGTCCACTTTGAAAATCGGGATGTCGTCCGGTGGGCCGAGGGCAGGGGCCTTGGGAATTGCCAGTTTCGGTGGGACGTCTTTCGGCACCTCTTCGATCGAGGCGTCTTCGCCTTCCACTTCTGCTGCAATATTAGCGTCAGCAAAGTCGACAGTGCGGCGCAGGGAGGTGCCTTGTTTGTTGCGAAGCTCTGAAATAGGCGCCCCGCCGGGGGCATTCGAGAGCGCGATCGTCCTGTCATCCTGCGCGCCGGCATCAAACAGGCTGTCTGGATCGATCCCCATTGCCTGCAGGATCGAGCCCTGCCGTTCCGGTGTCATGATATCCTCAGGAAGTGCCTCTGCCTCGGGGAGGCTGTCGGCTTCAAAGGCATGGGGCATGCCTGTGTCGGTCTTCCGCCAATCAGCACCTGACCGCGTGCCCATTGGGCAATAGGATTCAGCTCTGCGCAGCGTCCGGCCTTTCCGATACACATGGAAGGCGAAATGAGCGCCGGGGTGTAACGATCCGGAATAACGGAAGAAAAAAATCTCAGTGTTGGTCAATTCCTCTGAGAGTGCTTTTGCCAGACGGGCCTCTTCAGAGAGGTTTTCATAGCACTCGATGAGGGTTAACGCACTGTTTTCACCATTGGGTTGTGACAGGCGCACCCCGGATGTTCCCAGCCCTGGGGCTGTCATATCAGTTCGCGCATGTGGCGGTGGCGGGATCGTGTCGGCCGTCTGCAACAGAAGCGGCGGTACAGTTTGGGCCTCACTAGAGCGCGCCCCGCGCGCCATCAAGCGGCCCCACAGACCAGTCGGTTGATCCGGCGGCGGCGCGCTGCTCAGGCGGTTTTCGGTGTTGGACACATCTGTCCAGCACGCTTCCAAGGCAAAGGCGACAGCATCCGGCTGTGCGCCCACGATTATGAAATCCAATACGGCGAAATCTTGCGTCATCGTCCGTCTTCCTACTGCTTGGCCGTGGTTAAAGCACACTCCGAAAGGGGGTGCACGATGGAAACGCAGTGTCTTCGCGCAGCTTTGATGTCGCGCCTCGTCTATGCAGACTCTGGAAAGCTTGCGGGATAAGCGGGCTTGGGCTAAGGACGCGCCACCGGACAGGCCTTGTGGGGGCCTGCTCGGCATCAAGCAAACGGCCGGGATATCCGGTGCGCGCGAGGTATCGCATGCGCAGAAACGGCCGCCGTCACGAATGCCACTGTTCGAGAGTGGATGGAAGGAGCCCCATGGCACGCCGTAAAAAGCTTTATGAAGGCAAGGCCAAAATTCTGTACGAGGGCCCAGAGCCAGGAACGCTCGTCCAGTATTTCAAGGACGATGCCACGGCCTTCAACGCAGAAAAACGGGATGTGATTGATGGCAAGGGCGTGCTCAACAATCGCCTGAGCGAGTTTTTCATGTCCGGCCTCGCCGCGATTGGGGTGCCGACGCACTTCATCAAGCGGATCAATATGCGGGAACAGTTGATCCGGTCGGTCGAGATCATCCCGCTGGAGGTTGTCGTGCGCAATATCGCGGCGGGCTCCATGTCCAAGCGGTTGGGCATCGAAGAGGGAACCCCTCTGCCGCGTCCCATTATCGAGTTTTACTACAAGGATGATGCGCTCGGGGATCCGATCGTATCGGAAGAGCACGCGATTGCCTTTGGCTGGGCCACCCAGCAAGACCTTGATGATATGGTCGCCCTTGCGCTGCGTGTGAATGATTTCATGTCTGGCGTCATGCTCGCTGTCGGCATTAAACTTGTCGATTTCAAGATTGAGATCGGCCGAATTTTTGAGGGCGATTATCAGCGCTTGATCGTCGCCGATGAAATCAGCCCGGACAGCTGCCGTCTGTGGGATATCAACACGGGCCAAAAGCTCGACAAGGATGTTTTCCGACAGGATCTTGGCGATCTGGCGGATGCCTACACGGAAGTGGCGCGTCGTCTGGGTGTCATGCCCCGTACCAACGGGAACATCACCAAGCCAACACTGATCAACTGAGGGCAGTTATGGTCAGCCGCTCTGATAAAATTAGTAAATAAGGACAATGCTATGAAGGCTGTCGTTCATGTAATGCTGAAGGCCGGCGTTCTAGATCCGCAGGGGGAGGCAGTGAAATCTGCTCTTGGCGGTCTGGGCTTTGCCGGCGTTAACGGTGTGCGTCAGGGCAAGCGGATCGAGCTGGATCTTGACGATGACACATCCGAGGCACAAGTCACTGAAATGTGTGAAAAACTCTTGGCCAATACAGTGATTGAAAGCTACCGGATCGAGCTGGAAGGCTGATGCGTGCGGCGCTGATGACAGCAGTGCGCAAGCCCCTTGATGTGGCACAGGTTCCAGACCCTGTAGCCACTGAGGGCGCGGTCGTTCTGCGTGTCATCGCCTGCGGGGTATGCCGGTCGGACTGGTATGTCTGGAGCGGGGCAGATCCCGCACCCCTCCCGCTTGTTTTAGGGCATGAATTTTGCGGAGAGGTTGTCTCTGTCGGGGCAGGCGTCATGCGCTGGCAGGTTGGCGACAAGGTAATTGCCCCGTTCATCCTGGCCTGCGGCACCTGCGCAACGTGCCAGTCGGGCGCGCAGACCATCTGCGACGCGCAGGTGCTGCCGGGGTTCAATGCCCCGGGTGCGTATGCCGAATATGTTGCTGTCCCATTTGCGGATACCAATCTTTCTCCCTTGCCAGAGGGGCTTGACCCAGCAGTTGCAGCCGCCATGGGGTGTCGGATCACAACGGCTTGGTCGGCACTGACCGGGCGCGCGCAACTGCGGCCGGGCGAGTGGCTTGCGGTGTTTGGCTGCGGCGGGGTTGGCCTGTCTGCTGTCATGCTGGGGAAGGCGTTGGGCGCACGGGTGATCGCTGTCGATGTGGTTCCTGAAAAACTGGACCATGCACTTGCCAATGGAGCGGATTACGTGATTAACGCCCGGCGAGAGGATCCCTCTGAGGCAATCAAAGACTACACGCAGGGTGGGGCGCAAGTTGTTGTAGAGGCTCTTGGTATCCCAGAAACCACCTCTGCGGCCATGACGAGCTTGGCCAAGTTGGGCCGGATGGTGCAAATTGGGATGCCGACAGGCGAACACGCACAGCAAACGCTGCCCTGGAGCGCGCTCTATTCCGGACAATTGGCCATTTTTGGCTCGCGGGGCATGGAGGGGCGTAGATATCCCGCGCTCTTTTCATTTCTGGCCGCCAGTGGGCTGGATCTTGCGCCTCTGATCGCCCGCCGCATCTCGCTTGAGGATGTCACGGCCGAGCTTGCTGCTTTCGACGCCCATGCACCGCCAGGCGTCGCCGTTATAACCGAATTTTCCGTATCTGCCTGAGGAGCTTTTCCATGCGTGCAGCCGTCATCACTTTCCCCGGGTCCAACTGTGACCGTGACCTTGTTCGCGGGTTTGCCTTGGCAGGCTTCGAAACGGTGTCTGTCTGGCACAAAGAGACATCCTTGCCGTCTGGGATTGATGTTGTCGGTCTGCCGGGCGGTTTTTCTTACGGGGATTACCTGCGCTGCGGTGCCATCGCCGCCCAATCCCCGATCTGCCAGGATGTGGCCGCTCATGCGGCTCGTGGCGGGTATGTTTTGGGTATTTGCAACGGCTTTCAGGTGCTGACAGAAACCGGGCTGCTGCCCGGTGCCTTGATGCGCAATGCAGGCCTGAAGTTTGTGTGCCGTTCTGTGCCTCTTGAGGTGAGCAACCGGGAAAGTGCGTTTACATCGGGTTTTGGCAGCCAGACGGAGATTTCCCTGCCTGTTGCGCACCATGATGGCAATTACCGGGCCGATGCAGACACGCTGGCGCAGTTGGAGGCGGAGGGCCGCGTGGCGTTCCGGTATGCCAGCCCTGTCAACGGCTCAGACAATGACATCGCGGGCATTCTGTCTGCCAATGGGCGCGTGTTGGGAATGATGCCCCATCCGGAGCGGGCTGTAGAGGCGCTGCATGGCAATCAAGATGGCGCGGCTGTGTTCTCAGGTTTGGCGGCGTCTTTCGTGGCGGCCTAATCCAGACGCCAAGTGCGCGGCATATTGCTTGCTTTGAGCCGCTGAAAACTCTTAAAAATCCCACATATCGGCGGGTTTTCGCCGATTGGATGCTGGCGTGGCGACCTGTTGCCGAGGTAAGCGCTTTCCTTTCGTTGCGTCAAACGGCTCTACGCTTGGCCGAGAGCCGCGCCTCGCGTACCTTAAAATTATGACGGTCACCCTTCACCCGCGCTCGCCGCAGGAACCTCCGCAAAGCTCGCAACGCGCCCTCTGGATATGGCGCGCTTTGGCGGTATTCAGCATCGCTTTAAGTGTTTTGGTGATTTGGGGAACCAGCCTTCTGCTGTCGGAGCGTTTCTCGGAGGGGGCCAGAACGCGCGCTGAGCTCCGTCTTGATCTGTATACAGGCAGCATTGTCACAGAGTTGCAGCGCAATGCGGTTGTTCCGCTGCTTCTGGAGCAGGATGCCGTCTTAGTCGGGGCGCTTGCCAACGACAACAGCACGGCTGCGTCCGAGCGATTGGTGACGCTGCTTGATGAGGTGGGGGCGCAAGGGTTTCTCTTGCTCGATGGTGAGGGTCGCACTGTTGCCGCAACCGACCCTGCCCAAATTGGCACATCGCACGCGGATGCGCCCTATTTTCGTGAAAGCCTCCAGCGGTCTGGCACGATTTTTACACATCACGCGCCGGAAGATGGCCCTTATGTATTTGCTTATGCCCGCCGAGTTGCGGTGCCCGGTCGGCCCGATGGGGTCGTTGTTGTGTTCGTGGATCTTGCCAAGTTTGAGCGCGGATGGGTGGGGATATCAGACGAAGTGCTGGTGCTCGACAGCATGGGCAATGTCGTTCTTGCCACAGAGCCGCAATGGCGGGGCCGCCCGGAAGAAGCGGCCTTGGCTGATGTTCCCGCGATAAGCGGATGGCAAGGGCTGTGGAGCCCCAAGAGTTATTTTGGGAATGCAGGCCCTGATGCCATGCTCAACGCTTCAGCTGTTTTGAGGTCCGATGACAGGTTGCCGTTCCGTGGGTGGCGCATCGCAAGTTTTACGCCCTATCAAACCGTCCAAGACCAAGTAAACACTGTGCTTTCCTTTGAAATTGCGGCTTTGGCAATTCTGTTGAGCGCTGGCTTCTATGTAATTTCTCGACGGGCAACCCAGCGCACGCGCCTGTTCAAACGCGATGCGGATGATTTGCGCGTGCTCAATGCCCGCCTGAACCACGAGATCACTGAGCGCAAAAGGGCGGAAGCTAACTTACAAGTCGCCGAGCAAACCCTTGAACAGTCTTCTAAATTGGCTGCTCTCGGCGAAATGTCGGCCGCTGTGAGCCACGAGTTGAACCAACCGCTTGCTGCGATGAAAACCTATCTTGCCGGCGCGCGACTTTTGATGCAGCGCGAGCGACCGGAGGAAGCTCTTTCAAGTTTTCGTCGCATAGATGATCTGATCGAACGGATGGGCGCCATTACCCGCCAGCTCAAATCCTATGCCCGGCGCGGAGGTGACAGGATCGGCTCCGTTGATTTGCGCACGGCCTTGTCGTCTTCACTGTCGATGATGGAGCCGCAGCTCAAAGCGCGCGACATAGACGTGGTGCGCACGGTCCCTGCCGAGCCGGTGATGGTGGTCGCCGATCAATTGCGGCTGGAGCAAGTCTTGATCAACCTGTTCCGGAACGCGGTGGATGCCACCCGCGATGTAGCGCAGCCGCGGATCGATGTGATCCTTGCCAAGGGTGAGACAGCAACCGTTTCGGTGCGCGACAATGGTCACGGGATTGCTGATCTCGATACATTGTTTGAGCCCTTTTACACGACGAAAGCGCCTGGAGATGGGGTCGGCCTTGGGCTGGCGATCGCAAGTGGGATCGTGTCGGAGTTTGGTGGCAAACTCACAGCCCACAATGGGGGCGATGGTGGTGCGGTTTTCGAATTGCAGTTGCCACTGGAGGGTATGGCTGACGCGGGGCAGGGCGCCAGCGCGTCGGACAGTCCGCCTGCGGAGGCATCTGGATAGAGCAGTGATAAATTGACGGCCGGGATACCCCGTGAAAGTGGGTGCGGGTCGGCAGACAAAGAAAAGAGGGGCATCAGAAGCATGGCCAAATCGATGAAAATAGCGATCGTGGACGACGAAAAGGACATGCGTCAGTCCGTCTCCCAATGGTTGTCGCTGTCGGGGTTCGAAACCGAAACTTTCGGCGGGGGCGAGATCGCCTTGAAGGGGATCGGTCCCGACTGGCCGGGTATCGTTATCTCCGATATCCGGATGCCTGGAATGGATGGCATGACGTTCCTGAAACGGCTCATGACACAGGATAGCACATTGCCGGTGATCATGATCACCGGGCACGGTGATGTACCCATGGCCGTCGAGGCCATGCGCATCGGTGCCTTTGATTTTCTGGAAAAGCCTTTTGATCCGGAAAAGCTGACGCAGCTCGCCCAGAAAGCGGCGGACCGCAGGCGTCTGGCATTGGATGCGCGGGCACTCCGTAAGGATTTGTCTGACGGGTCGGGCATGATGCGGCGGCTGGTTGGCGCTTCGCCGGGGATGGTCCGCCTGCGCGAAGATATCCTCGATCTTGGGCAGGCAGACGGTCACGTGTTGATCGAAGGCGAAACGGGCACAGGCAAAACGCTGATCGCTCATGCCTTGCATGCCGTCGGCTCTAGAGCGTCTCGCCCGTTTGTGCTGGTGCATTGTGCGGGCCGCGACAGCGAAGAGCTGTCGCGCGCTCTGTTTCAGGGGGATGCAGATGCGGGCACGGCGCCTTTGGTTGAACAAGCGCGCGGTGGGACCTTGTGCCTCGAAGATGTCGATGCTTTGGACCAGAACCTGCAAGCGCGCCTTCTGGCCCATTTGGATGGGCAGGGCTTGGCTGCAGACTTGCGGGTCGTGGCAGTTTCCAACCTGCAGGAGCAGGGCCGCACTCTAGAGGACATCTTGCGCCCAGATTTGTTCTACCGTTTGGCAGCCATGCGGATCGTCACCCCACCCTTGCGCAACCGCGGGGAAGATATCCTGACCCTGTTCAATCACCAGGCGCAGACATTTGCTGAAGAATACGGCTGTGACGCCCCTGAGGTGACGGCTCAGGAAGCCGCCCAACTCCTTCAAGCGCCGTGGCCGGGAAATGTGCGCCAGCTGGTCAACGTTGCAGAACGCGCCGTCCTGCAGGCGCGGCGCGGCTCCGGTACAATCGCCTCGCTCCTGATGGCAGAGGCGGATGATCCGCGGCCTGTCATGACAACGGAAGGCAAACCCCTGAAGGAATATGTTGAGGCCTTCGAGCGGATGTTGATCGACAATACAATGCGCCGCCACCGGGGCTCGATCGTTGCTGTCATGGATGAGTTGTGCCTGCCGCGCCGCACCTTGAATGAAAAGATGGCCAAGTATGGGCTCCAAAGGGCGGATTACTTGTGAGGCTGCTGTCGGCGCATTGAACGGAATGCACTGCGTTGAGCCTGAATAAATCGTGCGCCACCGCACAGAAGTGCCGCGCGCATTCATGCGGCTTGCAAGGGGTTTAACGTTGGGGCAAGCTCCAGCGCAGCGGCCAAAATCCGCGCAATTGTGCGAAAATCCGGCATTGTAATCCCCCAACATGTGCAACTATGCTGCAATCGCAGACCTCTGCCGGATAGGGTACGTCTCGAAGTGTTTCACTGATGACGGAATAGGGCGCAAAGATCGCGCCGCCGCATCAAGGGTGACGAGGCTCTCTTAAGGGAAAGCCGATTGGGTGTCCGGTTGTCGCTTGTACGACCCGGATTGAAAGAATGGGCGGCGCATTGCCTTTCAGGGCGCGCGCGCGTCGGAGAAGAAACGCGATGCAACGCGCTGTTGGTATGAGGCCTGAAGGCTCACCGTCCCGAGCAGACGCCCCGAATGTGGGCTCGCTCCGCGCGCGCATTGCCCTTGTAAATCAACACATGTCTTGCACGACGCCCCCGGGCGCTCGGCGAAGGCGTGTGTGTGAACGGATAACATGGCAAAGAAAATGCTCATCGATGCCACGCACGCGGAAGAGACCCGCGTTGTTGTGGTTGACGGAAACAAAGTTGACGAATTCGACTTTGAAACTGTGAACAAGCGCCAGCTTGCTGGCAATATTTACTTGGCAAAAGTCACGCGGGTCGAACCCTCGCTCCAGGCGGCCTTCGTGGACTATGGCGGAAACCGCCATGGTTTTCTGGCCTTCTCGGAAATTCACCCGGATTATTATCAGATCCCCGTCGCGGACCGTGAAGCGCTGTTGGAAGAAGAGCGCGCCTACGCAGAAGCTCTGAACCGCGAGGAAGACGAACCCAAACCTGCGCGCCGCCGGTCGCGCACGCGCGGGGGTCGCTCCAAATCCTCTGGGACCAAGGCCGATGCATCAAAGACTGAGGACGCAAAGCCCGTCGAGGCGCTCGGGGCCATGGATGTGGTCGATCTGGGAGACGATGCGGTTGCGCCGGATCCCGAGTTGGTCGCGGTTGCAGAAGCAGATGCGCCCCATGGGCCCGTCGACACCGTAGAGACAGCGGAAACCGCTGAGGAGGCCGCTCCAGCGCAGGTTGCTGAGGCAGATGAGGCGCTGGAATCCACCGAGGCCGAAGCCGTGGAAGCGTCCGCTGACGCCCCGGCAGCAGACGCAGAAGCCACTGAAGCGGTAGATGAAGCTGCCACGGATGCAGAGCCTGAAGAGGCGGATGCAGACAGTGAGACCAAAACCCTCCCCGCAACCCGGGAAGGTGATGAGGATGCCGTGAGCACCTCGGGTGAGGTGGTTGATGAGAAAGGCGCACCGCTTGATGACGCCACCCGTGCCGAAGCAATAACGGAAGCGCCGCCCGCTGAAGAGGCCGAGGACGCAAAGGGTGAAGAGGCGGCAACAGAAGAGGCGGCAACAGAAGAAGTTGTGCAGGTCGCTGACGCTGCCCCGGCAGAAGACGCCTCCGCAGAGGAAGATGCCCCACAGCAAGAGGTCAGCGAGGCTGCTTCGGAGGGCGATGACAGCGCCCCCGCGGGGGGCGATGACGCGGATTCCGACGAAGAACCCAAGCCTTCCAGCGCAGCTGACCGCGATGCCGACATCGAATCGGTCGCCGATGATGACACCCCTGATGAGATCCGCCCGCCGCGCAAGCCGCGGCCCCGGCGCTACAAGATTCAGGAAGTCATCAAGGTGCGCCAAGTCATGCTGGTGCAGGTTGTGAAGGAAGAGCGCGGCAATAAAGGCGCGGCCCTCACCACCTACTTGTCGCTGGCCGGTCGCTACTGCGTGCTGATGCCAAATACGGCCCGTGGTGGGGGTATTTCGCGCAAGATCACCAATGCCGCAGATCGCAAGAAGCTCAAGGAAATCGCTGGTGAGATCGACGTGCCCCAGGGGGCCGGCCTGATCATCCGCACCGCTGGAGCAAAACGCACCAAGACCGAGATCAAGCGCGACTACGAGTATCTGCAGCGCCTTTGGGAGCAGATCCGCGAACTCACGCTGAAATCCGTGGCACCTGCCGCAATCTATGCAGAAGGTGACCTGATCAAACGCTCGATCCGCGATCTTTATGGCCGCGATATCGATGAGGTGCTGGTCGAGGGAGAGGCGGGCTATCGTACGGCCAAAGACTTCATGAAGATGATCATGCCGTCCCATGCCAAGAACGTGAAGCAGTACAAAGATCAGCTGCCAATGTTCGCGCGCTATCAGGTGGAAAACTACCTCGACGCGATGTTCAACCCGACGGTGCAGCTGAAATCCGGCGGCTATATCGTGATCGGCGTGACCGAAGCCCTTGTGGCGATCGATGTGAACTCTGGCAGGGCCACGAAACGCGGCTCAATCGAGGAAACGGCCCTCGAGACAAACCTTGAGGCCGCTGAGGAAATCGCACGCCAACTGCGTTTGCGCGATCTTGCCGGCCTGATCGTGATCGATTTCATCGACATGGAAGAGCGCAAGAACAACTCTGCCGTGGAAAAGCGCTTCAAGGACAAGCTCAAGAACGACCGGGCCCGCATCCAGGTGGGCCGCATTTCGGGCTTTGGCCTGTTGGAGATGTCGCGTCAGCGTCTGCGCCCGGGCATGTTGGAGGCAACCACGCAACCTTGCCCTCATTGCCATGGCACAGGCTTGCTGCGTTCGGATGACAGCCTTGGCTTGCAGATCCTGCGCCAGATCGAGGAAGAGGGCACGCGCGGCAAAAGCCGTGAGGTGTTGGTGAAGGTGCCGGTTGGCATCGCCAATTTCCTGATGAACCAGAAGCGCGAGCACATCGCCTATATCGAGCAACGCTTCGGTTTGGCCGTGCGGATCGAGGGCAATCCCAGCCTGATTTCCCCGGACTTCGAAATCGAAAAGTTCAAGTCTGCCAGCCGGGACATCCCAGCACCGGCCGCACCGCTGATCTCGATCGATACGTCCGACATGCCGGAAATCGATGAAGAGGACGTGGTTGACGCGACCGCCGAAGACGTTTCGGAAACGCCCGAGACGACGGATGAGGAGGGGGCGCCCAAGAAAAAGCGGCGTCGCCGTCGGCGCCGTCGGGGTGGAGGCCAGTCAGAGGCTGGTGAGACAATCGCAGGTGAGGGCTCAGCAGAGGCGGAGGCAGCCGCAACGGACGCAACCGAGGCACCTGCCGAAGGGGACGCGGCTGAGGCGAGCGAAGAAAAGCCCAAGAAGCGGCGTCGCTCTCGCCGTCGCCGTGGCAAAGGGGCCTCTGAAGGGGACGCCAGTGCCAACGCGGCAGAGGAGGCCAGCGCAACAGAAGAGGCACCCACCTCTGAAGAGGCGGCAGAGCCGGAAATGGCTGAGGCTGACGTGAAAGAAGCTGAAGCACCTGAAGACCCGGCCGTTGAAACGGTGGACGCAGACCCGGCGCAAGAACCGGTGGCCGAAGCCGCCGAGGAAGCCGCACCGGTTGCCGAGGCAGAGCCTGCAGCGGAAGAGATGGCAGAGGCTGAAGTGGTAGAGGCCGAAGCAACAGAAGCCCCCACCGAAGACGCCCCAGCAGAGCCGGAAGCGGCCCCAGAGCCAGAACCAGAACTGGAATCTGCTGTGGCAGAGGCCGCAGCCCCAGAGCCTGCCAAACCCGCCCGCCCCAAACGCAGCGGATGGTGGTCGCGCGGGTAAGCTGCGCGCCTTTCAAGAAACCAGAGACAGCCGGGATTTTCCCGGCTGTTTGCATTTCAGCCCCGAACAGCCCGCTGCACGCGCAGTTGTGACGTACTGTAACGTGACGCCGCCCCGAAATCTTGATAGCGACACGGGTGCTGCCTAATCGGAGACTGCTGTGTTTGGAATCGAGATCATTGACGCTGGCCTGTTGCCGAGCATGGCGATTTCCCTTTTGGCGGGGATGGTCTCTTTCCTCAGCCCTTGCGTTCTGCCAATTGTGCCGCCCTATCTGGCCTATATGGGCGGGATTTCCATGCAGCAGATGCAGGGGGCCACAACTGACCGTGGCCCGGTTATCTTGTCGGCTCTCTTCTTTGTTCTGGGCCTGTCGACGGTGTTCCTGTTCTTGGGCTTCACGGCGTCTGCGTTCGGGCAGTTTTTCCTGCAAAACCAGTCTATTTTCAATACGATCGCAGGTGTTCTTGTGATGGTGTTCGGGCTGCATTTCTTGGGTATCTTCCGCTTGTCCTTTCTCAATCGGGAAGCGCGGCTTGATGCGGGGGATCGGGGCGGATCAGCGGTTGGGGCCTATGTGCTTGGGCTGGCATTCGCCTTTGGCTGGACGCCCTGCATCGGACCGATCCTTGGCACCATCCTCAGCCTCGCCGCCTCAGAAGGCGACACGGTGCGCGGAACGGTGCTGTTGGGAATGTATGCTATCGGGCTGGGGCTGCCATTCCTTTTGGTGGCAATATTCTTCCCGCGCCTGACGGGCGTGATGGCCTGGATGAAACGGCATATGGCCCAGATCGAACGTATCATGGGCCTGCTATTGTGGACGATCGGTCTGCTGATGCTGACCGGCGGCTTTTCGAGCTTTTCCTATTGGCTGCTGGAAACCTTCCCGGTTTTGGCCACGGTGGGCTAGGCCCGACAAGCATGCGCGGCTCGATACGGCGTTGTTAACCTTAGTTTTGCCGTGAACGCGTGATAACATCCCTGCCTATAGTCAGCGATGGTCAAGATGCCGGATACCGATACCTCTCAGCCTGTCAACACCGTGCGCAAACGCGCGGTTCTGTATATTCCGGGCTATGATCCGTTTCCGCCGCGTCGGTATCGGGAACTCTACCGCACGGAATCAGCGTCTCAGGCCGCCCTTTCGGGCTATGATTTGCAACTTGGGCCGCGGGCGGGCGCGGGGTTTGGTTGGTCTGTTGAGGCGGAGATCGAAAGCGCGCAGGTGGAGACAGATATTCAGGTGTTGGTCTGGTCTGATCTTGTCCGGAAGTCGATGAACCCTCCGATCCCGGTCACCTATGCGTTGCTGGTGAAAACCGCCTGGATCTACCTGTCAACGGGCGCACTGTTCCGGCTGGCGCGTCTGCGCAAAGGCCCGCTGATTGCCGCGCTTTTGCCCGCTGTACTTTTGTTGGGCCAATTGTTGATTGCGCTCTTGCTGGGGGCAGCGGCTGCGAAAGGGGTGTCGCTTGTGCTGGCATGGGCGCAGCCCGCTGGTGTGGGGGTGGGTATCGAGACGGCTGCCCGGGCGTTGGTCTGGGCTGGGGTAACGTGGCTGGCGCTGCGATGGTTCAAGGCTAGGGATGGCAAGGTATTCGCCTATTACCTGATGCATGATTACGCCTTCTCATCGGGGCTGTATGGTGAGACGCCGCCGGTTCTTGAGGCGCGGATGGCAGCGTTTGGCGAGCAGATCGTTGCAGCCCTGCAAAGCGATGTGGATGAGGTGCTGGTTGTAGGCCATTCCTCTGGTGCACATCTTGCGGTGTCGATCCTTGCTGATCTTCTGCGTGCGGGGCGTTTGCCGACCGAGGCGGGCGCACTGTCTTTGCTGACATTGGGCCAGGTGATCCCGATGCTCTCGTTCCTGCCAAAGGCCACGAAACTGCGCGCTGATCTGCATGATCTGTCCTGCGCATCTGAGATCACCTGGGTAGACGTCACCGCGCCCGGCGATGGCTGCGCCTTTGCTCTGTGCGATCCGGTGGCGGTATCGGGTGTCGCTCCCGCGGAAGGCAAGCGCTGGCCGTTGGTGCTATCTGCTGCCTTCACTCAAACGCTGAGCCCGGAGCGGCAGCAAGAGTTAAAGCGGCGCTATTTCCGTCTGCATTTTCAGTATTTGTGCGCGTTCGACAGGCCTGGCAGCTACGATTACTTCCGCATCACGGCGGGCCCGCAAACCTTGGCATCGCGGTTTGCGCATCGCAAACCCTCCGCCAGCCGCATCGAAACCCCCTTGTCCCCGCATACGGAGCGGGCTTTTGTGACGGGATGAGCCAGGTATCCGGATCAGGCCCCTCCGAGGACCGCCCATTACCGCCCAAGCCGCCCGCCCGGGCAGAGCGGGTGTCGTTGCGCACCTATGCGCGCCTGTTCAAGGCCGATATCCTCTCTGCGCAGCCGGCCCGGCTTTACCGCGCCTGGATGGCAGAATTCAAAACGCCCTTTTTCCGCTCCTTCATGATCAACCAGCCTGATCTGGTGAAAAAGGTGCTCAACGAACGGCCCGCGGATTTCCCGAAATCCGACAGGATACGCGAGGGCCTTGCGCCGTTGCTTGGGCGCTCTGTTTTCGTCACCAATGGTGCGGAATGGGAGCGGCAGCGGCGGATTATCGATCCGGCATTCGAGGGCGGGCGCCTGCGGGACGCGTTGCCCGGGATGGCGGAGGCGGCCAAGGCCTGTGTGGCGCGCCTGCAAAACCATGCGGATGGACGCCCCTTCGAAGTGGAGGCCGAAACGAGCCATGCGGCGGCCGACGTGATCTTTCGCACACTCTTTTCCCTGCCGATCGAAGAAAAAGCCGCCCGCGATGTGTTTGACGCGTTCCGGGACTATCAGCGAACACAACCGCTGCTCAATCTTGCGGCTCTGATTGCTGTGCCGCGCTGGATGCCCCGTTTTCATTCGAAACGCACACGGCAGGCGGCGGCGCGTATTCGCCATCTGATCCGGGGCTTGTGTACGGCCCGCATGGCGCAGATCGCTCAAGGGCAGGCGCCCGATGATCTGGCCAGCAAAATCATGACAACGCCGGACCCCCAGTCGGGGGCCTGTTTTGAGGTGGATGAAATGGTCGATCAGGTGGCCATTTTCTTCCTCGCTGGTCACGAGACATCGGCCTCGGCTCTGGCGTGGTCGCTTTATCTTCTGGCGCGTTATCCTGATGTTCAGGAGCGCGTGGCACAGGAAGTGTGCCTGCTCCCGCCCACACCTGAGATGGCAGATTTCGCCAAGCTGCCCTTCACCCGTGACGTGTTTCGCGAGGCCTTGCGGCTCTATCCGCCCGTGCCCATGATGGTGCGCGAAGCCCAGAAACAGGAAACCTTCCGCGATCGGCGGGTGCCACGCGGCGCGCAGATCGTTGTCTCGCCCTGGCATCTGCATCGCCAGACCCGCCTGTGGGACAATCCCGACGGGTTCGATCCGGACCGCTGGCGCACCGAGAATGGCAAAACCTGCGCCCGAGAGGCCTACATCCCGTTTTCAAGCGGGCGCAGGGTCTGCACAGGGGCTGGATTTGCCATGATGGAAGGGGTGCTGCTTCTGGCGGAGATTGTGAAAGCGTTCCAACTGGATACCGTTGCTGGTAAAACGCCTGTGCCGGTGGCCTTTCTGACCGTACGCGCGCGCGACGGGATCTGGCTGCGTCTTACCCCTCGCTCACCGCGCCGTCCGCCAAGTGCCGTTGCAGATCCAACCAATCTTCGTAGCGACGGCCCGCACGGGCCGGAAACCCATCCGGAAGCACCGTCATCCGGGTGATCTGATCCACTCTGATCTCGGCAAAGCCATTGGCTGTTTCATCCCAGGCAACGCAGGTCCAAAGCCGGCCCCAGAATTCAAGCGACAGGGGCCAGATTACACGTGCCTCGCTGGCCTCTGCCGTCACCGCCTGCACTTTGACGCGCGCGCGGGTCGCCGCGCGCAGGGCCGGGATCAGGTGGAACGCGTTGGAGCCTTCTGCGAAGGGAAACACATCGAAGCTCCAGCCCGTTTCTGGCAGGCGGCCAGCCTCGGGCAGGGCGGCGTCAAGGCGTGCAGCAAGTGCCCGGCTGGCCGCCCGTAAGTCCGGGTCGGCCACATCGGCCACGACTGCAAGGCCAAGGTGCAGCGCTTCCAGTTCTTCCACGCTCAGGTTCAGCGGGGGCAGGGTGAGCGCCGCTGTCGTCTGGTAGCCGGTGCCGGGGGTGCCCTGCACGGGCAGCCCTGATGCCTCCAGCCGGGCAATGTCGCGATAGATCGTGCGTTCAGAAACCTCTAAACGTGCCGCGAGGCTGGCGGCCTTATGCACCGCGCCATCGCGCAAGATTCGAGACAACGCATAAAGGCGTTGCGATCTTTCCTGTTGTGTTGCCCGAGGTGCCATGCCCAATCCTGACACAAAACTGTCAGGAGGGCGAGGCCTCTGGCGCAGAATTGCACTGCAGCTTCTGATTTCGCAGCTCGATGCCCCTGCGCGGGCTGTCTGCGTGCTTTCCTCTGTGGCAGGGGGCTTCTACTTCTTTTGATGATTGTGAACGCACCCGGCCAATCGGTCGGACACTGGAGGAAAAGCAATGCTCAACAATATCGGCCTTCCCGGCATTCTTCTCATCGCTGTCGTGGTTCTGGTCCTGTTCGGACGGGGCAAGATCTCTGGCCTGATGGGCGAGGTTGGCAAGGGGATCACCGCGTTCAAGAAGGGCGTTGATGACGGCAAGAAAGAGCTTGAGGCGGAAACCGCTGAAGCCAGCGAAGCAGCACGCGACGTCACCCCTGAAACGGTCGAGAACGAAAAAGTCTGATCGCGGCACTCTCTGCGCGGCACCTGTCGCGCTTGGATGTTATGGGGCGGAGCCGCGACACTGCTTTGCGGCCGGCCCGCCATCAGATGACATTTGAAGGACCAAGGGCATGGGTTGGAGTGAACTCCTCATTGTCGGCATTGTGGCGCTGATTGTTGTCGGCCCCAAGGATTTGCCCGGCATGTTTCGGGAATTGGGCAAGTTCTCGGCCAAGCTGCGCGGCATGGCCCGCGATTTTCAACGCGCCATGGAAGATGCCGCCGATCAGAGCGGGGTGGGCGATGTAGCCAAAACCCTGCGCACTGCGACCAACCCGTCCTCTGCCGTGAGTGATACCCTCAGCAAGGCCACCGAGGGGCTGACCAACTGGGATCCGGATGCGCCCGTCGACGGGCCGATCCCGGGCAAGCATACGGCAGAATTTACCAAGGAACGCCAGGAAGCGGCGGAAAAGATCCGCAAGGTCTCTGCCGAGAAGGCCGAAGAGCGCCTGCGCAAAGAGGCCGAAGCCGCAGAAGCCAAAGCCGCTGCATCGAAGGCCGCTCCGACAGAGATCGAGGATGATCCCGGCATGGTAGCGGTCGATGACACGCCGCCCGCCAGTGCGTCCACCGCGCCGGAGGCAAAATCCACATGAGCCAGAATGATCACATCGAGGAAAGCGCCGCGCCGCTTATCGAACATCTTACGGAGCTGCGTCAGCGTCTGATCCGTTCCGTGATCGCGTTCCTGATCGGCATGGTGATCTGCTTTACCGTGGCAACACCGATCTTCAACTTCCTGACTAAGCCGCTCTGCGATGTGCTGGCAACCCGCGGTCAGGATTGTGACCTGATCTTTATCTCGCCTCAGGAAGGCTTCTTCGTGGCGATCAAAGTGTCTTTGCTGGGCGGCCTGATGTTGTCCTTCCCCTATATCTCGCTGCAGCTATGGCGGTTTGTGGCGCCCGGGCTCTACAAGTCGGAGCAGGGCGCATTCCTGCCGTTCATGATCGCCTCGCCGTTCATGTTCCTGCTGGGCGCTTCTTTTGCATTCTACGTGGTCACACCGCTGGCCTATGATTTCTTCCTCGGCTTCCAGCAGTTTGGCGCCGATGGTGAAGCGCTGCCGGATGCGGGCGTGGGCGATGGGCTCTCTGTGGTGTTTCAGGGCTCGGCGCAGGAGTATCTCAATCTGACGGTGAAGTTCATCGTAGCCTTTGGTCTGTGCTTTCAGTTGCCGGTTCTGTTGACGCTGATGGGCAAGGCTGGGCTGGTGACAGCCGAAGGCCTGAAGGTTGTGCGCAAATACGCGGTTGTTGGCATTCTTGTGCTGGCGGCCCTTGTGACGCCGCCGGATGTGATCACCCAGATCATTCTGTTTGTTGTGGTCTACGGGCTCTACGAAGTGTCGATCTGGCTTGTGGCCCGTGTGGAGCGCAAGCGCGAAAAAGAGCTCAAGGAACAGGGGCTTTGGTTCGACGACGAAGAGCTCGAAGAAGGCGAAGATGTCTCTGAATGGGGTAAGACGCCGGGATCAGACGGGTGAGCAAGTCTGACACGCTGAAGCGGATTGCGGCGGCGCTGGAGCGCATGGCGCCACCGCCCGTACCTGCCCCTGACCTGACGCTTGCGGATGCGTTCCTGTGGCACGTGGAGCCGGACAGGCTGGAGCCCGTGCACAAGGTCAACCGGATCGATCTGGACCTGCTGGTGGGCATCCGCCGCTCGCGCGATACGCTGCTGGCCAATACTCGGCAATTCGCCCAGGGCCTGCCGGCCAACAACGCTCTGCTTTGGGGCGCTCGCGGGATGGGCAAATCGAGCCTTGTGAAAGCCATCCACGCTGCTGTGGTGGCGGAAGGCTTGCCACTGAAGATCGTTGAAATTCAGCGTGAGGACCTGCCCTCGGTGGCGCGCCTGCTGGATCACCTGCGGGATCGGCCTGAACGGGTGATCCTGTTTTGTGATGATCTTTCCTTCTCGCACGATGACCAGCACTACAAATCACTAAAGGCGGTGCTGGATGGTGGGATCGCGGGACGGCCCGACAATGTGGTGTTCTACGCCACCTCAAACCGCCGCCATCTGATGCCGCGCGACATGATCGAGAACGAACGCTCCTCCGCCATCAACCCGTCAGAAGCCACGGAAGAAAAAGTGTCTCTGTCGGACAGGTTCGGGCTGTGGCTGGGCTTTCATCCCTGCAGCCAGGATGATTACCTCGCAATGATCGAAGGCTATTGTGCAAATCACGGCTTGCAGATCGATGCAGACGTGTTGCGCGCGGAGGCGATTGAATGGCAAGCCACCCGTGGAGGCCGGTCAGGCCGGGTGGCATGGCAGTTTTTCACCGATCTTGCGGGCCGCCACGGCGTGTCGCTGTCAGACGCAGGCTAGCAGGCCGGTAAGCCGATCCCGCGCGCGGGGGCAACAAGCCGCCCGCGCGGGAACGCGTGTCTGGGTCCCTCAGGGTGTCAGGAAGGGCGTTGGATCTACGGCCTCGAGCCCTTTGCGCACTTCGAAATGCAGGAAGGCAGGATCACCGCTGCGCACTTTTGCGATGCTCTGGCCCCGGGTGACCACGTCGCCCTTCTTCACGCCAAGATCGTCAAGCCCTGCATAGACCGTCAAAAGCCCGTCGGAATGGCGTAGCACGAGAATGGGAATGCCATCCGTATCCCGGGTGACAGCCGCCACCGTTCCGGCTGCCGCAGCGCGCACGGGGGTGCCGGCGGCCACGGCGATGTCGATGCCGTCGCTGCGGCCCTTGCGGAAATCTCGTAGAATCTGGCCCTTCACAGGGGACACCATCTGCGCCTGCTTGCCGCTCTCGGTGGCAAATTGGCTCAGCCCGGGCGAGGTGGGGGCCTGGGCTTCGGATGCGGACTCGGGCTTGGGCAAGGGCTGCGACGCTGAAGGTGGTTCGGGCGCGCGCGATTGCCCCCCTGGCGCCGAGACGGGCGGCTGGGGCGCGGTGTCATCCACCTCGGCGATCGGGATCAGAAGGAACTGGCCTTCACGCAAGGAATAATCGCGCCCGAGCCCGTTCCATTCGGCCAAGCTTTGTAAAGGCACTCCATAGAGGCGCGCGATCGAGAAGGCAGTTTCGCCCCGCTGCACCTTGTGCCGGATCGGCTCGGTGCCGGTCAGCGGCTTTACGTCAACCGCGGCGGCGCTTGCCCCAGTTTCGCTGGCTTCGGCCCGTTCAATCGCAGAGCCCGCCAATTGGTTGATATCGACCGACTCGGGCCGGATCGGGCCCACACCAGAGGCGCCAGTCGCAGGGGAAGGCTCGCTCACGCGGCCGGGCAGGGCGATGATTTCGCCCGCGCGCAGGGACGTGCCGTCGGGGATTCCATTAAACCGTGCGAGTTCATCCGGCTTGAGGCCGATCCGGGCTGCCACATCGGCCACCGTATCGCCGCGCCGGGCAACGACAACCTGATAGCCGGGATAGGAGATGACGCCGCGGCTGTCTTCCTCCGGACGTGGGGCTGTGACCACCCGCACGGCGTCGGACGTGTCGAACGCGCCAGAGAGATCGCCCCGCAGGTCGAAATCATTGCAGGCCACAAGCGCGGCCAATGCGCTGGTGGCCAGCAACACGCGTAGAGTGGGCCGCGTCATGCGTTCATATACGCGGGCGGGTTTGCAGGAAGCCCCGTTTTGCATCTGCTCAATCCCTTGCTCGTTTGGCGGGCCGAACGGGCGCACGCCGTGATTGCCTGTGTCCGGCGCGGTGGATCGTTTGGCTGTCCACCTCTTCCGGACCGTTTGCGCGCGGTGCCCGCACGCCCTTATTCTTTGCCCATCCCCTCCATCAGGGGCACGAAGCGCACACTGCGCAACTCTTCGTAGTCCAACCCCTCTGCCGTGCGGCGTACCTTGATAAGGGTTTGCACCGTATCGGACTGGCCTACGGGCAGCACCATGATACCGCCCTCGCGCAATTGGGCCAAGAGGGGGCCGGGCGGATCTTCGGCGGCGGCCGTGAGCAAGATCCGGTCAAAGGGGGCCTGCTCCGGCAATCCATGGGATCCGTCGCCTGAAAGCGTAATAACATTGGGCAAGCTGAGCGCCTGAAAGAGCTTTTCGGCCGCCTGCGTCAACCGACGGTACCGATCCACGGTGTAGACGCGGCGCGCCAGATGCGACAGCACCGCGGCCTGATAGCCTGAACCGGTTCCCACCTCGAGCACGGTGTGGCGCGGACCAACCTCAAGCGCCTGTGTCATCAGCCCCACGATCGACGGCTGAGAGATCGTTTGCCCACAGGCGATCGGAAGCGGGGTGTCTTCATAGGCGCGGGCTGCAAAGGCGCCCTGAACAAACAGCCCGCGATCTACCGCCTCCATCGCGCCAAGAACGCGCGTATCCGTCACACCGCGCGAGCGTAGGGTGAATAGGAACTGCATCTTTGCTTCGGCGTCATATGTGGGCAGGCCGCTGTCGTCATGGGGCATGGGCGCGCTGTCCTCAATCCGTGAAGGTTTGGGCCATGTCCGACAGGGTGTCATCGGCTGTCAGATCGGCGCGCATGGGGGTAACGGCGATATAGCCGTCAAGATTTGCGTGGGCATCCGTGCCTGCCCCCGAGGGCAGGGTCTGCGAGCTGCCTTGCACCCACAGAAACCGCCGTCCGTTGGGAGAGTCCTGAGCCACCATGCGGAACAACGCGCCTTCCCGCCGCCCCTGCCGTACGATCTTTGTGCCCTTCACGGCATCTGCGGGCACGGGGGGGAAGTTGATGTTGAAGAAGGTGTTGTAGCCGGAGGGGTGCGCCCAGCTGGTCTGCTCCAGCAGTTTGCGGATCACGGGGGTAGCATGGCGAGCGGAGGCTTCAAACGGGTTGTCCAGCCCGACATTGGCTACGCCGTAGTACTGGGACAATGCGAAGCTGGGCACCCCCTGCAACGCGCCTTCCATCGCAGCCCCCAATGTGCCGGAATACATGGCGTTCTCGGCTGCATTGTTGCCCCGGTTCACACCAGAGAGGATGAGGTCTGGCAGCGCGCCGTCCATCACGTGGTGGATGCCCGCGATGACGCAATCAGCGGGCGCGCCTTCCAGCGCATAACGCGTGGGCGCCAATTGGGTGATCAGGCAGGGCCGTGCATGGGATGTCAGATGCGCCACACCGGATTGTTCCAGAGACGGGGCCACGGTGTAGACGGTGCCGTCTGCGCCAGCCAACTCTTTGGCAATGTCTTCCATGATGGTCAGACCCGGTGCGTTGATCCCGTCGTCATTGGTGACAAGTATCTTCATAGGCCCCAGATCCTTAGTTGTTCATGCACTGCTGAGAGAGCCGTACCGGAACGGGACCGCGCTCACAAGCTTATCTGCAGCAAAGCCCTGCCATGATGCCGCGATGCAGCCTGCAAGGATAATTGTTGAAAAAAAATCCGGAACGGGCTTTTCTAAACCGGCCTGCATTTCCAGGCCGTCTGTTTAGCTGACCGCATTTGCTACGGCACAATTTGACTGGAAATCGTTTGAACCCGTTTGAAGTCTTCGATGTGTCGATGCCGCCGCATCGCCTTGTGATTTTCCCCCGGTCCGAAGCACCGGGGTATCTCGACGTGGACCCAGAGCGGGATTTGATCCTGCTGCGCCACCTGCTGGACTCCGCTGACCTTGAGCCAACTGTTCGGGCCGATTTGCGCCGCAAGGCCCTGGGCTGGCCGGGCGTGCGCCTTGAAGAAGAAGAAGCAGACGATCACGCTATCGTCGTCCAGCGCGTGATAAATGCTCTCGAGGACGGTGTGCTGGTGGCTGCCATCGGTGATGAGGGCGATACCAACCGCCCAACAACACTGGCTGATATCCGCGAAATTGGCGCCAAGGATCGCCCCATTGCCGGTGCAAGCCAAAGCACTGCCGTGTCGGGCATGGCCTATTCGGACAAGCTGATGAAAACGCTGGAGATGGTGCCCGATGAGGTTGGGCGCGAGGCAGGCGCCGCCGCCAAGCGCGAAATAGAGGATCTGTTCTCGCCCGCCAATATCGCCGTCACAGCCGGGGTGTTTATCGTTTGGGCTGGCAGCCATGCTGTGGGGGCGGGCTTTGTCGTCAGTGGCGCGTTGCTTGGGGTCGCGTTGATTTTCGCGGGGCGTGCGGCGCTCGATGCTTTTGACAAGATTTGGGATTTCTTTGCGACCGTGGAAACGGCCCGCTCCGAGGCGCAACTGCGCACAGCCGCGCGGGCACTTGCTGCCGCGATCGCCTTGCTGGGTGTGGCAGGCTTCAGGGCCTTGCTGCGCAAGGTGGCTCCCAAGCGCGCCCGGGGCACGGGCGGGAAGGGGGATGCGGGCGAGAGCACCTCGTTGGGCCAGATGCAGCGCGGCAAAACAGGCGATGCGGGCACGTCTCTCGAGAGCCGGACCACATCCAATAGCGGTGGAGCATCGGGTTCTCGAACGGGCCAAGGCTCTGGACAAAGACAGGCCTCGGAGGGCAGGCCGCCCCCGCCAAGCCCGTCGCCAGCGCTGGTCCGGTCTCAAAGGTTGACCGACCACCGTACCGGGCGCACGATTACGCGCGATGTTGATCTTCAGCCCACACTGGACCGTATCGCGCGCGGAGAGCGCGCGCCGCGTCGGGTGCACCGCCGCGATGGCACTGTGCACCGAAACAGAGAAGGCAAGTTGCCGGCCAAGCCTGAGGGCTATTACAGGGAATATCATGTGCCCACGGATGAATTTCGACCACCAGGGCCACAGCGGATCATCACCGGTGAGGGAGGGGAAGTGTACTATACCCCCAATCACTACGAAAGTTTTCAACGGATTAAGTGAGTGACAGCATGACAGCGCGCCTGCCCTTTGAATATGCAGATCCTGCTTCAGTCCAAACAGCAGGGTTCCGCATCGATTTGCCTGTGCTTCTCGGCGGTAAATCAGGCTTGATGCAGGCCTACGCGATGGCATCTCATGCGCCCGGCGCCTATTTCGGGAACAACTGGGACGCATTCTTTGATATACTTTGCGATCTGCGCTGGATCACTGAGCGTGAAGTTCTGATCGCACATGCCGATTTGCCGCGATTTGAGGGCGATGACCTGCGCCTGTATCTCGAGACGCTCCGGGATGCGATCTCAGAATGGGCTGAAATCAATCGGGATGCCAGTGAGAGCGGCGAGGATGGCCCCGACGATCTGCCTTTGCACAATCTGCGCGTTGTTTTTCCTGAGGCGCAGCGCGCCGCAGTCGAGGCTGCGCTTGGGGCCTGACCCGCTGCACGTGAACCCTTCGAAAGGCCTGATTAACCCAGCAAACGCGCGCAGGCCGCCGGCGGCTTCGTAAGTGCCTCGCGGTTTTCGCCGGGGAAAAACCGAGCGCGCAGGGCGGTGGCCATGGGGGGCGGTTGCAAGATATCCACCGTTGGCCCGGTATTCACCGTTTCGGCCTGCCAACTGCGGGCCAGCGCGATTTGTGCAGCCTTCGTGGCCCCGTAGGACCCAAAGAATTTCTCACCCGCACGCGGATCATCGAAAAACAAGGCGCGGGCGCCGTCGCGGGCTTCCAGCAGCGGTGCGACATAGGCGATCATCATGCGCGTTGCATCGACATTGATCTTCCAGCTTTTTTCCCAGTCCTTTTCGGAAACCATGTTCGCGGGGGAAAGAGGCGCCGCATGGATCGCGGTATGGGCCCACAGGTCCACCCCGCCCCAGCGTTGATGGATCGACAGGCACAAGTGCTGCATCGCGGCACTGTTGGTCACATCCATAGGCGCAAGAGTGGCCTCGCCGCCCTTTGCCTTGATGCGATCGTCGAGCTCTTCGAGCCCGCCCACCGTGCGCGCCACGGCAATGATGTGATGGTCGGGCGCAAGCGCCTCTGCCAATGCAGCGCCCAGCCCGCGGGAGGCGCCCGTGATCAATGCGATTTTTGTCATGCAGCGCACATGGATTGTTAGGGGCCGAAGGTCAAGGCATCTTGGGGGATGTGGATGGGCCGCGCCCAATGAAAAAGGGCGCGCAATGTCTCGCGCGCCCGATTGTGCTGTGCTCTGAGGCTGGGCTCAGGACGTCATGTCGTAGGCGCGCTCACCATGGGAGATCAGATCGAGGCCGGTCGCTTCGGTTTCCTCATCGACGCGCAGCGGGAAGATCATGCGGGTGACCAGAATGATTCCGGTGGTTGTAACGATGGTCCAAACCCCGACAACGGCCAATCCACCCAGTTGGGCAACCCAGGATGCATAACCAAATACGGCAAGCATCACGATGCCGAACATGCCGCCCACACCGTGCACGGCAAACACGTCGAGCGTGTCGTCGATATTGAAGGTGTTTTTCACGATGCCACACAGTTCCTGGCACAGGACGCCCGCGACAGCCCCGATAATCACGGCCTCCACAGGACCAACAGAGCCAGAGGCCGGGGTGATCGAGGCGAGGCCCGCAATCGTACCGGTGACCATGCCCACCAGCGAGGCCTTGCCAAAGCGGATGCGTTCCCACAGGGCCCATGTCAGCGATGCGGTGGCCGCTGAGATATGCGTCACGGTCAGGGCCATGGCTGCACCGCCATCTGCTGCCAGCTGTGAACCACCATTGAAGCCGAACCAGCCCACCCACAGCATTGCCGCGCCAATCATCACCATCCCGGGATTGTGCGGAGGCTTCGACTTGTCCTTGCGCGGGCCAAGCATGGCGGCAAGGATCAAAGCGGCGATGCCCGCCGTCTGGTGCACAACGATGCCGCCGGCAAAGTCATTCACGCCATCGGCAAACAGTGACCATTCCGCGCCGGCCAGCAAGCCACCGCCCCAGATCCAATGGGCCACGGGCGCATAGCAGATCAGCATCCACAGGCTCGAAAACAGCAGGACAAAGCCATAGCTGATACGCTCCACATAGGCGCCCACGATCAATGCGGGGGTGATGATCGCGAAGGTCATCTGGAATGCGAAAAACAGAACCTCCGGGATCGTGCCCGACAGGGTGTCCGCATCGATGCCATTTAGAAAGGCCTTATCAAGCCCGCCCCAATAGGCGTTGCCGTCCCCAAAGGCGATGGAATAGCCCGCAGCCAGCCAGAGCAAGCTCATCAGGCAGGCGATAGAAAAGCATTGCATGAAGACGCTGAGCACGTTTCGTGCGCGCACCAAGCCGCCGTAAAACAGGGCGAGGCCCGGCAATGTCATGAAAAGAACCAGCGCCGTGGCGACGATGATCCATGCGGTATCTGCTCCGACCATTGGGGGAATCCCTCTTGCGTGATTTCGGTGGCAAGCTTGTCGCCAACCTTGCAAAGATCGGAAAGTGGGCAGATGGGCAGATATGTGCTTAAATAGGCATCGACCAAAAAAGCCTAATTAGTAGGCGATTTTGGGGGCTATTGACTTAATAATGATCGGAAAACGGTCGAAATAGACTTTAGGGCGGGATGATCCTTATCCGAACCACACCGGCAAGGATTAGAAAGAACGGCAATCCAATGCTGTCTTGCTTAAGAGTTCATCGCTTGGCTAAGGGTGCCGCTGCAACGCCGGTTGGGCTTATTCAGCGGCCGTTTTCATCTGGAACCCTGCCTGCAGCATGTCTACCGGGGCCACGGGATACTCCCCGGAGAAACATGCATCGCAGTAGCGCGGGGCTTCTGGATCCCGGCCCTGGGCTTCGCCAACGGCGCGGTACAGCCCGTCAAGACTGATGAATTTCAGGCTGTCGACGCCCAGATGCGTGCACATCTCATCTTCGGACATGGTGGCCGCGAGAAGCTTTTCACGCTGCGGCGTGTCGACCCCGTAAAAGCACGGCCAAGAGGTGGGCGGCGAGGCAATCCGGAAATGCACCTCGGCAGCGCCCGCATCGAGGATCATCTCCTTGATCTTTCGCGATGTCGTGCCGCGCACCACGCTGTCATCCACCAGAACAACGCGCTTGCCTCGGATCAAAGCGCGGTTGACGTTCAATTTGAGGCGCACGCCCATGTTGCGGATCTGCTCGGTGGGTTCGATGAAGGTGCGGCCCATATACTGGTTGCGGATAATGCCCATGGCATAGGGCGTGCCGCTTTCCTGTGAATATCCGATCGCCGCAGGGGTGCCACTGTCGGGCACCGGACAGACGAGATCTGCCTCAACCGGCGCTTCGCGGGCCAGTTCGACACCGATCTGGCGGCGTGTCTCATACACCGACTTGCCGCCCAACACGGAATCTGGCCGCGAAAAATAGACGTGTTCGAAAATGCAAAACCGTGACGCGCGCTGCTCGAACGGGTGGTGGCTGCTGATCTCGCCATCCTCGATCACGACCATTTCGCCCGGTTTGACCTCGCGCAGGAAGTCAGCGCCGATAATGTCCAAGGCGCATGTCTCGGATGCCAGCGCATAGCCATCACCGATCTTGCCCAGAACCAGCGGGCGCACGCCCAGAGGATCCCGCACGCCGATCAGCTTGGTGCGCGTCATGGCAACCACAGAGAAGGCGCCTTCAACGCGGCGCAGGGCGTCTTTCATCCGTTCAGGCACGGCGCGTTGCAGCGACCGGGCCATCAGATGAATGATGCATTCGCTGTCAGACGAGCTTTGGAAGATGGATCCCCGCTCGATCAGCTCCCGGCGCAGGGCGGCGGCATTGGTGATGTTGCCATTATGGGCAATCGCCGCACCGCCTGCTGAAAACTCGCCAAAGAAAGGCTGCACGTCGCGGATTGCGGTCTGCCCCTTGGAGCCCGCGGTCGAATAGCGCACGTGGCCAATCGAGAGGCTGCCGGGCAGGGTTTCCATGAGCCGGGGCGAGGTGAAATTATCGCGCACATAGCCAAAACGGCGCGCCGAGTTGAAGCCGTGTTCGGGATCATATGTCTGAATGCCGCCCGCTTCCTGCCCGCGATGTTGCAACGCATGGAGCCCGAGAGCGACGAAATTGGCGGCCTGCTCAACACCAATCACGCCGAAAACGCCGCACTCTTCCTTGAGCTTATCGCCGTCCACATCGAAAGGATGGGTCGTGATGGGGCTGGCGGTGTCAGTCTCAGGGTCGATCAAGCTGGCGGGCGACGTATCGGTATGGGGCACGGGCAGGCTCCGAATCTGTGCGGCAGGCGCCTGTGAGGTAGCGCTTTGTGCTCATCCTGTCACGCAATAGTCACGCTTGACCACACACGGGGCCGCGAATGCCGCGCTTTAAGGGACGGTTGAGCCTCTTTTCCGGGCGCTGTGTGGGTTTGGCAGGTGTCGCTCGGTGTCGCGCGTAATCTGGCAGGACGTGCACGACACCGAATATCTCCCTTGATCACATGCTCTCCAGCCAGCTGTGCATTTCCGGCATGTTGTGGCGGATGGCTCCGATATAGGAGTCCGGACGCACGAGCGCCGCGCCCCCGGATGGCAGCCCAAGTTCCTGTGCAAGCGCACCGTCCGGGTTAAGGGCAACCGCATGCACCGGCATCGCGCCCATGCCCGCGCCAAGCTTTTGCGGGAGATCGGCCGGATCCACATCCAGTGTCAGCAGGGTGGCCCCGTTATGGCGGAGCTTTTCATAGATGAAGCCATCGCCTTCCTGTAGGTTAGGCAAGCGGTCGCCGGGTTGCAGCGCACCCTTTGTCTTGTGTGCGGTGCGCGCAAGGGATTGCCCTCTATAGTTCAGATCGATCTCTGAGATTTTCGGCCGCATGATGCTTTTGAACCACTCAGAGCGCGTCGCATGGCGCAAGGCGAAGGCACGCAGCTTTAGCAGAAGCGGGTTATGAACCATGGCCATGTGGATCATCTGAGAGGTCTCTGCGACCACTTTCTTGCCGATGACGTGTCGTTCTTCATGGTAGCTGTCCAGCAGCTGTTCACAGTCGTCCCGGCCCTGAGCGAGTGCGAGTTTCCAGGCCAGGTTCACGGCATCCTGCATGCCCGTATTCATGCCCTGCCCACCGGCCGGGCTGTGCACATGGGCCGCATCCCCGGCCAAGAAGGCGCGTCCAACGCGATATTGCGGGACGAGCCGTTCATTGATCACGAACTCGCTGAGCCAGGTGCTGCCTGTGATCTGCCAATTCTTTCCGGTCCGTTCATCCAGGATGTCCTGAATTTCCTGTTCCGTAGGGTCTCCGCGCCGCGCGCCCGGTCCGCCATCGAGTATGACGCGCCATCGCTTTGCTCCGACGGGAAAGAGCCCCAACATGGCATCTGCGCCAAGATAGGCGTGCATGAAATGCGGGTCTTGCTCCTTCTCGACTGTGATGTCTGCCAAAAGCCAGCGCCGCTCGATCGTGTCTCCGTCAAAGGGAAGGTCCAACCCATGACGCACCTTGGAATGTGCGCCATCGGCCCCCACGATCCAAGCGGAGGTCACCGAAGTGGTGTCTCCCTGCGGACCGCGGATTTGCGATACAACCCCGTGATCGTCTTGTGTGAAAGAGACAAGCTCGGTTTCTCTCTCGACGTGGATGCCCTGTTGCGCAAGCTTTTCGACCAGAAGATGCTCTGTTGCGGATTGAGGTATAAACACCCCGGTGGGCAAGGGGCCTTCGGACCCGTCCAGTTCGACCTGTCCGAGCGTTTCCTCTGGTGTCTGGAAAATCATCCCGTGCACCGAAGAGGCATCGGAGTGTTCAAGGAACTGCTGAATATCTACGGTGGAAGCCAGCACCTCCAGCGTGCGCTGCCAAACGACAAGCGCCTTTGAAAGATCTGTGGGGGCTTGGTTCTTGTCGATAATCCGGATGGGACAGCCATAAGTGGCAAGCTTATGGGCGAGGGTGAGGCCAACGGGCCCCGCGCCGACGATCAAAACAGATGTATCCATCTCTACCTCCCGTTCGTTGAAATTCGCAAGCTTTCAAAGCGATCAAGCAGTCCTGATGCCCCCAGACGGGGCAGGCTGGCTTCAAAGGTGGCGCAAAAGCGGTAGCGCGGTCAATCAAGCTCTTGAGATTGGACGCTTTTAGGAATGGGGCAGGGGGCGTTTGGGCGCGGGCTGTCGCCGTTCCAGATCAGATGTCTCGGGGCGGTGCGGCGTTCGCGGAAGGGATGTGGTGGCCGTCAGGCCGCTGTCAGATCATAGCGCGCATCTGCGCCCGGCCCGAGCCGCACGAGTTGCAAGGGGGCGATCTCTGTCCAATGGTCCGCATGGGCATCGAGCGGTTCTGAGGCGACGACCAGGCCGCCAGGCGCGAAAGACCGCGAAAGGTAAAGCGATGGGTAGCGGCCATCGCTGGCATACCGGAAGCAAAACAGGCTTTCCCCATCCGAAAAGACGCAGGTCTGGCGGAAAAACGGGTGTACGCCCAGCCGTTCTGCCGTGTCTGTCAGTTGCTGCAGAACGGTTTTGCAGGCGGCTTCTGGATTCTCGGCAAGTCCGGCATTCAGCAAGAGCAGGAAAAGCAATTCGGAATCGGTGCTGCCACGACGGCGGGCATAGAGATCATCGCGCAGGCTGGCTTCGAGGCTGCGGCGCAGGGCGGTAAAGCCGCCGGTCTGCCCGTTATGCATGAAGCTCCAGTTTTCATAGGTGAAGGGGTGGCAGTTGGCCCGCGCCGTCTCGCCTTCGGTGGAGGCGCGGACATGGGCCAGAAACAGCGATGACGAGATATGCTGGCACAGGCTCAAAAGGTTGCCGTCGGACCATGCGGGCAAGATATCCTTATAGAGCCCTGGGTCTGGGCGATCGCCATACCAAGCTATGCCAAAGCCATCGCCGTTCACTGACAGCTTGGCCTCAAGTGCTTCTTGGCTTTGTGCGATCAAGGAATGGGCCGGATCGATCACAATGCTGGACAGGGCGCGGCGCGGGCCCACATAGGCGGCAAGACGGCACATCAGGCACGACCTCCTAGAAAAGCGCGATCACACGCTGTGTGGAAATTGCCTGCGCTGCAATCAGACCTCTGATCCATGCTGCCCCCGGATGGTTGGATTCGCAGGGCCGAGTTTACCTTGGTGGAACGGGGATGTTGTCTTTCTTCTCGTTGCTTGCTGGCCCTTGATGTGGATATTATCCCGTCATGTCGACAAATATTGATGAAATTGACCGCAAGCTTTTGACCCTTTTGCAGGAAGACGCATCGCTAAGCGTGGATGCGCTGGCCGATCGCGTGCACCTATCGCGCAATGCCTGCTGGCGCCGCGTGAAGCGTTTGGAAGCCGATGGGATCATCCAGAAACGCGTCGCAATCATCGATCCGGTTGCCGTGGGGCTGGGGCTGCAGGTCTTTGTGCTGATCCGTACAAATGATCATAGCGCCGAATGGCTCAAGGCGTTTCGGTCTGCTGTGCACCAGATGCCCGAGATTATTGGCGCGCAGCGCATGACCGGTGATTTGGACTATGTGCTGCGTGTGCGGGTCGCGGATGTGCCGGCCTATGACAGGTTTTACCAGAGGCTGATCGAAAAGGTTCAGATCGCCGATGTCTCCGCCAGTTTCGTCATGGAAGACGTAAAGGAAACCACGGCGCTGCCGGTGTGAGCCTGCCATTATCGCAGGGCAGGTCTGTGCGCGCCCTGCGGTGCGGGATGGATTAGGTGTCGGTGGCTTCCGGACCGCCACAGGATGTTGTCATCAAGCTCTCAAAGCGTTCTGTCATCCACTGAAGGGCGGTGTCCTGATCGGCAAAATCACCCGCGATACGGCTTTTGACAGAAGCAAACATCTGTGCGGACTGGCTGTCATCGATGAAGGCATAGGCCTCTGATCCGGCGACAAAGTCGTAGACAATCAAAGCAACCGCGACCAGCAAGATGCCGCGCAGGGCGCCAAAGAAGAACCCCAGCCCTTGATCAAGCGCATTCAGGGCCGAGCGCTGGATCATGGCGGAAAACAGCGGTGCAAAGAGCGCAAACAGGATCAGGAAGATCGCAAAGACACCTGCAAACGCCCCGATCGTGGCGGTGGCACAATTGTCGAGGATGTCACCGATCACCGGGATTTCGCTGACAAGGGGGCGGGCCTTTGGTGCAAAGATATAGGCGCCGATTGCCGCCACAACCCAGCCGGTGATGGCCAGCGCCTCGCGCACGAAACCGCGCGAATAAGCGAGGATTGAAGACAGCACGATCACAGCAGCGACGATCCCGTCGAAAATGGTGAAGTCCATTGCGGTTGAGCCCCCGTTCCTGCTCTATCCAGTCTTGTTGCGCGGTTAGCCCGCGCCGAACATCTCGCCGACAAATGCGGTGAGATCCGTCATCTGCCTGAGCGCCAAACCCTGCGAGCCGACCTTTGCCGTGCCAGAGGGAAGCGCCGCTGACGAAAAACCAAGTTTTGCCGCCTCTTTCAACCTGTTTTCGGTCTGGACTGCTGGGCGCAGGGCGCCCGACAGGCTGATCTCGCCAAAAATCACCATATCCCGGGGCAGGGCGGCGTCTTCTCGCGCAGATAAAAGCGCTGCCGCCACGGCCAAATCCGCCGCTGGCTCGGTGATGCGCAGCCCGCCTGCAACATTGAGATAAACATCGAGCCCTGCGAAAGGGATGCCGCAGCGGGCTTCGAGCACCGCCAGAATCATTGCCAGCCGGCTGCCATCCCATCCCACAACCGAGCGGCGGGCCTGTCCGGCCGGGGCCGGGGCTACAAGCGCCTGAATCTCCACCAGCACGGGCCGTGTGCCCTCGATGCCCGCAAACACGACAGACCCGGGTTGTTGCGCCTCCCGGGAGGACAAAAACAGAGCCGATGGATTCGTGACCTCTGCAAGGCCGCGGCCTGTCATCTCGAAGACACCGATTTCGTCTGCGGGCCCAAACCTGTTCTTGACGGAGCGCAACACGCGGAACTGGTGCCCGCGCTCGCCTTCAAAATAGAGCACCGTGTCGACCATGTGCTCCACCACCCGGGGGCCTGCGATCTGGCCTTCCTTGGTAACATGGCCAACAAGGATCACCGCTGTGCCGGAACGTTTCGCAAAGGTCGTGAGTTCTTGCGCGGAGGCGCGCACCTGGCTGACGGAGCCCGGCGCGCTGTCGACCGTGTCAGACCACATGGTTTGAATGGAATCGATGATGGCAAGGTCCGGCGCCTCGTCCTCTAGTGTGGTCAGGATATCGCGCAGGGAGGTTTCCGTGCCCAGCTTGACCGGGGCTTCCTCAAGCCCCAAGCGCTGCGCCCGCATGCGCACCTGTGCAGAGGCCTCTTCCCCAGAAATATAAAGCGTTTTCAATCCGCTCTGAGCAAATCTTGCAGCGGCTTGCAGGAGGAGGGTGGATTTCCCTATCCCCGGATCCCCGCCCAGAAGCGTCGCTGACGCGGGCACGAGGCCCCCGCCGAGCACGCGGTCAAGCTCTCCCAATCCGCAGCTGGCGCGCGGCGGGGGCGCCTCTTTCGTTGCCAGATCGGCCAGCGGAAGCGTCTTGCCCCGGACATTGCCGAGGCTTTTCTTGCCGGGTCCCGTGGAAAGGGGTGTTTCTTCGACAATTGTGTTCCATTCCCCGCAGCTTTCGCATTGGCCAGACCATTTCGATTGGCGTGCGCCGCAGGCAGTACAGGAAAAGGCGAGTGATTTGGGCATATGCCACCTGCACGCGTTTCAGCGTAAGGGTCAAGCGACAACATTTGCTAATCGCGCCAAGGGTCGGTTTGCACCTTGATGGCCGTGTTATCTGCGGCACATCCGCAGCCCGAGATGGGTACCGCTCCGTAGCATCGTTGCAGGAGATAGATACGCGTGGCGACGGGCGGAAATATGTGAATTAGGTTTGGAGTATTAAACACTGAAAGATAATGATATTTATACTTAAAAGCACACTGTGAAACGGCGTTGAATCCTGCGGTGAGCGAAACAGGCAGCCTGTAGCGCTATCAATTTCCGGACCCGCATTCTAACGTACTGCAGCGATGGGGCCCTCGGCGCGTCCATGAATGAACTGCTGCACATAAGCATCTGATGTTGTGTCCATTTCGCGGATGTCACCCTCCCAGCGGATTATACCATCATGGAGCATGGCCACCCGGTCAGCGATGGCGCGGACACTCGACATATCATGGGTGATTGTCATGGTCGTCGCCCCCATCTCGGTGACGATTTCGCGGATCAAGTCGTTGATAACGCCCGCCATAATCGGGTCGAGCCCGGTGGTGGGTTCGTCAAAGAAGATGATCTCCGGATCGGCGGCAATGGCCCGCGCAAGGCCGACCCTCTTTTGCATCCCGCCGGACAGTTCCGCTGGGAAGAGGTCTGCAACTTCCGGTCCCAAGCCCACCCGCGCCAACTTTTCAATCGCCTTTTCGCGGGCTTGGGGGCGTGGCAGGGCATCGGGCCCGCGCAGCAGGCGGAAGGCCACATTCTGCCACACAGGCAGGCTATCAAAGAGCGCGGCTCCCTGAAACAACATCCCAAACCGGGAAAGGAATTCTGTGCGGTCACCACCCTTTGCCTGTGCGCCGTCCACGAAAATCCGTCCGCTGTCAGGTTGGATCAGTCCGAGCACGCATTTCAGGGTGACACTTTTTCCAGTGCCTGACCCGCCGATGATCACCGTTGAGCTGCCCTTTTCAACGGTCAGGGACACGCCCCGGAGCACTGGCTTTTTGCCAAAGGACTTATGGACATCTTCAAGCCGGATCATGCGGAAAAGAAGGCCTCTGTGAGAACATAGTTTGCCGCCAGAATCAGCACTGCGGCGGCCACAACCGATGTTTTGGTGGCCCGCCCCACGCCTTGGGCACCGCGGCCTGCCCCCATGCCGTAATAGCAGCCCATCAGCGTAGCGATAAATCCGAAGGCACATCCCTTCGCGAGGGAGGAGACGATGTCACGCATCTCCAGGAAATCGACCGTGTTGCTGAGATAGGCTGTCTCTGAAAAGCCAAGGCGCCCGGTGCCGACCAGATAGCCGCCCATGATGCCGATAATGTCGCCGATGCCCACGAGCACGGGTACCATTACAAGGCCTGCGAGCACTCTTGGCGCCACAAGATAGGCCATCGGCTTGGTAGAAAGGGTCACGAGGGCGTCGATCTGCTCGGTGACCTTCATCGTCGCTATTTCAGCGGCGATCGATGAGGTCACCCGAGCCGCAATCATGAGGCCCACCAGGACAGGGCCCAATTCGCGCACCATGCCGATGGCCACGATTTGCGGCACCACGGCCTCGGCATTGAAACGGGCACCGCCTGAATAGATCTGCAGGGCGAGCGCCCCACCGGTGAAAAGCGCCGTGAGGCCGACAACGGGCAGGGAATAGTAACCAACTGACAGGAACGCGTTGAATATCTCGCGCCCGTAAAAGGGCGGCGTAATCAGTTGCAACAGCGCCCGTACTGCAAAGATTGAGATCCGCCCGATCGCCGCCAGCGTAGCAATCACCCGGGCCCCAAACCCGGCCAGCAAAGATTCCACCGCGCCCACCGAGCCGCTCAGGACACACCGCCGCCCAGGTGGCGCCGCGCATAGCGCTGCCCGAGGGAGGTCAGGATTTCGTATCCGATTGTCCCGGCAGCGCCTGCAAGTGCATCGACCGATTGCGCCGCGCACAGGATATCGAGGCTTTCGGGCGCGCGGGGTAGGTCGGTGATGTCTACGGTGATCAAGTCCATCGAAACCCGCCCGCGGATCGGGCAGGCGGTGTCATCATTGAAAAGGTATGCCTGTCCAGACATGGCGCGCAGCAACCCATCTGCATACCCGGCCGACACCGTTGCCAGCACCGTCTCGCGGGGGGCGATCCATGTGCCGTTATAGCCGACCTTGTCGCCCGGCTTCAGCGTTCGGGTCTGGATGACGGGGAGGGACAGTTTCACGACCTGTGATGCGTCGGCGAAAGGCATGCCGCCATAGAGGCCAATGCCGGGGCGCGTCAGCTCGAAATGGTAGTCTGGCCCAAGCAAAACACCGCCAGTTGCGGCCAGCGATCGCGGCACGCCCAGCCCATCCGTGAGGTCCTTGAATACCTCGAGTTGGGCGGCATTCTGCGGGTCCTCCGGCGTGTCCGCAGAGGCGAGGTGGCTCATGATCAGGCGGGGGTTCTTCGCCAAAACCAGTTCCGCCACAGCAGCCCATTCCGCGGGTGCCATGCCAAGCCGCGACATGCCAGTGTCGATCTGCACACCAAAAGCGCTGTCTGGCAGGGCTTCCATGTGGCGCGTCATCTGTTCGATCGAATTCAGCATGGGAATGAGATCAAGATCCCCGATCATGTCCGTATCCCCGGCCATATGGCCGGAATAGATCATGATTTCAGGTCCGCGGCCCAAGGCCTCGCGAATGGCTGCACCTTCCTCGGCCTGCGCGACAAAGAAGCGCCGGGCCCCTGCGCGGGCTAGAGCCCGGGCCACGCGCGCTGCACCAAGCCCGTAACCATCCGCTTTGACGGTGGCAGCCGTTTCGGTGCCAGCACCGGATTTTGCATCAAGGGCACGCCAGTTTTCTACCAGCGCATCCAGATCGATCGTAAGAGTACCTGTTCCCATGGGCTGGTTGTCTAACGCTGTCCGGCAAGGGTCAAGCCCGAAGATCAGACGGGCCCCCGAGAGCCCCATGCATCGGCGAGGTGGTGCTTGCGAGGTTGTGGCCGTCTTGGGGTTTGAGGGCGGTGACGTCCTGTTCTGACAGCATGGGCAGGATCAGTGTCACAGCCAAGCCTTCTCCCGGCCGGTTTTGCAAAAGCAGCCGCCCGCCAGATTGTTCTGCAAAGCCATTTACCATGGGCAGGCCGAGCCCCGATCCGCTGCCGATCGGCTTTGTCGTGAAATAGGGCTCGAGGACGTCTGCTTCGATCTCTGGGGGCAGGCCGCCAGCCGTATCGATCACGCTGAGGGCAAATTCCTTCTGCTGGCTGTCTTCCCGCACCGGCCAAGCCTTGATCCAGATCTTGCCGCGTCTGGTGCCCAAAGCATCAGCCGCGTTGGACACAAGATTGAGCAGGGCCGCGGTGAACTGGGCCCTGTCCAGAGCAACAGGTTGGATCGATGCGGGGATGCGAATATCGAGCGCAACAGATGCGGGCAAAAGGCGCCGCAGTAATGGCTCAACCGCATCGACATGCGCTTGCAGCGACGCAACTGTCGGGGTCAGCGGTGCCTTGCGGCCATAGGCCAGCAACTGCCCGGTCAGGCGCGCCGCCCGCAGTGCGGCTTCGTGGGCTTCTTCCAAGAGCACATCGCGCTCCGGTCCCGGTGGCACTTCTTTGTGGAGTTCCAGATTGCCGATCACAACTGTCAGGATGTTGTTGAAATCATGGGCAACCCCGCCAGCAAGACGGCCCAACGCCTCGGCCTTCATGGTTTCGGCTGCACGCAGGCGGCGCTCTTCCCATTCATTATAGAGGCTGAGATTGCGGTGGATTGTCATGGCGTAATAAACGGCCGCGACCAACAAAACGCTGGTGAAAACGAAATGGGCCCAAGGGTCGGTTGTGATGTCCCAAAAGGCGATGGCTGCATTCACTGCCAGTCCAAACACCATCAGAATGTCATAAATGGCAATTGGCTGAGAGATGCGGGGTCGCCAAAATGTATAGAAGACCATTCCAACTTGTGCGGCAACCGCAGCCGCCAGCAAGGTCGGGTTGTCGAGGTGGGTGCAGACCATCGGAAAGGCCACGAAAGTTGTGGCCGTGACCATGTAGCCAAGCAGAGCCAGACGCGTATTTGACGTGCTGGGGTGGTGCAGGGCCCGACGCAGTTGGAGGAAATACATGCCCTCTGTGATTGCGTAGCAAAGTAGCCAAAGCCAAGTGATGGGCAAATCGGCTGTGATCGCGACGATCGAACCCAAAATTACAATTGCAGAATAGCGCAGTATCAATTCAAACGGTGCGCCGAAGTCAGCCTTCTTCAAAGTGGAGACGACATCCTCGGGTTCCGCTTGTGCCGCTCTGTGTGTGATGCCTGACTTTGCCAAGAACTAGCCGCCTGTCTCATCTTCTGGATGCTGTTGCGGGCCCGTTGCCGGGCTGAAGGGAATGTCAAAATCGGCATCCGCGAGGTGGAAGCCATTAAACACAAACCCGGGCGTGACAGTACAAGACACCAGGGACCAGCCTGCACGATCAGGGCCCAACGCCTCGGTTGGAAGAGACACGGCGCTTTGCCAAGCATGGGCAGCTACCAGCGCTTGCGGAACATGGTCGCGGGCCAGATCAGGCCCCAAGATAACTGCCGAGGCAGGCCCCTCATCCGTGTCAGAGCGCTTCAACAGGAGGGGATCGCCCGCATGAAACAGCCAGATCTCGGTTGCGTCTACCTTGTGCCAGTGCGAGCGCTCTCCGGCCTGAAGCAGAAAATAGATGCAGGTGCCGTTGGGGCGGCCGTCCACTTCTGGCCCAGCCCACGTCTGCCGATACCAGCCGCCTTCGGGATGGCGTTGCAAATCCAGACGGCGGATCATTTCCTGAGCGGACAGGGTCATGCTTCGGCCTCCAGATAGCTGGCTAGGGCGATGAAATCGGGCGCACAGATGTCCCAATCGCCGTCTGGTTCCAAATTGACAGTCTGGCCCGGGCCATGCTCTGTTTTGCGCGGCACAAAGGCGGTTTGCAGCCCACAGGCCTGTGCCGCGTGCAAGTCGTTGTTATGAGCGGCAACCATCATCACATCTTGGGCCGGTAGGCGTAGTGCGGCGCAACAGGCCAAATAGACAGCTGGTTTCGGCTTGTAGTCCTGCGCCAGCTCGGCCCCGAGGATGCAATCCCACGGCAGGCCGCCATAGCGCGCAAGCCGGGTCATAAGCGCGATTGAGCCATTGGAGCAGGGCGCAATGATGTAATTGCGCCTGAGCCGGCCAAGGCCTTCCACCACATCGGGCCAGGGATCAAGCCGTTCCCAAGCGGCATTGAGAGCGGCCCTGTCGGGCACGGTCACCCCGGTCTGGCGGGCGACTGTGTCGAGGTTTTCAAGGTGCAGGTCGTCCAGTGGCACGTAGCCCCGTCCGCCCTCGCGGATGCGGGCCATAGCCGGATCATATTCTGCGCGCCACGCCGTTGCGAAGGCTTCCGCGTCAACAGTGGGCAGCATGGCAGCGACATCCCGTGCAACCGAGCTGCGCCAGTCAACACATGTGCCAAAGACATCGAAGATAAGTGCTTGCACCATATGGCCAAAGGGCCTGATGCCCTGCCGCGTGTCAAGCTTGCCATAGGTGTTCGGACGGTCGCAGTGCGCGCGGCATTCCTTGTGCACGCCGTGCAGGTCGCCAGGCCTTTGTAGAAAGGCCTGACGATGAGGGGCGTGGTGCTGCGATTAGCGCAGGATGCTTGCGCCTGCGTAGACGGCGGTTTCGCCCAGCATCTCCTCGATCCGGATCAGCTGGTTGTACTTTGCCAACCGGTCAGAGCGGGCGAGGGAGCCGGTTTTGATCTGTCCACAATTGGTGGCGACAGCAAGATCGGCGATTGTGGCGTCCTCGGTTTCGCCCGAGCGATGGGACATGACATTCGTCATGCGGGCGCGGTGCGCCATGTCGACGGCCGTAAGTGTCTCGGTCAAGGAGCCAATCTGGTTCACTTTCACCAGCATGGAGTTTGCGCAGCCTTTTTCGATGCCCATGGCAAGGCGGGCCGGGTTCGTGACGAACAAGTCATCTCCAACCAGTTGGACCTTGTCGCCGATCATGTCTGTCAGTGCTTTCCAGCCGTCCCAATCATCTTCGGACATGCCGTCTTCGATCGAGATAATCGGGTAATCGTTGACGAGGGCCTGAAGGTAGGCAGCGTTCTCTTCCGGGCTCAGCACTTTGCCTTCGCCGGAAAGGTGATACGCGCCGTCCTTGAAGTACTCGGTGGCGGCGCAATCGAGGGCGAGATGGATTTCTTTGCCAGGCTTGTATCCGGCAGCCTCAATTGACTTCAAAATGAAATCAAGTGCATCGCGGGTGGAGTTCAAGTTGGGTGCAAAGCCGCCCTCATCCCCGATGCCGGTGTTGTGGCCCGCATTCGAGAGCTCTTTCTTGAGGGTGTGGAACACTTCCGAGCCCATGCGTACAGCATCTGCGATGCTTTCCGCGGCCACGGGCATGATCATGAATTCCTGAATATCAATTGGGTTATCAGCGTGTTCGCCGCCATTGATGATGTTCATCATCGGCACGGGCAGAGTGCGGGCATTGGTGCCGCCGACATAGCGAAAGAGCGGCTGCCCGGAGTATTCTGCGGCGGCTTTGGCAGCAGCGAGGGACACGCCAAGGATCGCGTTGGCCCCGAGCCGGCCCTTGTTGTCCGTGCCGTCCAATTCGATCATGGCGCCATCGATGGCCACCTGTTCTGTGGCGTCAAAGCCAACCAACGCCTCGGCGATCTCGCCGTTTACAGCCGCAACGGCCTCGAGCACGCCCTTGCCCTTATAACGCGTGGCATCCCCATCGCGCTTTTCCACGGCCTCGTAGGCACCTGTTGATGCGCCTGACGGCACCGCAGCGCGGCCAAGTGTGCCATCTTCAAGGGTAACGTCGACCTCGACAGTGGGGTTGCCACGGCTATCAAGAATTTGACGGGCGTGGATATCGGCGATGAAGCTCATGGGGGAGATCCTTTTGGACTTGCAATGCCGCTGCTTTAGCAAGGGTGCGCGCTTGGGGGAAGATGTTGCAGTGCAGCAAGTGGCGCTACTGTTGCCGCAGGGTCGGGTGAAAGTCATCGCGCTGCCAAGCATGGGCCGTCGTGCAACTGCGATCTCAGTGCGTCTCTATCGGATGCGGTCTGCAGGATGCGTACTGCTCAGGCGGGCCGGCGCGCGGCGGCGATCCACAAGGCAGCCAGGCCAAGTCCGATAAGGGCATTCCAGCTTGCCATCGACAGCCCCATCAAAGACCACGCGACCTCATCGCACATCACGATTGCCGCGCCTCCGTCCAAGGACAGCAATTCCGAGCCTGTCATCGCGGAAAGATCTTCGCTGTTGCCGCCGGTGCAGGTGCTGGGGCCCTCCCACCATTTGCGCTCAACTCCCGTGTGATACAGTCCGATTGCCGATGTTGTCAGGGCCGCGGCGGCGCCAGCATAGGCGATTGCAGCACGGGGGGCCGCCATTCCGATCAGACCCAGCACAACGGCGACCGCATAGGGCCAGCGCTGCCAAATGCAGAGTTTGCACGGCGCAAGCCCGCCAATGTGCTGAAAGGCAAAGGCGCCAGCCAGCACGGCGGCGGATCCTGCTGCGGCAAGAGTGATCAGCGTGGCGCGGTCCAAGGTCATGTCAGGGTCCTTCAGGCATGTCTCGCCCTGTAGATGTTTGATATTCACATGGGCTTTGCAAGCCCTTGTGTGGTTACAGGTTTTACAGGCCAAGCCAGGCGAGGATCAGGCTGACAATCGTCGCGCCCGCAATCAGCAGCGTCGCAATCCAGACAAAGCCGAGGATAATCCCAAGGATGACGAGGATCCCATCGCGTTGCAGCAAACCCATCGCAATCACCACGACGGCGACACCTGGAACCGAATTGGTGCCGGGCAAGGGCACAAGGATCGAGGCACTAAAGAGCACCAGCGCGATCCCGACCAAACGATCGGCGGGGGCGGCTGTGAGGCCAACAAGGCGCGGGCTGCTGATGGCCTCGATCCGCTGCAACCAAGGCTTTGCGCGGTCCGCGAGGCTGCGCAATCCCGCCGATGAGACGCTGCGCGCGCCCAGCTTGGCAGGCAGCCAAGGGGTTTTGTGCCCCATAACAATCTGGGCCGAGATAAACATCAGTGGCAGAGAAACAACCTGTGGGATGCCATAGAGAAAAGGGATGCAACAGGGCAGGGCGAGGATCAGCAGAAACAGGCCGAAGGCGCGCTCGCTCAAATGCTCCAGCATCCACAGCAGCGTAACGGACTCCCCCTCGGCCTCATCAGCCAAGTTGGAAAGCCGCTCGGAGATTGGCATGACCTGTTCGGTATGCGCTGTCATAATGAATTGCCCGGACTGATAAAACGAAGCTACCGCGATAGCGCCTAGCAAACCGATCCACATGACGCCAGTGCCGCTCAACGCCGGGCGTCGATTTTGTTGCAATTGCTGCATGCAGGTGCGCCGAGTGCGGCGATCGTCCTAACGGACCTCAAGGCGTATCAAGATTGACGTAGGCCCCCTGATTTCCGGGCATGGACCCTAAATGCACGAATTTTATGCGCAAACAGAAGGCGAAGCTTGCATCTGTTCCGGTGCAGTGTTCAGCTTTGAGGCAGATCGGTCAGCAATAGACCGGCATTTTCGTTCCCTGGGAGGAGGACATCCATGAAACAGTTTATGAAAGCGACAGCCGCCTCTGTGGCGTTGGCCCTGATCGGCGCCAGCAGCGTCGCAGCGCAGGAAGTTACCCTGCGCTGCCAGCATTTTCTGAGCCCCAAAGGCTCGGTCCCGGCGTTTTTCATCACGCCTTGGGCAGAAAAGGTTGAGGCCGATAGCAATGGCCGGATCAAGGTTGAGATCTATCCGGCGATGCAGCTGGGTGGCAAGCCGCCGGCGCTCTACGATCAGATTCGGGACGGGGTGATCGATTGCGGCTGGGCGTTGCCGGCCTATACGCCGGGCCGCTTCCCGGAATCCGAGGCTTTTGAACTGCCCTTCATGACATCCTTGAATGCCGAGGCATCCTCAAAGGCGTTCTGGGAATTCTACGAAGCCTACATGACAGAGCGTCATTCCGACATTCACGTGATGGCCGTGCATGTGCATGGGCCGGGTGTGATCCACAAGAAGGGCGATCCGGTAATGTCGATCGCCGATTTCGAAGGCCTCAAGCTGCGCGGACCGTCGCGGCAGGCCAATGCGCTGTTGGAAACTGTTGGGGCCACGCCCGTTGGCATGCCTGTGCCCGCTTTCCCCGAAGCCCTGTCCAAAGGGGTTGTCGATGGCGGGGTGATCCCCTGGGAGATCGTGCCGCCCCTCAAGGTGCACGAGCTTGCCGACAGCCACACTCAGATCAGCGGCGACAGGGCCTTGTACAACACCACCTTCATTTGGGGGATGAACAAGAACACCTATGACAGCCTGCCGGATGATCTGAAGGCCGTGATTGACATGAACTCTGGCCTTGAAGCATCTGCTTGGGCGGGGCGCGCCATGGACCAAGGCGATGACAATGGCGAACGCGTTGTCAGTGGGACGGATAACACGATCCACATGCTCGACGAGTCCGTTGTGGCAGAGCTGCGCACGATTGGCGAAGCGCTGACAGCCAAATGGATCGACGAGGTCAGCGCCAAGGGCCTCGATGGCGCGGGTATGGTGGCCAAGGCGCAAGAGCTTGTGGCGAAGCATGGGGGCGGCATGTAAGCCGCATCGCTGCACTTACTGAAAAGTTTGAGGGCAGGCCAAATACGGCCTGCCTTTTCTTGATAGTGACTGACGCCTATGTTCTGCGGCGCCGGAGAACCGCGAAGCCCCCCCAACCCGCCAGCAGCATGCGCGAACCACCGGAGCACGAAACTGGCTGAAAGGCGCAGAGCGGGCTACTTGGCACAAACTCTTTGCTTGCGGGCCCATCCGTTGCACCGCTAGACCTGTGCCACTGGCCAAAAGGGACCAAGGGAGCGCGCTGGGGCATGTTAGAACGGACGGTGGAGGCCATCGCGAAGGCTTTGGCCTATTTGGGTGGGGGCATTCTCGCCTTTCTATCCGTCATGACGGTCGTGTCGATTATTGGGCGGGCACTCAACGGGATTGGACCTTTGGGCCCTGTGCCTGGCGACTATGAAATGGTGGCGAACGGATGTGCCGTCGCCGTGTTCTTCTTCCTGCCATACTGTCATCTGAAGCGTGGCCACGTCACGGTGGATATCCTGATCCAACGCTTTTCTCCCCGTACGCAGGCGTTCTTTGGATTGCTGGGAGATCTTTCAATCGCGGCCATCTCGATCCTGATCCTGCGCCAGCTTTGGTTCGGGTTTGGGGAGAAATTTCCCTATGGATCCGATGGGCTGCGCGAGGCGCTTGGCATGGGCTACAAGCCCTTCTTCGCCGAAACGACCTATGAATTGGAAATCCCGGTCTGGACACTCTATGGCGCTGCATTGGTAGGGGCCGTGGCCATGGTGCTTGTCAGCCTCTACGCGGTGTATCGGGCTGCCATGTGGGTGCGAGCCGGGGCGGAGGGACAGCCATGAGCGGAATTGCATTGGCCCTTGTTGTTTTCCTTTTGATGCTGGTCGCCGTGTTCCTGCGGATTCCGATTGCTGCGGCCATGGGGGGCGCGGGCTTTTTCGGGACTTGGTATGTGCTGGGCAGCCCGGCAGCCCCAATGGCCCAGCTCAAAACACTCAGCTACGAGACATTTTCCAATCAGGGTCTGGCGATCGTGCCGCTGTTCATCCTGATGGGGCAAATCGCGACACGCACGGGCATGTCGGCGGCGCTGTTCCGGGCTGCGTCTGACTTTCTAGGCCACCGCAAGGGCGGTGTGGCCATGGCAAGCGTTGGGGCCTGTGCGGGCTTCGGGGCGATCTGTGGCTCGTCGCTCGCGACAGCCAGTACAATGGGGCAGGTGGCCCTGCCAGAGATGCGCAAGCGCGGGTATTCCGACAGCCTCTCGACAGGGGTGCTCGCCGCCGGGGGCACGCTGGGCATTCTGATCCCCCCTTCGGTTATTCTGGTGATCTACGCGATCATGGCCGAACAGAATATCGTCAAGATGTTCGTGGCAGCACTGGTGCCCGGGCTGCTTGCTGCAGCGGGCTACATGGTGACGGTGGCCATATATGTGCGGGTGCGCCCGGGCGCGGCGACGGCGGCAGACCGCGTGCCGTGGGCCGAGCGTCTGCGCACGTTTGGGTCCACATGGCCTGTGATTGCGATCTTCGGCCTGACGATGGGTGGCATTGTCGGCGACTGGAACTGGAGCAAGCCGGGCGCGCAAGCGCTGTTCACCCCCAATGAGGCCGCAGCCTTTGGTGCCACGGCCACGGCGCTTTATGGCCTCTTCATGGGACGCCTGGATTGGCGCGGCTTCGGTGATGCACTGCTGGAAACCGCCAAGGCCACGGGCATGATCTTTCTGATCCTGCTTGGCGCGGAGTTCTTCAAAGGCTTTTTGGCCCTGACCCGCGCGCCTGACCTGATGGCCACATGGGTAACAGGGCAGGGGTTTGAGCCCTTGATCGTTCTGTCGCTGATGTTGCTGGCCTATCTTCTGTTCGGTTGCGTCATGGATAGCCTGTCTATGATCTTGCTGACGATCCCGATATTCCTGCCCATCATAGAAGTGCTCGATTTCGGGATGACGCCTGAGGAAACGGCAATCTGGTTCGGCATCCTCGCGCTGATTGTTGTAGAGGTGGGGCTGATCACCCCGCCAGTGGGCATGAACCTTTTCATCATCAATGGCGTTGCGCGCGACATTCCCATCGGTCGCACCTATGCGGGCGTTGCCCCGTTTGTGTTGTCTGATCTTGTGCGTGTTGTGCTGCTGGTAGCGTTCCCCTCGCTGACGCTTTGGCTGGTTGGGGCCGCTGTCGGGTAGGTTGATCAAAATTTCCCGACAGGTGCCTGCAAATTCGTGTCGTTTTGGGCTGGCGGACGGTGCGATGGCCCGTTAGACAGAGCAAAAGGCCGGTGTGGCGGAATGGTAGACGCAGGGGATTCAAAATCCCCCGATGGCAACATCGTGTCGGTTCGAGTCCGACCACCGGTACCAAATGATTTCAATGACTTAGAGGTCATTTGGGAAAGAGCAAGCAAAGAACATAGGGCCAAAGACGTTAGGGTGACACCCCTTCACGTTCTGTTCTTGTTCTGTCCATGCGATTGTTTGCGCCGCTTTTGAGAGCTTGCGGCGGTTCGCTTTCGAGCGGTAATAGGCAACCATGTGGACGCTCTGCCCGGTCACGGCTTGAATCTCTGCGTCTGTACTGCCTGCCTCTGCCATTTCAATGATCGCCCGCTTGCGCAGCCCGTGCAGGGTGTATTGTTTGGCGTTCTTGCCAAGCCCGTTTTGCGCCATTTCGAGAACGCCTTTTCTACACGGTCATATCCCACAGGTGTGCGCAGCGTCTTTGCGATGTAGTGCAGCCCTTTCACAGGCTGCGATGCCGCCAGGTCGTGCAAGGGGGCGGGGCAATACACTTCCAATTCCTGCCCGCTCTTTCCATCGATCACAGTCACCCAATCACCTTGGACCTGTTCCCGCTTCATGGTGATGGCTGCATTGGAGCGCTGCCCGGTGTATAGGATCAGCTTTGCCGTGATCGGCACATCTTCTAGGCTATCATCCAGAGCGTTGACCAACCGTTACGGCCACGGCTCTTACCTATTCGCGGCATTGAATGTGCTGGGTTTCACGGCCCAACGTCCAGTTCAATTCTGTCTGCGTGTCGGCCCACAAGAGGCTAGTGGCATGCGTGTCTTGTCGCGTTGCGCGGTGTGTCGGCCGCCAATGCATTTCGAAACCGTGGCCCTTCCAAGATCATGTTTTGGTGCTATGCCCTTCCAAAGGTCATTTTGGAGAACGACCAGTAGGGGCATGCGGACGCGCTCCCTGACCGCTTACTGCACTTCATGCCGACACCATCAAAAATGGGTAAATCGCACTCGGCCGCTAGTTTATCGGTGCCTTTGACACCATAGCTTAGACGCCTAGATGTGGTGGACAATCCACGCGAATTTATTGCCTCAAGCCGCCAAACGTCGATATTCGATTGATTTCATCGAGGCGGTCCAAATTGACAACCGTAGACAGCATCAAACGATCGTGGCTCCAGTCTCCGGGGCTTTGTATTGCAACGGTTATGAAGAGAGCCGCCGCAAGCAGCGGCGCGGAAATGACCAAGAACACCAAGCTTTGAAACCGGGTGCGTCTCGGGTCGAGTGCAGAAACGATACGATCCCGTAAAAAACTCTGCTTTGGACCAAACAAGGAGACACGGTCAGCCGTCAGAAGGCTCACTTTTGGCACGGCCAACACAAAATCGCGATCATCTCTGAGCGTCTTCTGGGAAACTGACAATAGAGTTTCGCAATAGGAGCGCACGTCAATCCGCCCCCTCAGCAAAACATGACGATCGCAACTCAGCTCTCTAAGGTGCTCAACCTCCCGCTTCCAAATATGGTAGGCTGGATTGAGCAGAAAGAGAGGCTTTATCGCTTCGAGGGCAATTTCCCACTCGAGGTCACCCTGACGAATATGTTGGAGTTCGTGTGCAATCGCGACTTTGAGTTCAGCCGCATCGCCCAGCATATGTGACGGTATCACCACGTAATAGTTTCGGATGCCGCGTGTGGAAAATGGGACAAGTGTGCGGTCTGACAATCGGATCTTAATGCGTCCAATGTGACGCCATGCGTAATTGGCTCCCAAAATATTCGAGAGGCTTCGTACAGCCAGACCCAAACGGGTAAAACCTATGAGTAGACCGGTAAAGAATAGGGCGATGAAAAGCTGAGCAACTAAGCCGTCGGCGTTCAGTACGCTCAACATGAAGTTATCTCGGGTCAGGATGAGCGACTCGAATTGAGAAGAGTCCATCTGAAAGCCGCCCTTCAAATAGTAGGCGACGACCGCATCAGACAGGTTCACGTTTAAGCCCGGGTCAATGCCTGAGCCTTGCATTGCGCGATAGCCGGCGGCGATGAATGGCGCGCCTGCAATTACAACGAATAACAGATTTAACAGTTTGAGTTGCGTTCCAAACGTGTGCTTGAGCCCCCTGTCCGTTATCAAATGAAGTGGTCCGATTGAGCTGACTGCGTTGAGGACGGCCTGGCTCATCGATTGTGATCCTATGCGGCGCGCCCGAGATTGAGCAAGCGTCGCTGTTTCATTGTTCTTT
>Ga0189289_10151_pt1 | contig 73971 bp, 59 predicted proteins | sample UW106minimetaG_FD_130313 | JGI IMG/M metagenome (GOLD analysis project Ga0189289, IMG submission 130313) | Marine microbial communities from the Costa Rica Dome - UW106 mini metaG | ecosystem: Environmental > Aquatic > Marine > Oceanic > Photic zone | place: Costa Rica: the Eastern Pacific...
GCGGCTTTTGCTCTGCGTTCTCACTATTTGAAAGGGAACAACCATTACTACATAGCGACGCCTTAATCAAAAACCGCTGGACGCATTCTGAGGCGGTCACTTATTAATGCGGATTGGTATAACGTGGCTGATACGTAAAAAACTACGTAAAAAAACTATGAAAAAACAAGGCAAGCAGCAATTTAAAATGCGCGCCTGCTCTGTTTTTTTAATCAATTTATTGCTATTGGCTATTTGTTGTTTGATGACTCGGCATCGCTGCGATGCTCATCAAACCACCACAGAATATAGCCTACCTTAGACATTAAATTACTGGGCCTAGCGTATATACCATGAGATGCGCCAGGAATACGTACCATAGCTGTTTCGACCCCTTGTAATTTCAACGCCTGATAATACTGCTCGGTTTCTGAAATCGGCGTACGGTGATCTGATTCACCGGTTAGCAACATAGTGGGCGTGGTGACATTTCCCACATAACTAATAGGCGAGTGCTTCATGTATAAGTCTTGGGCTTCCCATGGCTTTTTGCCAAACCAATTTTTGTAGAAAAAGGGGTAGAAATCTGAGGTCAGTACAAAGCTATACCAATTTATCACAGGCTTGGCGACCACAGCAGCAGCAAAGCGCTCGGTATGGCCGACAATCCACGCGGTTAACGTACCGCCACCAGAGCCGCCTGTGACAAATAAGTTACTCTCATCAATTGCACCTTGGGCAATAACCGCGTCCACGGTCGACATCAAATCATCGTAATCTTGGCTGGGGTAGTTTTTATCAATCGTTTGCGCGAACTCTTTGCCGTAGCTGTCACTTCCTCTAGGATTTGCATAAACCACAACATAGCCTTTGGCCGCCATAAGTTGAATTTCGGTCGAAAAATGCGGTCCGTAATTTGCCACTGGGCCACCGTGTATTTCTAGAATGAGCGGGTAGCGCTTGCCTTGCTTTTTACCTTGTTCAAACCCAGGAGGGTAAGCCACCCACGCCTGTATAGGTAAGTCGTCATATGAGGATTTAAGGTTTAACGGTTTGATGGTGGCAATATCTTTATGAGCAAGCGCATCTTCATTCAGTTGAGTGAGTATGTTGGGTTTATCACCTTTTTGAATGGCAATGTCAGCGGGGCGCTGGGGGTTTGAGTAAGTAAACGCGAGAGTGCCATTTTTGGCTACATCGAATTCGCCACCTGAATAAGGGCGTCCAAACGCTAGGCCACCGACCTTCTGGGCAACGATTTTTCGATCGCCACTTATTGGCTGATAGGCGACATATGTTTCCCCTTTATCGTCGTAACTCATGTAGAGGCCTTTGCTATCACTCGCCCATTTTATGCTGCCTACAGAACGGTCAAATTGAGGTGTGAGAGAGCGACTAACACCCCCGTTAACATCCATTACGTAAAGCTGAGTATTTTCATAATTGCTATATTTTTCATCATATCCCAGATAAGCAATTAGCTTACCGTCGGGGGAGATGCTCGGGCTGTTGTCAGGGCCTAAACGATCAGTTAGCGCAAGCATGTTGCCAGTTGCTACATCGATTTTGTAAAGGTTGTCATCGGTGAGTTCTAAGTCACTGTCTTTGTGGCGATTGGCTGAAAAAACAATGGATTTACTGTCACTGCTCCAACTGATATTCCCGCCGTGATCAAACTCGCCCTGTGTGAGCTGTCTAGGTGTGCCACCCTCAGCTGAGAGTACAAAAATTTGGCTATTCCCTGCTGGAAGATACCCAGCGCCATCAGCACGATAAAATAAATCATCGATGAAAATTGCGGAATCTGCCCATTTAGCACCCTCAGGTTTACCGGATAAACTCACGGGGGATTTAGGCGTACCTTTTACAAATTGGCTAAACGCGAGCATTTTTCCATCAGGTGACCAACTTAGATTAGAAGGCGCCCCAGTCAGACGCGTCATCTGACCGGTTTGGCCACTGTCTAGCCATTTGATGTGTATTTGTGCAGAACCACTGGCTGTTGATATATAGGCTAACTTGCTTTCGTCTGGCGAAAGAGTAGGGCTATAATCCGCGTGCAAACCATTGGTTACTGGGGTCATCACCTTGTTTTTGTCGACCTTCCAGATATTGCCACGCTTTTTATCGTTTTGAATATCCATGAAATTCCGTACGAAATAAACCGTGTTTCCGTCATGGGTAATATCAAGGCCAGAGGCGTATTCCAAGGTAAACACATCTTCCAGTTTTAATGTGTTTTGTGCCGTTTCGGCCATTGCAAAGCGAGGTGTTAGTGCGATTGGCGCGGCAAGCACCGCCAGCGCGATAGATGTTTTAATCAAGTTCACGTGTATGTTCCCTGTCGTTTCTGTTTTATATCTATTTTATATATTTGTTTCATATACTTCAGTCACCTAAATTACCACAAACTGTTGTAGGTAAAATCAAAAATGCGATGAAGTGACATTCGCACCTGATAGACGTTAGTCAGTGCGCTTTCGTGCAAAATAGTCACGTGCAAAATGGTCTTTTGCCATCTCAGCAAACGTTTGCACTTGCACCGATAACTTATAACTGTGGCGAGATAGCCCAAACCGCTGAGTATAATTAGCTGCTTTATGTTCAGTTCCGGATCTGACGCTTCATCATGCTTTTTCATTGTTAAGCTCCTGTTGCCAGTTGGCCAGGTCAATCGACAGATGGCCATATCACTAAACAACGAGAGAATGCACATGACCTTTAAAGCACTTCATCAACAACAAGCTCCGCTTATCATTTGTAATGTATGGGATGTGCCCAGCGCGCAATTGGGCGAGAAGTTGGGCTACCAGGCACTGGGCACCTCAAGTGCCGCCATTGCCCATATGTTGGGGAAAAATGACGGCGAACAGGTGCTATTCAGTGAGCTTATTTACTTAGTGAAGCATATTTTATCGGCTGTTAACGTACCACTGACGGTGGATATAGAATCGGGCTATGGGCGCAGCGCACAAGAGGTGGCAAGTAACATACTGCAACTTGCTCAGTTAGGTGTTAAAGGTATTAATATCGAAGATAGTCGCCTGAGTCATTCGGACAATACCCATTCAGCAAGTCGTCATTTAAAAACGATGGATTCACAAGAGACCGATTCTAAAAAAACAGGGCAACCGCATCGCGCTCTTCAAGCAAAAGAAGCTTTTGCTGTAAGGCTTGATGAAGTGCTAAGTTACCTGCGCGCCGCTGGTGCGGATATATTCATTAATGTACGCACAGACACCTATTTGCTTAGGGGGAACAACCTTTCTCAGGCGTTAACAGAAACTAAGGCGCGTATCGCTTTGTACCAACGAGCTGGTGCGGATGGTATTTTTGTACCAGGCGTGACCGCGCTGTCAGACATTAGCGCTATCGCAAATACCACTGATCTACCGGTAAATGTTATGTGCATGCCCGGGTTAGCTGATTTTACAGAATTGAAAGAAATTGGGGTAAAGCGCATAAGTATGGGCATTTTCGTTTACGAAAATATGTTAAATTCCCTTGCTACGGTATTAGCTGATATTTCTGCAAAGGGATCGTTTGATCCTTTGTTCAATTAAGCGTTATCAACCCACTTTAGCTCACCGGCCAGTGTGGACTGTATGCTCGTACTTAAATTCAGCGCTGCGTTATCAGTGACTAACACTTAATAACAAGCGCGTAATAACAAATGCTTACCGCTATTTTGTTTTCATTAATGTTGACGCCTATCTTAGGTAGGTTTATCCAAACATGATTTATTACTGTTCAGCCGATAAGGCGAAGGAGACAAGTGACTATCGAGCTAACAAATCTACCTGTTGATGAAGGCGTTACGTGCTCGACGTGTCGAGCAAATTGCTGCCGCCTTGAAGTGATGTTAATAACGGATACAGGTGTACCTGAACAATTTATCTCCCAAGACAAATGGGGCGGGGAAGTGATGCTGCGTTTAGAAGATGGTTGGTGCGCAGCGGTCGACCGTGAAACCATGCTGTGCACTATATATGAGAATCGCCCGCTTATTTGCCGTGAATTTGAAATGGGCGGCTTTGAGTGCCTAGATGAGCGCACATAAATTGCTGCTAATCACATTAGCATGGCTTTTTGCTAGCTTGATTAGCTGTTCACATTGTGACCGATACTCATCACATGCAGCAATGACCACTTTTTGACTGGGTATCGCGGGATCAACAATGGGGCTAAGCGTGGAAATAGCATGTTCATCGAACAGGCATACATGGGTTACTTGAGATTGAAACATCATGATTCACATCCAAATGCGAATAAACTTCAATAAATTAATATTAATGTTTAATCGAATTTAATCGCAATATTCTTCCCTTATACCATTCCACGTTAATAAGTGATGACTCAGCGAGAGTTTAAAAGGGCTTAAACAAGGCGCATGACTGAATGAATAGTTGTTCTCTTTCGAAGTCATGCAACGCAGTGTAAGCCCTTTCAAAACTCGCCTGCAAGGAATGCCCCAGCGGCTTTTGCTCTGCGTTCTCACTATTTGAAAGGGAACAACCATTACTACATAGTGACGCCTTAATCAAAAACCGCTGGACGCATTCTGAGGCGGTCACTTATTAATGCGGATTGGTATTATTTTGTCTCTCAATAAACAGAAACTTGCTTATGGTATTTAACTTCTCCTTGATTAAAAATTGAGCTTATTCAACAATGTAGCTTCATTTGAACAGGGAATGTAAGTTATTTATGAGATTGCGGAAACGCTTCAAAACGAGTCTTTTAACACTGGTATGCATTGCTGTGCTCGGGCTTGCCGTTGTGTTTATCTTCGGTCCTCGATATATCGATAAACAAAGTAATGTGTTGGTAGCGGTGAATTTGCCAAAGGTCTCAGCTGATACTGCCGCGTTTCATCAAACGCTTACCATCGCTGATATGCATGAAGATATTTTGCTTTGGAACCGTGCGTTACTTGAACGCCACGATCATGGCCACACAGATGTGCCGCGCTTAATCGAGGGGAACGTTAGCCTGCAAATCTTTGCTGCCGTCACCAAAAGCCCGAAAGATTTAAACTATGAAAGTAATCCGTCTGATTCTGACATGATTACGCCTTTAGTGATGTTTCAGCGCTGGCCTGTACGTACCTGGTTTAGCTTAAAAGAACGTGCTTTGTATCAAGCTCAAAAACTGCATACGGCGGCTGCTGAGTCCCAAGGTAAGCTCACTGTTGTTACCTCCGCTGCAGATTTATCAGACTACTTAGCCAGTCGCAGGGCGGGTGCGCAGACTCTGTCGGGCTTACTGGCCATCGAAGGATTACACGCCATAGAGGGTGATTTGGCTAACCTTGATGACTTATTTAATGCGGGTTATCGAATGATGGGCTTAACTCATTTCTTTGATAACAAAGTGGCAGGCTCTGCCCACGGGTTACAAAAAGGTGGGTTAACCGATTTAGGTAAACAGGTACTCGCGCGTATGGAGCAACTGGGGATTGTGGTCGACTTAGCTCATCTTTCACCCACTGCGATTAGCGAAGTGCTAGCCACTGTGACTAAACCTGTTGTTGTCTCCCATACTGGGGTGCAGGGCACTTGCCCAGGTGTAAGGAATTTAACCGATGACCAACTGCTAAAGATTGCACATAACGGTGGTGTGGTGGGGCTAGGTTATTGGGGGGGAGCTATTTGCGATGTGTCGCCAAAATCATTTGCTAAAGCTGCTCGGTATGTGGCTGATTTAGTCGGGGTAGAGCATATTGGTTTAGGATCAGACTTCGATGGTTATGTAACCACAGGGTTTGATACCGCCCAGTTGCAATATATTACCCAAGCTTTGGTCGATGCCGGTTTTACCCAGTCTGAAATTAGGCTGATTATGGGCGGTAATACGGTTCGATTATTGAAAGCCGTTTTGCCTTAGTGATAGTGGGCTATCACTAAGGCCATAACGTTTAAAGGCTGGCTGTTATTGGTATGTTGATGACAAGCCTGTTGGTTAGTGTTTTGGGCGCTCGGGCAGGGCGGCTTTTAATTTTGCTTCAGTTACGCCGAGGGTTTTGGCTACTTTGGCTAAATCAGCGTTCGGTCCGCCTGCGTCGTCCATGGCTTGCATTAGCTGTGCTTCAGAAACGCCTAGTTTTTTTGCTGCGTCAGCAAAACCAGGAGGCACCATTTGTCCGTTTCCAGACATGTTATTAGCACCTGGACGTCCACCTCCGGCGGGCTCGTTTCGGGTCATGTTCGTTCCTTCAGGAGGGCGAGCGCCCACACCTGCTTGAGCTGTTGTTGAAAAGTTGTTTTTGGCGACCACGCCCTTTAAGCACTTAGGCAAGTTTGGAAACTCATTGGTCGAATGGTAGTGATATGCACTGACTCCGCTGTCGCCAATTAAACCAGTGTGACCATTGCATTCATCTAAATCAGTGGGCATGACGTTATTGGCATCGACACTGCCATAAATGGGTACTCCATCAAAAGCATAACCAAACAGCCCTGCTGGGTCTTGGGGCAAATTGGAACATTCGGCGTCTACGTGTTCATGCGCATATACACTATCAATGTCGCTTGATGTGCCGTGGTAGTGATACCAACCGCCAGGGTCTACGTGACCGGCACAGGTATCCAGTGCTGGTAAGTGGCCCGTGTGCTGCACACTAGGTGCATCCGAGAAAATGGGAACGCCGGCAAGGGCAATACCCACTTTAGAAACCACTCCCATGGGCGTAGCCTTGTCAGCCATTACTGGGGTTGTCGGTATCAATGCGGTGATTTTAACCTCTTGATCTTCAGAGACCTGAATACAGGCGTGATCGACCGTCGGTCTAGAGGTAGCGTTATCGACAACGTGCACCGTGCCGTCTTCATCGTAAAAAATATAACCTTGTTCACTTAGCATGGTAAGAAACGCTTTGTCTAAGCGATATAAGCCGGCTTTTGTGCCATCCCAATCCCATATGCCACCTTTGTCGTCGAGCGTTGTGGGGCAAAACGGGCCGATTTCCATTTCATCAGGCAGGTATTTAACCACGAGCTTGGCGCACTGGGCATCATCACCATTTTCTAATGTGCAATCTACAATTTCTGGTTGCTTGGCCAATGCATTAAGGCTAAACAATTTAATGTCTACTTGAGATGCATTCGCTCGGGCGCTTTGCTCTGAACCTGACTGGCTTTGCGAGTTATCTTCATCACCACAAGCGGATAAAACAAAGGGTGCAGTAAGGGTTATTAACAACATTTTCATTGCGTTCGCCAATGAGGTGGTCTTGGTTTTTATATTGGGCATAGTGCTGCTGGTTAGCATTTTACAGTTTGTCATAACGTACCTTGTATTGACTGAGTTTGTCTGACGTATAAAAAACATACAGCGCGAGACAATGTATAAAAGGGTAAGAATAGGATTGTGTTTATAACAATCGCAGTTTGAATTTTGATGACAAATATCATAACCCACTGCCTAAGCTCTATATAGACTTAAAGTGTGCAGGAAGTGCGCAGAAGTGTTGCGGAGTGAGTGTGTCGGAATTAGTGTTTCGGAGTGAGTGTGTCGGAGTGAGTGTGTCGGAGTGAGTGTGTCGGAGTGAGTGTTTCGGAATGAGTGTTTCAGAGTAGGTGTTTTGGATTAAATATGTTGAGCTAGATGAGTATAGAGGCCGAAGCGTGTCGATCTCACAGTACCGAGGAACATGTTTCGCAGTAGGATGAAGCGGACCTAAGAGGGGAGTAACAACGCGTGATGCACAAAATACAGCGAATGCACATAACGCGCTATTTTAACTGAGTAACCTTCGTCTAAAACGCGTAACTGACACTAAAGGTTGCTGTTCTTGGTAAAATGTAACGACCATTAGGCGCACTAGGATTACGCGGGTCACCCTCGGTGAGAGCATCTTCATCAGTGATATTTTGCACCGCGAGTTCGAATGTTAAACCCGAGTCGCCTTGCATGATCAAGCCGACGTCATATTTCTCATAACCTTCCAGCACAACTGTATTTTCATTATTGGCAAATCTGTCGTCAACCATGGATATGGTGCCATAAAGGGTGGCATAGAAATCTTCAAATTCGAAGTCATAACTTGGCGTTAAGCGTACTTGCCAACCCGGCTGACGTTGGGCTTCATTGCCTTCATTGGTGGGACTTTCGGAAATTTCAGTTTCTTGGATCGTTGAATTCAATGAGATAGAGAAGCCGTTGTCCGCAAAATAGTTGGCATCTATTTCAACGCCGTATGCTTGGTTAGTTAAGGTTTGTACTGGTGCACCTGGTAAAGCTTGAAAGCGATCCCCTTCCACTTCGTTATAAAAGCTTGTGGCATACACAGTGTAGTTTGCTTCAGCTAATTTATAACCTAGCTCAATTTGGGTGACATCCGTGATCAAGTCCTCACCTGATGTGAAGCTATCAAAGTTCTCTCGCAGGTCGTCAAAGTACGGCATTTTGCTGCCTTCGCTATAACGCAGAAACACACCTTGTTCATGTTGAAATTGCCAATTCACCCCAGCGGTAAACGCCACGTCAGATTCATCATACTGAACCGCTTTGGTGATAATGCCATCGAGTCCTTCATCTACGGTATAATCAATGGTGTGGTTTTCGTCACGTACACCCACATCGGCGGTTAGGGCGTCTGTTAACTTGTATTCAAACGCTGCATATATCGCTTTAGTGGTGCCATCACCAGTCGCGTTTAAGTCGTAATTCCAGTCGCAACTATCTTGGTTATCGTTACAATCAATACCCGTTAGGTTCTCACCACCAGGGCGAATCACATGGTAAGACTGGTTGCCAATGCTCCACCAATCATCTGACGAGAAGTTCGCCACGTATAATCCTAGAGACGCTTTGAATTTATCTGTTTGTTTGGTAATTGACACATCATTGGTGAATGATTCAATCTCTTTTTGTACTACCCAGCGACCAATTTGCTGGACTAAGGTATCCCCCTCATAAAGTTCACCGGTTACCGCACCTGTGGCAGATAGCCCATTATCAGCAACGCCCGATAGCAGTGTTGGGTCGCCATTTGGCACCAAGCCTAATGTATCTGCATCACCGGACAAATGCGCGAAACGGTCAACGAACGTCCAGCCATCGCCGAACTCTAAATTTACGCTTCCTCCTGTCACTGTTCCTTTAAAACCACGGCCTTCACCAAAATCGACAGACTTAGACGTGCCCTCAGGACCATATTGAATAGTAGCTTGACGGTTAAGTGTGCCTAACTGGGTATAACTGTTGTCTACTCCATCAACCAGTGGGGTAGGTAGGTACCACGCTCCGTGATCGTCGGTAGAGCGGGTGAAAAAATTGATCTTACCGTTATCCAATATCTTAGTGATATTCAGGGTAAACTGATTGCCTTTTTCTGAGTTAAACCCAGCGTCACGTACCCCTGGACTTTGCTGCACGTAACCACCAAACATGAAATAAAGGTCTTCTGCTAGCTTCCCAGAAACAACGGCATCAATACGTTGTAAATCATAGTCAGAAGTGGTGTATTTGATAGAACCCTCAGTTTCATCAGTTCCCTCTTTAAGCAAGAAGTTAGTGGTTAAGCCGGGCTGACCACTGGAAACCACAGATGCAGGCCCGCCGCGCAAAGCGTCTACGATATCTATGGTTTCATCTATACGAAACAGGGAAGAGTTTTCAAGGAATGACAACGTAGACGGTGGAAAAATAGGCACACCTTGAACTTGTAAGGTTAAAAATGGTGCATCACCACCTCCTGGAAACCCGCGCACAAATACGTTGGCGCCAGACACGCCACCCGAGCTTTCAGCCCACACACCGGGTATCGCTTTAAAAAGATCTGCCGTGCTCTTAGGGGCAAGCTTTTTGATGTCGGCAGCGCTAATTAGAGTTGTTGCATAGCTAGCTTCAACTTTACGCACTGCAGTACCACTGGCACTGCCCGTGACCACAATTTGTTCAATAAAGTTATTCTCATTACTTTGTTCTTGGACATTTTCTTGTTGTGCTAATGCGACATTTGTTGTCGCTAGGGCAATACAAACGCCCAACGTCAAAGAATTCAGTTTGTGTGTTGTTAAATTCATGTGCATACCTGTCCTGTTGTTAGTGTGTTGTTAACGGTATGTATAAATGCAAACGATTGCAATTGATTTTTTGCAATCGTTTGCATTTTTTGCAGAATCCATTGATTTCACTAGAAATTTGTTTTTGGCTTGTTGTGAAGTAAGGATGTAGTCTGTTGTAAAAGAGATTACACTAGACAAACTAAGATTTGTCGTCGAATACTAAGACGAAGTGTCGCTTGCAATGTATCAATGAACTTGGGTAATAGATTGAAAAGTAACAAAAAATTGACCTTAAATGACTTAGCTGGTTTGGCTGGGGTATCTACGTCGACGGTTTCGCGCGCTCTGAGTGACAACCCCTTGATTAAAAAAGAAACGCGAGTGCGTATTCAAGCATTAGCGGCGTCACATAATTTCAGTATTAACACCGCAGCAAGTCGATTACGCACCCAGAAAACCAAGGTTGTGGCGGTTATTCTCAACTTAATTGACCACACTGAGCAAAGTATCAGTGATCCTTTTTTGTTAAAGATTGTGGGCGATTTGAACCAAGCATTGAATAGCAAGGGCTACGATTTATTGCTCTCTAACTCCTTTATGGCCACTGATAATTGGGCTAATTATTTCATTAACAGCCAGCGCGCAGATGGCCTTATTGTGGTGGGCCAAGGCAAGAGCGATGAAAAAGTTCAAGAAGTTGCTGAATCTAATGTGCCTCTTGTGGTGTGGGGCGATCCAAAAACCAAATCTCACTATCCAATTGTAGGTAGTAATAACCGTTTAGGGGGGAGCATTGCCACAGAACATTTGATTACTGGCGGTTGCAAAAATATCTTATTTTTGGGCGACCCTGAGCATATGGAGATGACGAGCAGATACCATGGATATCAAGATGCGCTTGAAGCTCATGCTATCTCACTCGATAGCGCATTTACAGTTGCCTGTGATATCACCAGTAGTGCAGCGTACGATAAAATCAGTGAACTCATTTTATCCAAAGGGCTATTTTTTGACGGGATAGTGGCTTGTAGCGACATGGTTGCTTTAGGCGCAATGCGCGCATTAAAAGAACGTTATATTGGGATCCCAAGCGATGTAGGCATAGTCGGGTTTGACGACATTTTGATGGCTGAATTGTCGTACCCCTCATTAACAACAATTAAACAAAATACCCAGCGCGCAGCGCAAGTGATGGTTAACAAGCTTATTACCCAATTTGACGGCAAAACTACTGACTCATCTTTAATAGATATTGAATTAGTCGCTCGCCAATCAACCAAACACAGCCTTTAAATATCAATTTATCTTTTAAATTAAACTGAATTGCAAACGATTGCATTTTGTTAACTTACGTTTTACACTTCGACGCATTCACCCAAACATAGACCTTTCTCATGAATCGAATGCTGACCATCATCGCTATCTCACTTTGTTATTTTGTGTTTGCTGTTTTGCTCAACAGTGTGGGTACTGTGATTTTGCAATCGATCACGACTTTTGATGTTTCAAAAACCGATGCCAGCACATTAGAGGGCTTCAAGGATTTGTCTATTGCCTTTGTGTCGTTTTTTATTGCCTCGTTTATTCCGCGTATAGGGTATCAAGTTGCGCTGTGTTTAGGCTTAGTGCTGGTCGCGGTTGTTTGTTTACTCACCCCGATGTTCGCCGAGTTCTATTTTATCAAGGTGTTATTTGCGGCTATCGGTACTGCATTCGCTTTAGTCAAAATATCAGTTTATTCGCTGATAGGGCAGTTAAGTAGCAATACGAAAACCCACTCATCTTTGATGAACACTGTAGAAGGCATTTTTATGGTCGGAGTGTTAAGCGGCTATTGGATTTTCAGTGGTTTTATCGACCCAAATGATCCTGCTTCACTGGCGTGGCTAAACGTGTATTACCTTCTAGGCGGCATGATCACTATAGCGGCTATATTCGTTTATTTTGTGCCCATTGAGCGAGAACCTTTCACCGGGGCTCAAACCGGAGCATTGAGCGAGTTTTTAGACATGCTCAAACTGACTTATCAGCCTTTAGTCCTAATGTTTGTTATTTCGGTCTTTCTTTACGTGTTGGTTGAGCAAGGAATTGGTTCTTGGTTACCCACGTTTAATCGAGAAGTGCTGGGCTTGCCTGTGGATATTAGTATTCAATTAACCAGTATCTTTGCTGCAATGATTGCGATTGGCCGATTGTTAGCAGGGTTTTTACTACGTTTTGTACCTTGGTACATATTCATCAATGGCTGTTTAGTCATGATGTTTTTGACCATACTGCTGACCTTACCAATGACACAAGTTAGTGAGAGCCAAGTGGTTACGGGCATTTTTGACGCACCGCTTGCTGCTTATTTACTGCCTGCAATTGGTTTATTCATGGCGCCAATATATCCATTGATTAACTCTGTGGTACTTAGTGCATTACCCAATAAACAGCATGCCAAAATGACTGGGTTGATCGTTATTTTCTCGGCGTTAGGAGGGACCTTTGGCTCATTTCTTACCGGTGTTATTTTTGATAAATTTGGCGGACAACACGCCTTTTACATGTCACTTATTCCTATTGTGATGATTATGTTTAGCTTGTTTATTTTTAAAAAACTTTCAGCGAACCGACGTTCCACGTTAGTTAAAGGAGCGTAGTTCTATGAATGGCTCAATTTCATTCGACCACCCAAGTATCGTATTTTTTGAAAGTGAATTATTTAAGCGCATTCAACTAGAAGGGCTTTTTACTGATAGTAAAACCATTTGCGACGCCCTTCCGCTGTCTAGCTGGAGTGACGTACTTGAAAAATATGAACAACAAAAGCTGCTTCCAACGTTCTCACTTCTCGAATTTGTAAAGCGTTACTTTACGCTACCAAAGGAGATAGAACTGAATGACTCGTTACCTAGCCAATCGCTTAATCAATATATACAAGCGTTATGGCCTAAGTTGACGCGTCAACCAGATCCAAAAGATGCAACGAGTTCACTGTTAGCACTGGAGCATTCATACATAGTGCCCGGCGGTCGCTTTCGAGAAATATATTACTGGGACAGCTACTTCACCGCACTGGGACTCAAGCAGTCTGGTTATACCCATCTAATTCAAGATATGGTACTGAACTTTATCGAATTGCAAGACCGCATTGGTTGCATTCCAAACGGCAACAGAAGCTATTACTACTCACGCTCACAGCCGCCAGTGCTTGGAATGATGGTTGATCTGTGTATTGATAATATCGAAACCTCGGATACCGATTTTGTACTGCGTTGTATTGAAGGTATGGAAAAAGAGTATTGCTTTTGGATGCATGGTAAAGAGCAACTTAGTCATCAAGATTGTGCCAAAGGGCGGGTTGTGAAGATGCCATGCGGAGCATTTTTAAATCGTTACTGGGATAATATTGCCACCCCCCGCACCGAATCTTACTTAGAAGACATCGAACTCGCAGCGGAGTTACCGCTTGATAAACGAGCAGACTTCTATCGGAATATACGCGCGGCTTGTGAATCCGGTTGGGATTTTAGCTCCCGCTGGTTAAGAGACGCACAGGCACTGTCGTCGATAGAAACAATAGAAATTTTGCCCGTAGATTTGAATTGCTTGATGTATCAATTAGAGCGCAATTTAGCTAAATATCATGGACTACTTAACCATCACGACCAAGCTGCACGATTCGGTGATCTAGCAGATGCACGTAAAGCAGCCATCGATCGTTATTTTTGGTCCGCCCAAGAGCAGTTCTACTTCGATTACCAATTTGTTAAACAACAGCCACTCAAAGTGCGTTCGCTAGCAGCGACCTTGCCCTTGTTTGTTGACATTGCCAATGCTCAGCAGGCAAAAAGTGTAAAAGAGGTTTTAATGTCTACATTTTTGCAAGAGGGTGGGTTGGTTACCACCTTGAATGGGACTAACCAGCAGTGGGATTCGCCCAATGGCTGGGCGCCACTGCATTGGTTTGCTGTTATCGGGTTACGCAATTATGGACATGTCGCAGATGGGAATAACATCATGCAGCGCTGGTTGAAAACGGTAGATGCGCACTTTAGTAAGACCGGCAATATCATGGAAAAATACAACGTACAATCACTTGATAATTTAGCTCATGGTGGGGAATATGAAGTACAACAAGGGTTTGGTTGGACAAATGGCGTAACGTTAGCATTCCATGAGATGTTAGATTGATCATGTAAACCACCCCACATTTAATATTTTACGTCGCATTGATTTAGGTAATCCCGCGTCTTTGGGTATGATATGTCTGAATAATAAAAATTTGCCGACAAAGGAAGCCTACACAGGTTGCAAATACAAGACCTGTATAAACAACCGTTTATGCAGAGTCTTTTATAAAGAGCCGGCTAAAGCACACTTATATATCAGAGACATCAGGGAACAATATGATTTTTAAACACTGTATTAAAGCACTCGCTTTTAGTGCATTGACGTGCGTCAGCGCGTTCGCACTTACCGCACGAGCAGTACCAAGCGCACCAGCCAATTGGCCAAATATACAATACGATAACGCCATACCCGATATGCAAACGGTGCTGGGGTATTCCGTGGGGCAACGCATCACATCTCACCCTGACATGCTGCGTTTCTTCGAAGCATTGCAACAAGCAGCTCCAAAGCAGGTGAAAATATTTGAATACGGGCAAACGTGGGAAGGGCGCAAGCTGATATACGCGGCTATTGGTAGTGAGCAAAATATCGCGAACTTGGCACAGTTTTCAAATGATATGCAGGCATTGTCTGACCCTCGTATCACGAATAAAAATGAAGCCAAGCAACTCGTTAAAGACCTACCTGCTTCGCTGTGGTTAGAGTACAGCGTACATGGCAATGAAATAAGCAGTACCGATGCCGCCATGATGACGGCCTATCATTTACTTGCGGGCAAAGGCGATGCAACTGTCGATAACATCATGCAAAACAGCATCGTTTTTATTGACCCTCTGCAAAACCCAGATGGGCGTAGCCGTTTTATTGCTAACTATTACTCTACTGTGGGTATGATGCACAGTAGTGACCGATTATCCGCGGAGCATAACGAGCCTTGGCCGCGGGGCCGTGCTAATCATTATTTATTTGATATGAACCGGGATTGGTTAGCCATTACTCAACCTGAAACCAAAGGCCGTATTGCCAGCCTAAACAAATATCGCCCCCTGGTGGTCATTGATTTACATGAAATGGGCGGTGACGAAAGCTATTATTTTGCGCCATCGGCTCAGCCTGTTAATCCGCATATGACCAAAGCCCAAATCGAAAATATTAATTTGGTGGGACGCAATAATGCCAAGCATTTTGATGCCAATGGCTTTGATTATTTTACCCGTGAAATTTTTGATGCCTTCTACCCTGGCTATGGTGACAGTTGGCCGGCGTTTTATGGTGCTGCGGCATCAACTTATGAAGTCGCCTCTTCTCGCGGTGAGATATTCCGCCGATTAGATGGCAAAGAACTCAGCTATGAAGATACCGTGTTGCGTCACTTTGTAGCCTCTATTTCTACTGCTGAAGCCGTGGCCAATAATCGTGAAAAGTTACTTAAGGATTATTACCAATATCAGGTTGATGCCATTGATGCTGGAAAGTCTGATAAAAAAGAGCGTGTATTTATTCTGCCTAATAAGCGCGACCGCACAGGTAACTTCAAGCTAGCCAAACTGATGACCGAGCACGGGGTAGACGTTTATCAAACCACCGAAAAAGTGAAAATGTGCGGGGAGACCTATGCACCAGGTAGCTACTACATTGACAGCGCACAGCCAAGAGGGCGATTCGTAAAAACGACTTTCACTAAGCAGGTCGATATGAGCAAAGCGTTTATCGAAGAGCAAGAGCGTCGCCGCGAACGAAAGCTGGGGGATCAAATTTACGACGTAACGGGTTGGTCTTTACCACTCATGTACAACCTAGAGGTAGATACTTGTGGTAAAGGCGTATCGGGTCAGCATCGTTTAGTGAAAATGACCGACACCCTTGAAGGCAACGTCATTAACCCTAACGCCACAGTCGCTTATATTGTACCTTGGGGCGATATGGCCGCAGGGCGGTTTTTGACTGCCGCGTTGCAGCAAAACGTCACGCTTAAAACGGCGGATCGCGCGTTTACCTTAGATGATAAAAAACGCTACCCCGCAGGTAGTTTAATCATCGAAGTGGCAACAAACGGTGCTGATATTGCAGCTACCGTGCAAGACATCGCTGCTAAAAGCGGCGCCCTTGTTGAAGGTGTAAACACCAGTTGGGTAACCAAGGGGCCAAGCTTTGGTAGTAACGACACTTACCTAATGAGCGCTCCGAAAATAGCCATGGCCTGGGATGACCCAACCTCGTCACTAAGCGCGGGTAATACCCGTTACGTGATTGAGCAGCAGTTTGGTTATCCGGTAAATGCTGTTCGCACGTCAATGTTGGCCAGTGCCGATTTACGTCATTATCAGGTGTTAATTTTACCCGCAGGGCGATATCAAGATGGTTTAGGCAAAGCCGGAGCCGATAATATTAAACAGTGGGTTGAGGCAGGTGGAGTGCTGATCACCCTTGGTAGCGCTACAACGTTTGCCGCAGACGCAGACATTGGCCTGTTAGATGTGAAGCGTGAATTGGCGATAAATGAGCAAGATAACAATGAAGAGCCAGATGCAGAATCTTCAACGGTGGCTGGCAAGGCCTATGCAAGCCGAGATGATTTAATAAAACACAGTGAAAACAGTGAAGAAAGCCCTGATTTTGTCGCTGGGGTGCTGGCCAATGTGGAGGTTGATCAAGAACATTGGCTTACCGCTGGTGTGGCTCCAGAGGTGGTTGGCTTAGTGTATGGTGATGATATTTTCGCACCTATCCGCTTAGCCTCAGGTAAAAACCTTGCGTGGTTTAAAGGCGAAGACGACGTGTTAGCCAGTGGTTACCTATGGAAAGAAAATAAGAAGCAGTTGGCATACAAGCCATTCTTAATTCATCAACCTACTGGTAATGGAATGGTGATTGCCTTTACTCAAGAGCCTACCACTCGCGCATACCTTGATGGTTTGAATGTGATGCTGATGAACGCTATTTTTAGCGCGCCAGCCCATGCTTATGTGGCGAAATAGTCAGTTTTACAGTAGCGGCAACTCGCGCTAATTGCCGCCTTCGCTGCCGCGCTATGAAGCGCAAATAAAAACGCCAAGTGGGGTCACTTCATACCGCCACTTGGCGTTTTTTTGTTTAGCACAGTGTCATTCTTGGTAAACGAGTAATCGTTAAATAGCTTAATCGCATTGGCATAAGCTCAGCGCGCGGAATGACTAATACTCGGCTAAATGCTTAGCGTGAAAGCGCAGATGATCTTCAATAAACGTGCTGATGAAATAATAGCTGTGATCGTACCCTTTGTGATACCGAAACTCAGCAGGGTAGTTCATCTCTTGTGCTATTGATTCAAGGGGTTTAGCTAGCTTCTGGTTTTGGTAAAAATCATCCGCAAGGCCTTGGTCAATCAGCATAGGCAGTTGTAAAAAGTGCCCTTGTTGGCGCATCAACTCGCAGCTATCGTACTGCTGCCATTCGCTTTTATCATCGCCTAAATAATGACTGAAGGCTTTTTCGCCCCATGGGCAATCCGCCGGGTTCACAATCGGTGAAAAAGCCGATACTGAACTAAAGCGCTTCACATTAGATAACGCAATCATTAGCGCACCATGGCCTCCCATAGAGTGCCCTGAAATTGCTGCTGTAGATTGCACGTGAAAGCGCTGCCGAATCAGGCTAGGGAGCTCGTCAACTATGTAATCGTACATGCGATAATGCTCATTCCACGGGGCTTGGGTGGCATTTACATAAAAGCCTGCTCCTAATCCTAGGTCGTACGCTTTATCTTCGGCATCTGGCACGCCATTACCTCGAGGGCTAGTATCGGGCATGACTAGGATCAGGCCAAGCTCACTGGCAACACGCTGAGCCCCGGCTTTGGTAACAAAGTTTTCATCGGTGCAGGTCAGCCCACTTAACCAATATACCACCGGCAGGGGTTTACCCAGCTCAGCGGCAGGAGGTAAATACACGCTAAAATGCATTTCGCAGTTAAGTACACTTGATTGATGACTAAAACGCTTCTGCCAGCCACCAAAGCATCGATTTGCCGATACTTCATTTGCGCTCGAGGGTACGCTTGAAGCGGCGTTCATTGGCTGCGTGCCGCTCATTAGTAATGCACCACTGAACGAATTGATTTGCCTTCGTGCATTAAATCGAACGCAGTGTTGATATCTTCCAACTGCATAGTATGAGTAATGAAAGTATCAAGCTCGAACTCGCCATCCATGTAGCGCTGCACATAGTCAGGCAATTGGCTACGGCCTTTTACGCCGCCAAAGGCAGAGCCGCGCCATACGCGCCCAGTAACGAGTTGAAACGGACGTGTGGAGATCTCTTGCCCCGCGCCTGCAACGCCGATAATCACTGATTCGCCCCAGCCTTTGTGACAACATTCCAGCGCTGAGCGCATCACATTCACATTGCCGATACACTCGAATGAGTAATCTACGCCACCATCGGTCATCTCTACTATCACTTCTTGAATCGATTTATCGAAATCTTTTGGATTGACCACATCAGTGGCACCGAGTTGTTTGGCAATTTTGAATTTATCTTCGTTCACGTCAATCGCAATGATCCGTCCGGCATTGGCCATCTTTGCGCCAATTAATACGGATAAGCCGATCCCGCCCAAACCAAATACCGCTACTGTGTCACCTTCTTTCACTTTAGCGGTGTTCGTGACTGCGCCCATGCCTGTGGTGACGCCGCAACCAAGCAAGCACACTTTTTCAAGGGGGGCTTCTTTGGGGATTTTAGCTAGGGCAATTTCAGGAACAACCGTATGTTCTGCAAAAGTAGAGGTGCCCATGTAATGATAAATTGGCTTACCGTTTTTTGAAAAGCGTGTAGTGCCGTCTGGCATTAAGCCTTGGCCCTGCGTTGTACGAATGGCTTGGCACAGGTTGGTTTTGCCTGACAAACAAAATTTACATTCGCCGCATTCAGGAGTGTATAAAGGAATCACATGGTCGCCTACCTCGACAGAGGTAACGCCTTCACCAATGGCTTCAACAATACCTGCACCTTCATGGCCCAAAATAGCTGGAAATATTCCCTCTGGGTCATCACCGGATAACGTGTAGGCGTCGGTATGGCATACGCCAGTAGCAACCACTTTAATCAGTACTTCGCCTTTTTGAGGCGGCATTAAATCAACTTCTTCAATGGTTAATGGCTCGCCGGCTGCCCATGCAACCGCTGCTCGAGTTTTAATGCTTTGCATATTGTTGATCCTTTTGTGGTAAACAGGAATTCAAAGAAATTAAGGTTAAATCTGCCCGCAGGCCAGTTTTACTCAGATGAATAGTATTACTTGCATGTACCCATCAAACGAATACGTCGGGTTTCCCAAATAATGTCGTCTATGGTGTAACCATCGGGACAAAGGTCGCGCTTATCTATTGTTTGTTTTAAATGTAATACGGCTTTGTCTTCTAAGGCCAACTTGGTTTCGTTATTGGGCTGAGGGTTTAGGTTTGAGCCTATAGGGCGATTACTTTGCCCACCTAGGCCTGCATCGCGACTTCCGCCTCTGCTTCCATCTCTACTGCCGCGTCTGCCACCACGCTCACCTCTGTCTGTATCTTCTTCGGGTAAATTAAACCACGACAAACCGAAGGCAAATTGTGTCTCTCCGTTATCGCCGATTTGAGTACTGAAGTGATCTGTTGTTTGTATTGGTTTAGGTTCATTACTAGCGCACCCAGCTAGGCTCGCTACAAGCAACATTAAGGAACATTGAACGAAGTGTCTTTGTGTTTTTTTCACTTAAAAATACTCATTTTTTATCGTTTGAAGCTTTAGTCTAAACGCTTAGCAGGGGGCTTAGCAATGGAAGAGGGGAAAGTGAGTCGTTCGTAGTCTAAGAGGCTGTTATATATGGTTAAAATTGATACCAGGTCGTACTGTTTTTAAACAGTAATAAATTTTTTAACGTCGCAGACGGTTTTGAGTGTGAAATAGTCGGCGCTAACTCTGTATTCAAAAGCCTGTCGTAACCTTGCCATAGCTCTGCATAAGAGCAACTAAAGGTGTTCAAAGGGAAATTACTGGCGAGCATGACCCGTCGCTCATCGAGTATTTTCACGCAAGCCATTATCACGTTTTGCATGTCTGCCGGGCTATAGTCACGGTGCTGCATTTCCCAGCCAGAGAGTTTTATAGCCACATTCGAATATGGCGCTAGGGCGCTTAGGCTGTGTTGCCAGAGGCGAAAGGCTTGCTGACAATTGCCGGTATTTGACTTAAGCGGCGGCCAGCCACCATGATTAATGATCACCCGCAGGTTGGGAATATTATCAAGCACCTTACACAACGCCTGTGTGGCTGCGGTATCGGTCAGTGAAAACTGGGCATCAAAACTTAGGTTATGCTTTGCCAGCAAAGCTAAGTTGGTTTGAAAGACCTTATTGGTTAATAGGCTATGGGCGTCTTCATCGAGTATATGGCGAATACCGACAAGTGACTCTCGGCGCTTTAATTCAGTTAATACGGTAGGGAAATCTTCACAGGTTAAATCACCGCCCGCGACAGTTTTAAAGGGCAGGGTACAATGTTGTTCAAGCCAATCTAGTTCGCGCCACGGCTTAGCGTTATCAAACCCCGCTTCTATATGCACGAAACCGGCTAAATTAAGCGGGTTTGAAAGCTGCAACTCAGACTGGCTAACCTCACGATTGATGATGTGTTTATCTGGCCAGTGGGGCGCATTTTCCGGTTTTAACCAGCCGTAATGGCCGTCGCTTAGGTTAAACAGATGCAAGTGTGGGTCAATGATATCCATGGTGCAGGTTGGCTACTTCCTTCGTGGTATTGATTCAAATGCCTGTTATTGCGTTGTGTAACCACCATCGATTACTTGCAAACTGCCAGTAATAAATTGAGCGTGCTCTCCGGCTAAAAAGTAACACAGCTGGGCTACTTCATCAGGCTGACCTAGGCGGCCCAGTGGTTGTAATGCGGCTTCTTCTGCATGTACTTCGCTACTGTCGCGGCCCGATTTTTCAAGGTAGCTATCAATGGCATTGTGGTACAAAGGCGTTTCTATGGTCCCTGGGCACACCGCATTAGCACGAATTTTATACTTGGCATAATCCAGCGCAGTGGTTTTCGCCATTGATGCCAACGCTGATTTAGTCAGGTTGTAGGCAAAAGAGTTCTGTTTGGCGATAAGGGCTTGATCAGAGGCCATTAGGATAATTGACCCTGCTTGATGTTCAACCATGCTGGGCAAAACGCCCTGAATGGCCGCATAAGCCCCTTTGACATTTATGGCGAACATTTTGTCTAGCACGTCTTCACTGGTGTGCTCAATATCGGCTGACAAATGCACCCCAGCGTTTGAAATCAAGCAATCAATCTTAGGGCATTCAGTGCGTATGTCGGCAATGATGTTTTTGACTTGAGTCACGTTTGATACATCGCATTCTCGCCAACGAATAGAGGGAATCGGCTCATTCGGAGCTTGTAGGTCTAGGTTGAAAACCAAGTAGCCCTTTTGCGCAAATAACTGACATATGGCAGCGCCTATACCCAGGCTACCACCGGTAACGATACAAACTGCTTGATGGGAGTGTGATGTCATAATACCTCTGAAAAAACGTTAGTTGGCCTTGGTTTATTGCGCCGCGAGCTTGGGCTACTCGTCGTCGAATTCTTTGCCCATTTGCAGCGTGCGGGTCGCCAGTTGCACTTCTTTTAAAAACGATACCAAGGCCACTATCAAGAGTAACAGCGCGATGACGAAAAGGATCACCACCGCTTTGGTTAAGTCCATCAATAAAAACTCACCGATAAACAAACAACAGACTACGGCACACACAAAAAGCGCAGACGCAGTACACATGCCGATAGAGCGGTTGATAATCTTGATGCGCCGCCATAAATATTTGAGCTCGACTTGGGATATTTTTAGCTTATCTGGGTTTTTAAGAATCGCTACCCGGCGCTCTATGATGCGCGCTCTATCGACGATACGCCCCAAGCGGCCAGACATAACGTTTAAAAAGCCCGCAATACCGGTCAACATAAAGACCGGCGCGACAACAATTTGGATAACCTGAGCTAAATCAGAAATCGACGACTCCATAATTACGCACTCAAATCGCTATTCACCGTGCGAGATGCCCATAAGTCGTACTCGTCAGCGTGTTCAACCGTGGCGGTAATCAAGTCACCAGGTTTAAGCGTAACATCACCATTTAAATAAACTAAACCGTCGATCTCAGGGGCGTCAGCAAAGCTACGACCGATAGCGCCTTCTTCATCGACTTCATCGATAAGTACTTGAATAGTGCTACCGATTCGGCGCTGCAATTTAGCCGTGCTGATTTGCTGTTGTTTTTGCATAAAGCGCTCGAAACGCTCTTGTTTGACTTCTTCGCTCACAGGGTCCGGTAAGTCATTCGCTTTGGCGCCTTCAACATCTGAATATTTAAAGCAGCCAACGCGCTCAAGTTGGGCTTCGTCTAAAAAGTCGAGCAGCATTTGAAAGTCTTCTTCGGTTTCACCAGGAAAGCCCACAATAAAGGTAGAGCGTATAACCAGTTCAGGGCACAGCTCGCGCCATTTTTTGATGCGCTCCATAGTGCGCTCAGCAGCGGCAGGGCGTTTCATTAACTTAAGAATACGCGGGCTTGCATGCTGGAAAGGAATATCGAGGTACGGCAACACCTTACCTGAGGCCATCAATGGCATGACCTTATCCACCGACGGATAAGGGTAAACATAATGCAAACGAACCCACATGCCCATTTCGCCGAGTTTTTCACACAGCTCAGTCATACCGGTTTTAACCGGCATACCATTCCAAAAGCCCATTTTGTTTTTCACGTCGACACCGTACGCACTGGTGTCTTGAGAAATAACCAGTAACTCTTTTACGCCTGCGTTTTTCAAGCGTTGGGCTTCATCTAAAATCTCACCAATAGGACGGCTGACTAGATCGCCCCGCATAGACGGTATAATGCAGAAGGTACATCTGTGGTTACAGCCTTCGGATATTTTTAAATATGCATAATGGCGCGGGGTGAGCTTAACGCCAATGTCCGGCACTAAATTTAAATACGGGTTGTGGCTGGGCTGTGGTAAATGCTCATGCACCTGATTGACGACTTCTTCATAGGCGTGAGGGCCGGTAATGGCAAGTACGTTTGGATGCACTTCGCGAATTTCGTCTTCTTTTATGCCCAAACAGCCAGTTACAATGACTTTGCCGTTCTCAGCGAGCGCTTCGCCTATGGTATCGAGCGACTCTTGCACTGCGGTATCGATAAAGCCACAGGTATTTACAATAACGAGATCTGCATCGTTATAGGTGTTCACTACGTCGTACCCTTCGGTGCGCAATTGCGTCAAAATTCGTTCTGAATCGACTAAATTTTTCGGGCAGCCTAAGCTTACAAAGCCAATTCTTGATCCTGTCGATAAGGAACTGGGTTTATCGGCTGCAATGGTTTTTACCGGCGTTTCTAAGGTCGTAGTTTGCTTGGGATTAAAGGTTTCAACAGTCATCAAATGCTCAAAATAAAGTAATATATCGCGGCGTGTGCCAATTGCTGGGATTATAACGGAATTGCGTTAGAAATGTCATGGGATTCAAGCAGGGCTAGCGGTTTGATTTTTTAAGGATGAAAGCGAAAAAGGAATGCCTGTTGCTGTGCTTCAGCCTGTTATTTTATCCGAGTAAGGTTTATTTGCGAATAGGTGCATCTATTAAACCGCGGTTCTTATATAATCCACGGGAAAATACAACAATTTGTATATTGTGCTTATTTTCTATCTGTAAGGATTAGTCTGTTTTGCTGACGAATTCGCCTGTCAAAGCAAATTCACAATATCATCCCCTTCCATTATTGAGCGCCATTTACGCTACTGGCTACTACGAGTAATTATCATGAAAAAAACATTCCTTCTGTCTCATCCGAAAATCAAACTGCCAAGACTGGTTGAAGCAATTAAGTTTGAAGTGAAGAAATACCTCAGAAGAGAGAGAAACAAGACGCTACCCGCGGGCGCTGACTACTGGGATTTTGACTGCCGTTTTGGAGCGGATGAAGAAAGTGCTGAAACCATTCACCTTGGCGCGATAAATCGACATATTGATGAGGCTGAAAAGAAAGAATTGCCTTCATTTTATGTAGAAATTTTGGCAAAGCCCGGCTTCAAAAAGCAAGCTGAATAGTACGAACAATGAGGGGGCAAGCCGTTTAGTTCAAATCACTAAGGTTATGCTCTCTCGCGATCATGAGTATCGCTCATGCGAGTTGGTTTTTTTATAGAATAAGCCTCTACAACGCAAAGAGTCTCTCGCACGCCTTGAATATCCGCGTTTACTGCCCAAATACATTAGTAATCTCAAATTTCTTTAGCGCTTTACTCTGCGCTATTTGTATAACGTTCTTATAAACTTTTTTACTAAATCCCCACCTTTTATGAATTCAAGGAGAGTTACTTATCCCTCAAGATAAAGTCAGCCATATACTCAGCGAATCTGAGCACTGCATTAGGGTGCGCGGCGCCCGGGTCCACAATCTAAAAAACGTGAATGTGGATTTACCGCGCAATGCATTAGTCGTGTTTACCGGTATTTCAGGCTCAGGCAAATCGTCTTTGGCCTTTGGTACTTTATTTGCTGAGTCTCAGCGACGTTATCTTGATTCGGTGTCACCTTATGCGCGTCGCTTAATTGATCAGGTGGAAGAGCCTGATGTTGACGCAATTGAGGGGTTACCGCCGGCGGTCGCTTTGCAGCAGCAAAGAGGCACGCCTTCGGTACGTTCATCCGTTGGCAGTGTTACCACCATTTCAAATGCACTACGCATGCTCTATTCCCGTGCGGGAGAGTACCCTGATGGTCAATCAAAACTCTATGCTGATTCGTTTTCACCCAACACAGCGCAGGGGGCATGTCCAAAATGCCACGGTATTGGTCGTGTTTTTGATGTTACTGAAAAGCTATTGGTACCTGATGACAGTAAAACCATCAGAGAAAAGGCGATAGCCGCGTGGCCGCCTGCATGGCAAGGCGCAAATTTAAGCCGAATTCTGGTCTCTCTTGGTTACGACATCGATGTTCCGTGGCGTGACTTACCGAAGCAAGCGAGGGAGTGGATTTTATTCACTGATGAAACCCCCACAGTGCCAGTCTTTCCTGAATATAATGTAGCCCAAACCAAAGCGGCGATTAAAAACGGCGAAGCACCTAGCTATATGGGCACGTTTACCAGCGCCCAGCGTTTTGTTTTACAGTCTTTTGCCACTACGCAAAGTGCGCGCACTAAAAAACGCGTATCGCAATTTATGCAAATTTCACAGTGCCCAGAGTGTGAGGGAAAAAAGCTAAAACGTGAGTCGCTATCCGTGACCTTTACCGGCCTAGACATCGGCCAGTTATCGCAATTAACACTGACACAACTTGCGCAAAGACTACGTAAGACCGCGAGTACCAAAGCCAGTGATGAATTACACGATCGCGAAAAAGCCATTGTGGCGCAGCGTTTAGCCAGCGATATTTTAGCCAGAGTTGAAGCATTAACGTATTTGGGCCTTGGGTATTTGTCGCTTGAACGCAGCACCACAACACTTTCGCCTGGCGAGTTACAGCGTTTGCGCTTAGCAACGCAAATTCGCTCGCAGTTGTTTGGTGTGGTTTACGTACTGGATGAGGCATCGGCTGGGTTGCATCCTGCTGATAAAAAAGCCTTGTTAGGATCGCTAGATCAGCTAGTGACGGCCGGTAACTCTGTTTTCATGGTCGAGCATGATGTGAGTGTTATTCGCCATGCAGATTGGATAGTCGATGTAGGGCCAGACGCTGGCACCCACGGCGGTGAGATTATCTACAATGGCCCTGTTGAAGGACTAATAGGTAATCAGCGTTCACACACCGCAAAACATTTATTTGAGGGAGTCACCGCGAATGAGCGCACACCTCGTCAAGCGAAATCATGGCTAAAACTCGTTGGTGTAAAGCGTAATAATGTACAAAATTTGGATGTGACGTTTCCACTTGGGGTTATTACAACCGTAACGGGGGTTTCTGGGTCAGGTAAGTCGAGTTTGGTGAGCCAAGCGCTAGTGGAACTGGTCAACGAGGGATTGGGGGTAAAGAAGACCCTCGATGTGCCAACTGATGAAGCTGAATTGCTTGAGCAAGAAGCCGAGACACCTACAGGTGGTCACATTGCCGATGGTTTGGCTAATGTGAAGCGCTTGATCACGGTGGATCAAAAACCCATTGGCAGAACGCCACGCTCGAATCTAGCGACCTACACTGGTCTATTCGACCATGTTCGTAAGTTATTTGCTGGCACTGATGAGTCGAAAAAGCGACGTTACGATGCTGGTCGCTTTTCGTTTAACGTCACCAAAGGCCGCTGTGCCAATTGCGACGGAGTAGGGTTTGTCAGTGTAGAGTTACTCTTTCTGCCGAGCGTTTATTCGCCTTGCCCTGTTTGTCAGGGCCAGCGCTACAACGACAAAACCTTAGAAATTACCTATCGAGGCAAAAACATTGCTGATGTACTGGAATTAACGGTAGAAACCGCTCACACCTTTTTCGTTGACGAGCCACCTGTGCTGCGAGCATTGGATGCCTTAATTCAAGTAGGCCTTGGCTACTTGCGACTTGGCCAACCAGCGACAGAACTTTCCGGCGGTGAAGCGCAGCGTATTAAATTAGCTACTGAACTACAGCGAGTGCAAAGAGGCGATACGCTGTATGTGTTAGATGAGCCTACAACCGGTTTGCACCCAAAAGACGTGGCCATGCTGATGTCGCAACTAAATGGGCTGGTGGACGCAGGGAATACGGTGATCATGGTTGAACACGACATGAAAGTCGCAAGCACCAGTGATTGGGTAATCGACATTGGTCCAGAAGCTGGTGACAAGGGCGGTAAAGTCGTCGCACAGGGCACACCAAAACAAGTCGCAACTAATAAACAAAGTCGTACGGCACCCTTCTTACTGGTGTAATTTGACGCTGCTCACAAATGAACTTAGACCCGTAGGGGGTAGCTGGGCACTATCGCTTTAGGGTTTTAAATTACTCTTTATAGGTGATGTGGTGCCCAGTGATTAATAGGCGTTACAAACTACTTAGAATAGTCACCTCAGCTAGGTAAAAATGTCATAAAAACAATAGGTAGGCGGATGACGACTTAGCTTTTGCCAACGGCTTACCTATTGCCAACAAAGTGTATGATTCTCACGAGCGATCGCAGCAAATTGAAGCCGCGTTTTTATTTATTAAAAACAGTGATTCAGCGAATGAGTATTTTTTGTTTGCGCGGTTGCTATTAGCTAGGCGTGTTTACCTTTACTGCAATGATCAACAGCAAAAATCGACACGCTATCGTCAATCACGTTTTTTTGAAGAAATGAAGTGAAAATTTAAGGTTGCTACTGCGCTTTATACACTCGGATCCAATCTATCCAAAATATACTCTTGCTTGAGTCAGCAAGCTCTGCTGAACTAGGTTTCACATCGCGCCAAGGCTGGTACTCCATATCTAATATGATATGCATTGGGCTGTTTAACCCTTTGCCATTAGTATAATTTTTGGGGTCGATAATGTTCGGGCCTGATACGCTGCGTACTAGAACGCCGTCAATGTAATAGTCTACATTCCATGCATCTTTCCAATGAACACCATATCTACGAAATTTATTACGGTAAGTTTCGCCATTATTATATATCCACGAACCACCATCTTTGGGTTGATAATCTTGAAACGGCTCTCTGATAAACACGTGGTGACTAACATGCATACGTTGGTCAAACCATTCTTGGCGAGGTCGGTCACTACCGTATGATTCCATGGCATCAATCTCTCGGGTGGAGTCAGCACTTAACATCCATACGGCGTTAGCCATCGTGTTGTTGGTTGGCTTAACCATAGCCTCAAGATAAAGTGGATAGGTAAATGTTGCCTTCGAAGATACGATACCGGAAAGCACTTTATTGGTACCGGTTTTTTCGGTTGCCTGTAAACCCAACGCACCACCAGTGGTGTAAGAGTGTTCAGAGCTGAATTCAGTGTCTCCCGGTCCAAGCCATGAATTTATGTATGAGTCGTTCCAGCGGCTAGTGAAAGCAGATGGCTTATTATTTGTTGGGGCAATGTAATTGAATTCATCCGATACACTTTGTAGCTCCCAAGTTTTACCAGCGCCTGCTTGAGCAGGAATACTAAATGAACTCCAATCAGCACCTTGAGCTGATGTAATAGCCATGATGCAAGCACAAGACAATAGTGTTATCGATTTCATATAAATCTCAGTTCAATTTTGTGAAAATACGCTAAGTCAACACAGCACTCTTGCTGATAACTTGCTGGAAAATTAATTTTATCTGTAAAGTTTTTAGCGGTAAAAAATTAACCCAGTCATTTCATGGCTTATGTTTTTTCGCCCCATTTTTTGTACGTAAAAACCACAAGAATTATATTTACATACTCACATTTAGTTAACAATAAACTTTTTACTATTCTTGGTGATCCTTTTATTTTATTTCTTGCTGGGCTGGAAACGCCTAAATAGGTCGGTATTTTTATTTACCTGTGTTGGTAGGGGTGCTTGAATCTCATTAACCTCAACAACCTTTGTCTGCCATAGCGGGTATTTTTTTAATTCTCACCCGCCAATACCGGCGGAATGAAACGTTTCCTTTTTATGTCACTATAAAGGTAAACCGTTATCATTTCATGTTGTGAAAATATTTTTTAGTTAATTATTCTTACCTGCAAGTTATTTTTAATTCCAATAAAAACAACATTTAAGTGTTTATTTTCTGTTTTTTGTCTCTTTCGTTAAAGGAAACTGTTTGCATTTGAATGTTGTTATCTTGTTAATCGCATGCTAATTTATTTACAGGTTTGGGGTGGCAGCCGCTCAAGCCTAGGAGTTCACAGGGCTGCATGATGGAGCCCCGCAGCCCAACAACACTGACCTGGAATACGGAAAGACGGTGCACTAAAGCCAAGGTTAAACAAGGGTGCATCTTCTTAAAATAGATAGCCCAGAACGCACACACGAACTGAAATACCGGAGAACGAAATGACAGCCAAAACGAAATACACCCTTTTAGCATCATCCATCGCCATGATAATCAGCACCGGCCAACTATGGGCGCAAGAAAGTGCAGTTGACACCAGTGCTAATGAAGACATTGAGCAAATTTCGGTGGTGGGGATACGTTCGAGTATTGCGAGTTCAGTGGCGCGTAAGCAAGAGTCAGGTCAGGTTGCAGATGTTATTTCAGCTGAAGATATTGGTAAGTTTCCCGACTTGAACGTTGCTGAATCACTACAGCGTATTCCGGGGATCCAGATTTCACGCTCCCGGGGTGAAGCGTCTGGTGTGTCTATTCGTGGGCTTGATGAAGTGGCGACGTTACTAAATGGTCGGAATTATTTCGGCGGTGCATCTGGGGTTAGTATTAATCGCTTTGCCAGTTTCGAGGATATTCCAGCGGAATTGGTCGGCTCGGTGGTGGTGTATAAATCGGTTTCGGCAGATATTCTCGAAGGGGGCATTGGGGGCGTAGTGGACATCGAGCGCACTGATGCGTTAAGTCTAAGCGGACCTACTATCGCTGGTAGCGTCAAAGAGCATTACGGTGATTTATCTAAAGAATGGTCGCCTAGAGGTTCTCTAGTGGTGGGGAACGTCTGGGATTATGGTAACAGTGGCGGTGAAATAGGGGTTATCTTCGGTGTTTCCTATTTAGAACGAGAATATCGGGAAGACTTAGTACGCAATTCTAGCGCAACCCCTATTGTGGGAGACTTTCCTAGTGGCACCGCCCCAAGCGGAGCTAAAACCAGTGCGTCACTTAATTCATCTCCGGCTTGGGGCGATCGAGAGCGTACCGTTTATTCACTCGGTATCGATCTTTCACTCAACAGCGATACTAAGATCTATTTTGATTCAGGCTACACCGATTACTCTACTGCACAGTTACGCGAAGAATTTGTGTGGAGCTTTAACGGTGCAAACACAGTGGACGCTGACTTCTCAAATATTGATGAAAATAATTTATATCCTGCTTCTGTCACCTTAAGTGATATGGATTTTGATGTGCTCAGCATGATCGATGACAGATACACAACTACCTACGATTTGGCACTGGGTTTTGAAACAGTAGCCGGACCGTGGCGCTTTGAAGGGGAAGTAAGCTACGTTGATACCGACAATGAAACAAATTTTCACAACACCCGCATTCGCGATACTTGGGCTGCTCTGCCGGTTACGATTTCTAACAGTGGCTTTGTTAGCCAACCGCCTTCGGTTGACTTTGGCGATTTTGATGTAACAGATGAAGGTAATTTCGACATAGTGCAATGGCGCCATGAAAGTCGACAGCTTAAGGCTGATGAATCCGCTGCTAAGTTAGACATAGATTACATGTTTGACGAAGGTGTCGTGCGCTCTATTGAGGCTGGGGTTCGTTTCGCGAGTTTAGGCACCAGCAAAAACATACAAAACAACCATATCTTTGATGCTTCAGGTGCAACCTATGGAAGTGACGACCCGCTTAATTTGGTCGAAGCCAGTACCTGGAATGACTTTATGGACGAATATGATGGTGGCAATTTTCCGAATGATTATGTGGCCGTAAACCCGGCTTATTTGTTGTCTCGTAATGATGAAATCCGCGAGTATTACGGTTTTACTGGCCAGTCTGAAACGGAAAACCCGCGAGACTCTTTCGACTATGAAGAGGAGGTCACGGCTGTGTATTTGAAGGCCAACTTTGAAACAGAAGTAGGGGGCTATTTTGTCAGTGGTGACTTAGGTGGCCGTTATGTACAAACCGACACCACAGCAGATTATTTCTTCGACACAGGTAATATCGATCAAAACGGCGCACCGATTTATGAGGGCACCAAAAGCGATAAAGATTATAGTGAATTTTTACCCTCCTTTAATCTGAAAGTTGAATTAACTGACGAGATGCTTGTACGACTAGCGGGCTCGAAAACCTTTTCGCGACCTCATTTTGGCGATTTAGCTCCCTCGTTAAATCTTAATTTTGAACAAGGACGAGGTACCGGCGGGAACCCAGATTTAGACCCATTTACCGCAACCAATTTAGATTTAAGCCTTGAATATTATTTCGCTAGTGGTGGTATGGCGTCGTCTGCCATTTTCTACAAAGACATTGATGGCTTTTTGCAAACATCTGAAAACCAAGAAACCATCGGCGGCAATGACTTCATTATTTTGCGCAAGAGTAACGGTGGCTCAGGCACAGTTCGAGGTTTGGAACTGGCCTATCAGCAATTCTTTGACTTTTTGCCCGTTCCTTTTGATGGCTTAGGGATTCAAGCAAACTACACCTACGTGGATTCAGACGTGCCATCGCCTAATCCTTTGTTGCCTAATATTTCTTTAGAGGGTTTGTCTGACAACAGTTATAACTTGGTTGCCATTTATGAAGATGACTTGTTTTCAGGGCGCTTGTCTTACAACTACCGCTCAGACTTTTTAGTCACCACCGAAGTGGCTCAAGAAGGATTTGGCCAACTTGATTTATCACTGTCGTACAACGTATCGGAAAGTTTTCGCTTAACGCTTGATGCATTAAACCTGCTTAGACGTGACCATTTCGAATATCGCGCAGGTGATAAGTATGACCCATATCACTGGATCGCCACTGAAAAACAAGTGTTGGTCGGTGTGTCATATACCTTTTAATTCACTTGCCAGATTGGCACACCTTAGATGAAATCGATGATGTCAATGGTGTGCCACTCAGCAAATTGCTAAGTGAATTGTAGGGTAGGTTTGTTCCCGTAAGAAAAAGAACAGGGCGCTGAGCGTTTTAGTAAAGCGTACGTCAATACATAGCGGTATTTGCGCTCTGTTCTTTTATTCTGCGTTTATTTTGCTCTTAGGTGAATTAGAGAGTGGTTAATAAAATCAACAACACTCGCAAGTAGGGCCTTTCATGGTGAAATTCAGTAAATCATTTGCACTGGGCATGGTGACGCTAGCGCTTTTTTCCTTTCGCGTTGCGGCTAACAGCTTAGAGGACAATCGCCATACCGACAACAGACCAAACATTGTGATGATTGTGGCGGATGACCACGGGCTTGATGCCATAGGAGCTTATGGAAATAAGGTGATTAAAACACCCAATATTGATGCCTTAGCAAGAGACGGCGCGCGTTTTGAAAATGCGTTTGCCACGGTATCTAGCTGTAGCCCAAGCCGCTCTGTCATTTTAACCGGCCAGCATAATCACACCAATGGTATGTATGGTTTGCAGCATAAACAGCATCATTTTAGTAGCTTTGATGATGTGCAGTCGCTGCCGGTTATTCTCAGTGAGAACGGCTATAGAACAGCCAGAATTGGCAAGTATCACTTAGGCCCGAACAGGGTATTTAGCTTTGATCAGGTGTTATCAAAAGGCGCAGCCAATGATATGACCTCCATTGCCCGCAGCCCAGTTGAAATGGCTGAAAAAAGCAAAGAATTTATCGAGCAGGACCGCGAGCCATTCTTTTTATATTTTGCCAGTGATGATCCTCATCGTGGCTATCCATTTGAGACATATCCTGACCCCAACCGCTTTGGCAACCGTGAGCAGGGCTACCCCGGGATCAATGAAGTGGTTTACCCCAGCGATACTGTACTGGTTCCGCCATACTTGCCGGATACTCCTGCGGCACGTAAAGAAATAGCGCAGTACTACCAATCTATCTCCCGCCTTGACCAAGGCGTCGGCAAGTTGATAGAAATTCTCAAAGCGCAGGGCAAGTATGACAACACACTGATTTTATATTTGTCAGATAATGGCATTGCCTTTCCTGGCGCGAAAACCAATTTGTATGATGCGGGCATTCATTTACCTTTGATTGTAAAAGCGCCAGCAAAACAAAAAAGCACTGCCACATGCAAAAAAACGATTCAACAGTGCACAGTTCACACTCAAATGGTGACTTGGGTCGATTTAACGCCAACGATCCTTGACTACGCAGACGTAAGTTCAGTGCCTAACACAATGCAAGGAAAGTCGTTTAAAGCCGTTCTTGAAAGCGAACATCCTGCTGGCTGGGATCGAGTTTTTGCGTCACACACTATGCATGAGGTCATGATGTATTACCCCATGCGTATGGTGCGCACTGAACAGTACAAACTGATTTGGAATATCGCCCACGAACTAAGTTACCCCTTTGCTGCCGACTTGCAGCAGTCCTTAATCTGGCAAGATGTGCGTCGCCGCGGAATCACTCAATATGCGGGTCGTCAGATTAAGGACTTTTTACATCGCCCAGAGTTTGAGCTGTTTGATATACAGCACGACCCTGAGGAGCAAAACAACCTTGCATATTTGGCTGAATTTAGTGATGTAAGAGCCAAACTAATTCAGCAACTTAAAGTGTTTCAGCAAAGCACACAAGACCCTTGGTTTAGTAAGTGGCAGTACCAGTAAATTAACTGGTTAGGTTTTCGATTGAGCCATTGGGCTTATGATTTTTCAGGAGTAATACACAATGCGTTTTATCAGTAGTTCAATTTCACGCTATTCAGCTATTTTAATCGGGGCTTCCTCGTTATTCGTTGGCTTTTCAACGAGTGCAGCACAGCAGCCAGCCTCATTACAAAAGCCCAATGTGGTTATTTTTTACGTTGACGACCTCGGTTATGGTGATATTTCACCAAACGGGGCAATCGGAGTGAGTACCCCCAATTTAGATGCGCTTGCCAGTAAGGGCGTTAACTTCTCTGATGCACATAGCACTGCATCTACCTGCACACCATCACGCTATTCGTTATTAACAGGGGAGCATGGTTTTCGGCAAAACGCAGCTATTTTACCGGGCGATGCCCCCGCGCTTATCCGCCCAGGTAAGGCGACTTTACCAAGCATGTTACAAAAAGCGGGGTACACCACTGGGGTCATCGGTAAATGGCATTTAGGCCTAGGAGATGGTTCAGTTGATTGGAACCAAGATGTTAAACCTGGGCCACTGGAAATCGGCTTCGAGTACAGTTTTTTGCTGCCAGCGACGGGCGATAGAGTACCCACGGTATATTTAGAAGGGCACAAGGTGGTTAACCTTGAACGCGATGACCCTATAGAAGTCAGTTACGATCATAACGTGGGTGAGCGCCCCACAGGCGTTGACAACCCAGAGTTGCTGCGCATGAAAGCGGATTTACAACACAGCCAAACAATAGTCAATGGAATAAGCCGGATTGGCAGCATGAGTGGCGGTGAAGCCGCCCTGTGGGTTGACGAAGAGTTTCCTGACGTGTTCTCTGAAAAAGCAGTGGATTTTATTATTCGCAGCAAGCACGACCCGTTCTTTTTATTCTTCTCATTTCAAGATATTCACGTTCCTCGTTTACCGAATGAGCGCTTCAAAGGTAAAAGCACCATGGGACCAAGAGGCGACGCCATCGTACAAATGGATTGGGTGGTAGGCAGAGTTATGCAAGAACTGAAAACTCAAGGTGTAGCCGACAACACCTTGGTGATATTTACCAGTGATAACGGGCCAGTGCTTGATGATGGCTACGACGATATGGCCGCTGAAATGCTGGGTGAACATTTGCCGGCAGGGCCATTTCGCGGGGGGAAATACAGTGTGTTTGAAGGGGGTACCCGTGTCCCCATGATTGTATATTGGCCAGGTAAAAGCACCCACACGCGCAGCAACGCGCTTATCTCGCAAGTTGATATTTATGCCTCACTGGCCGGTTTAGTCAAACAGCCGTTGGCGAAAAACGAAGCCATTGATAGCCTTGATGTAATGGATGCATTTTTAGGCCAATCGAACAATGCGCGCACCTACTTACTAGAGGAAGCAGTGGGGACGTTAGGCCTGCGTAAGCACAACTGGAAATACATCAGAGCGATCAGCAAAGAGAAAGGACTGCCCAATTGGTTAGGCAATAAAGACATAGAAATGGGGTTTGAATTAACGCCACAACTATTTGATTTAACCGATGACATTAGCGAGCAAACCAATCGTGCTAAAGAATACCCAGCGTTAGTTAACGCCATGGAGGAAAAAATCCAACAACTTATCGAAAAAGGCTTCAGATATAGCCAATAAGCAAATAACAAGTATGGGATAGGTCGTTGAATGCCCCCATTGATAGGTTGCTTCAAGTTCAATGTCATCCTTTGTTGCAGCCGATACATAAGCTCTCCCATAGCCTTCTTACTATTCGTTACGTTTTCAGGTACGTCAAAAAGTATCGGTCGGCGGTTCTTTTTACGTGCTTTTAAAAGCGCATCATAATCTTGATAAAGGGCTAACCACAGAGTTACCGCCACGCTGTAAAATGTGGGTGTATATTTGCGTAGTGCGCAAATCACTGTGACCTAGCTGGTCTTGCACAGTGCGAATATCAGCGCCGGATTGTAAAAGATGGGTCGCACAAATTTGTCTGGAACTAAATTTGAACATCCGAAGGATGGCCCGAAGGGAAAAATGCAAGGACGCATTTTTTAAAAAGTGGCGTAACGTATGGGGGGTAACTGTTTTATCAATTTTCGCTTTACGCGCCGCGTCTCGCACAGCTCTTTGCACACTAGATTCATCAATGTGATGACGACGCATCAATTTACTTTCAGGATCTTTCGATAATCGTGCAGATGGGAAAAGATACTGCCAACCGATAGTTTTGTTCGCTGATTGATTTTTTATTCTGTAACGATGAGGCAGCCAGACTCCAGCGAACTCTGGATTTTGTATGTCAGCTTCTAGATAATGTTTTACCAATGATATTTGCTGCCTAAGAGTAGGAATTAAATTATCAGCTAACGTGACAACTCGATGTTTTCCACCTTTACCGCCTTTATCAAATAAGGACTTTAATTGATTTAAAATCAAAATCGATGTCTTGTACCCTCAGCCGGACACATTCCATTAAACGTAAACCGCTGCCATATAAAATCGAAGTTGCAAGCTTTTGATGTGCGTTAACCACCGCAAAAAAACGACGTATTTCATCAATGGTAAATACCACAGGCAGTTTCTGCTGCCTGTTACTTTTAACAAAATTTAATTTTAGGGTGAGTGGTCTATTAATAATATCTCGGTATAAAAACACCAATGCGTTTAATGCTGAAGATTGGGTGTTAGCTGCGCAATCCTGCTTGAGCACTAAATGGGATAAAAATGTTTCTACCTCGTTATCATGTAAATAGGTCGGATGTTGTTTATTGTGGAAAAGAATAAAATTACGGATCCACTTTATATAGGATTCTATCGTGCGTTTGGCGTAACGCTTTTTATACATTTCTTCGGCGACCATAGTCAAAAAAGGCGAGGGTGAATTTGGCATAAATAGCACTGCAACTTATGTGTATGTTTATACAGTTATAGTTGCTATCCCCTATAACAGCAAGTTTTTGGCAAAGTGTCGCATATTAACAAACGTGTTTTAATAAACCGGAAAGATAGCTAACCTATACAATGACATAGGAAACATGTTAAAAGTGATAGATGTATATATGCGACAAAATGCCGTGTTTAATACGCGGATGCAATCACCTCATTTTGCAAGATATTAATATTGTTAAAGCTTATGGACTCATTGGCGGAAGAAAGATACGTATTTTATAGGCTTTGCGCTGGCGACATTCAGGAGTGTGTTAAGTCTCTTGAGATGCTTAGTGATGCAGTTAGCGACCGGATGCGTGTGGTGCTTGTAAAGGCATCAATCGTGTCCTACGCGCGCCCATTCTCAGGAAATGAATCCCGCTATAGAAATAAAGGGAAGTGGCGTCTTGATAAGATATATGTTCCAAATGAATTTTGTGAAGTCCATGAGCAGACGATCGAGTATAGAGATAAGTTGATCGCGCACAGTGATATTCCTCATAGAAGCCCAGAACTTCTAAGGGGTGGGCCGCATTTTGCTATCGGACATAATGCGCCATTGGACGAAGAGTATATCGAGTTTTCAAAGGTGCTTTATCCAGCAAGTGCTGCGCTCTTGAAAGAACTGTGGGATCTTATAATCAGTTATGAAAAGGAATGGCTTTAACAAGGCCGTGCACGCGACAAGCGCGTGACGGCGGCGTTATATTTATTAAGGATGATTTTGAGTGCATAGCTTAGTTTTAGCCCTACTTCTCACTACTACAAATATCGATCTCAGCGGATATTGGTTAGGAGAAAGTGCAGATAGAGATAGAATTTTCCTAACTTTAAGAGATAACTCTGGAGTCTATATATCTCTGCAGCAATTCTTGAGTGAGAAAGAAGTTGATAAGTGGCAGTATCAATTTGGTTATTGGGACATTGACGGTAATACACTAAAAGTAAATATTATCGGCGGGTATTCCGAAGGTAAAATGAAATAGCTTAAATCATGCTTTGGTCGAGAAGTTAATTATGAAGTTACTTCTTTTGATAATGGTCAACTCAATTATAGGTCTGAGGCATCCGGGGAAAATTACTCTGTTACTAACAAAGACAGCCATCTTTAGAATCATATAAAAAACTCTGCTGCTTAGGGGAAAATACCCATCAATATGCGTCAAAGTACTTTTGATTTGAATGATTGGGGATTTTTACTGGAATATTAAGCGTTGAGGGAGAAAACGGCGCGAAAGGTCAACACTGCAAAGACAGCCATCTTTAAAATCGTATAAAAAGCTCGTTTGCTTAGAGGGGGGAATTACCATAAACAAGCGTCAAAGTACTTTTGAACTGAATGATTGGGATTTTTACTGGAATATTAAGCGTTGAGGGAGAAAACGGCGCGCAAAGTCAATTTTTAGGCAAACGCCTACGTTACAAGAGATGCATTAGGTGTGTTAGTTACAATGTCTTATGCGCGTTTTAATAACGCTTTCGCTTTGGTCATTCCTCGCAGCCGTTGATGATGGGTGTGGCGTTTGAACGCATTCATCACTTGCTCCGCACCTGCGGCGTAGCAGAAGTGTTTTCCAAACTCAGTGGTCAAGGTTAGCCACTGAGCTGAGTCTAAGCCGAGTCGTTCTAGTATGGGGCTTTGAGTATTGTCGATATGACCTGCCTTATCATCACGAATACAGCGGCCTGTTTTATCTACCAGCTCACAATAGTCTTTCAGCGAGTAGGGGATCCCTTTGGGTATATTCTCACGAGGATTTCCCACAAAGGGTGTTAAAACGCTCGGTTGAGGTTGTTTGTTTTTAGCGGCGTGAATACGTTATTTGATACTGGTGTGCTTTGATGTTTCGGGTGTTTTTTCCATTTTTGCACGAATGGGATTCAAGTCCACATAAGCCATACACGCTAAGACCGCACTTTCATCCAGCAAAGCTTGTGATTTAAACCTTCCTTCCCAGAAACGCCCAGTGCAGCCGTCTTCTTTATTGGCTTCGCGAGCAATATACTCATTCAAGTCACGCATAAACCAGCTTATGTCGTACAAACGTTGCCGATAGGTTTCAACGGTTTCATCAAAGGTGATTAGTTCTCCTTGGCTCAGCGTATCGCCATTCATGAATTTCTGAGTCAGCAATGTGCCTCTGTGCAGCTTGTGATAGCGCCTCAACACTTCATCGCTATCCCAATTATCAGCCAAGGCTTTATCCACACAAAGCACCACATGCGTGTGATTATTCATGACCGCATAGGCACAAAGGTCGATGGCAAATACTGTAGATAAAAACGACAAACGTTCTTCTACCCACCCTCGGCGGTGCTCATAGCTCTGCCCAGAATATGTATCTGTCCCACACAAGAAAGAACGCCGCACACACCGGGAAACACAATGGTAATAAGGGGTATCGATTAAACTAATTTGGCTTTTTCGAGGTTGAGGCATAATCCATCTACCTGACAGAATGAAACACAAATTAAGTGTAGCTTAGCCCTGAAAATTGACCATTTTTATCATGGGTGTCTTTCTATCGTTAATGGGTGTCTTTCTATCGTTAGGCAGCTGTGTCACTTCGTTGGGATTTTAGCCGCCGTATTTGTGCCTCAAAGTTGGGGTGTTAGCAGTCAAAGGTTCACCATCGTGAGTACTAGAAAGATTGAGGTTGTAGATTACGATACAGATTGGCCTCACAGCTTTGAATCAGAAAAACGAGCTCTAGAGAAAGCTCTATACGATACGGTGGTTAAAATCGAACACATAGGAAGCACCTCAATTCCAAACTTGGCCGCCAAACCAATAATCGACATTCTGATTGAGATAGACAAAGTTGAAAGACTTGATGTCAAAGCTGACAGATTTTGTAATCTTGGATACGAAGTTAAGGGAGAAAATGGCATCCCAGGGCGGCGGTACTATCAAAAAGGTGGAAACAACCGCACGCACCACATTCATGCTTTTCAATCAGGTTCATTCGGGCTTTTACGCCACCGTGCCTTTAAAGAATACCTGCAAGCACACCCCTTGATTGCTCGAGAATATGCCAGTATAAAAAAACAAGCTGCTTTAAGCTGTAACAAGGATACAGAAAGGTATATTTCAATGAAAAACGATTTTATAGTTAAACATGAAAAGCTTGCCTTAGATTGGTATGGCAGTTAACAAACAATTGTCGGCACTCACTTCGTTCGCTGGGACATAAACACATGAGCTCCCTCGCTTCGCTCGTTATTTTAGCCCAGGTGTTATCGCCCCTTAGTGGCAAGTTAGTAGCCATTTGAAACTGGAGACAGCAGTGGAAATAGATGAAGATAAAATCGATGACGCAGCACTTGCTCTGTTTTACCTTACTCTGCATGACAAGTTTGGTAGGGCTTGGAAACAAATAGATTGGAGTATCACCGACCGGCTTTATGAAAAAGGTTATATTCACGACCCTGTGGGAAAATCAAAGTCTGTTGTTTTAACTGAAGAAGGTCTCACCAAATCAGAAGAGCTCTTCAAAAAGTTATTCACCAAAAGTGCGTGAACATTGTGCGTAAGGTTTGGCTGTTATTCTAGGATGTATCAGCTAGGCAACTAACTGCTCAATAAACTCAATCACACCGTTCACTGGGGCGACTCATACAGTGGTGTCGAACTCGGTTACAGGTTTATTGAGCGTGACGGCGCTTTTTCAAGTGCACAAGTATTAGCAGGCTATTCTCGTTTAGAAGACTCAAATGATTTTATCGACGAATGGACTTACGTGGGTGCATCGGCAACATTTTCATGGGGCGGCTTTTTTTTTGAGCCCGGCATTTCTGTTGGTTCAGGAGATTATTCAAGTCCGCAACTGTTATTTCAAGCAGGATACTTATGGACGTTTTAAGCGTGGTTTAACAAGCACTTAAATTTCTGAGTTAGGCCGTGTCGTTTGATATTGTTACAGTTTAAACTTTATAGATGTTAGGGGTTCGTTACACTAAAAGCTGAAAACAAGCGGCGGTTAGTGGTTATGAATTTTCAGTTATTTATTTTCTGTGTTAAGCGGTTTTTCTTAGTCTTTGTTTGCGTTCTACTTGTAATGCTTTGCTCGGCTTATATCGATGGACAAAACATATCTCAAGATTATTTAAGCTTGTTGCTCTGGCCCTTTTTAAGCGCCGTTATTGCAACAAGTTTAAGTGCGTATTGGGGCTTCAAAAAGCAGTGCAAAATGGTTTACAAGAAACAAAATAAATAAGCATCCATTTACCGGCGCTAGCCGTCGCCACCTCTAATTCTGGTGTTAGGCCTGCGCAAATTAAACGTTGTCGGTTTGCATATTCAATATACCTTCATAAAAGCTGACGCATTGTTGTGCATGATTTTTTGTCGACTAATTTGGTTATTCGTTTTTGACACAAGGTTACTGACATAAACTGTCAGTAGCGATTGATTATTATGACGCTCTCTACTAATCAATTGAGAGTTTTCAACAATGAAAATGAACTATTGCGTTCTTGGTACAAATAACATGGACTTGTCTATTCAATTCTATAATTCACTTTTCGAAGGTTGCGAGCTAAATCACGTTCTATCCACAGAAAGAATGAGTTTTTGGCAGTGTGACGAGTTTGCATTTGCCATCGCTAAACCCTTTGATGGTGCGCCTGCAAGTAATGGTAACGGCACTATGATTGGGTTTAATGTTGGCTCTAGGGACGAGGTGGAAAGGATGCATAGCAAGGCGATTGAGCTAGGGGGTAGGTGTGAGGGTGCACCTGGCCACCGAGGGCCTAAATTTTCGGCGTATGTTAGAGATTTGGATAAAAATAAAATCGTTTTTAGCGCTTAAAAAGCTTCTTGTGGATGAGTAAGGTACTTTAATGTATTCATCATTTGCTCTGTACCTCAGCGTGGCAGAAGTGTTTTTCAAACTCAGTGGTCAGGGGTAGCCACTGAGCTGAATCTAAACCAAGTGATTCTAAATTGAGGTTTTGAGTTTTGTCGATATGACGGCTTTATTGTCTCTAATGCCGCGATCTGTTGTACCTACCAGCTCACAATAGTCTTTGAGTGACTAGAGGATACCTTTGGTCATATTCTCGCGAGGGTTTCCGACAAAGAATATTAAAACGCGGGATGCACTGTTTGGCTTGGTTATCGGTGAGGTTGTCAGTTTATGTTTGGGGGAATAACACAAACCGGTTACCTATTTTGATTATCGAATTTGGCGTTCAATTCCTTACACTGGTGCGATGAATGAATCACAATAAAAATTGAGATTAAAATGGCGCACAATAAAACCCTTTTACATTTTTCGATAGCCGCGTGTTTCGCTTTATCAGGTTGTGGCAGTGACCAAACAGCTGAATCCTCACACTCTAGCAAAGAAGCTAAAGGTGTGATGACGGATGCGGTTAATAACAGTACTTTTGACGTAAAAGCCAGCGCAGTAGACGAGACTGAAGATGAGTGGGTGTCGCTCTTTAACGGTAAGGATCTGCAAGGTTGGCGAACTTTTGTGAGTTACCAGCCCAAAGACAGCAAGTATCAAGATCCTGACGACCTGCCTGTTCGCGGGGTAAACAACGACCCTAAAAATGTGTTTAGCGTGCAAGATGGGCTGCTGCGTATTTCAGGAGAAGAGTGGGGCGGTATTAGTACAAAGAAAGAGTATGCTAATTTTCACCTTAAATTTGATGTTAAGTGGGGTGATAAAAAGTGGCCTCCTAGAGAAACCTTACCGCGGGACAGCGGTGTATTGTATTTTGCCGTGGGGGAGCCAGGCGCATCGATGAATCACTGGATGCGTAGCCATGAAATGCAAATTCAGGTAGGCGATAGCGGTGATTATCATAGCCTTGACGGTGTGCTGATTGATACCCACTGTGGTAGTGCCAATCAGGGCGACTGGCATTTCTATCGCTACGATCCCGATATGCCAATGTGTAAAGACATCGCTAATCGGGTGTTAAAACTAGGCGAGTTTGAGAATCCGATAGGGCAGTGGGATTCTATGGAAGTTATTGCAGATGACACGATGGTTATTCATAAAATTAATGGCCACGAAGTGTTTCGCGGTTATCACTCTAGGCAAGTGATTGACGGGCAACAGGTACCACTTACAAAGGGAAGAATTGAGTTTCAATCAGAAGGGGCTGAAGTCTTTTATCGTAATATTCGTATTAAAGTTCAGTCGGCTGCGCTTTAATTCGCAAATTTAGCACACCACTAAACACAGCGGCGACGATAGCTAAGCAGCATTATTAATCGTCGCTGCGGTTGTAGCGAACTAAGTGTCAGCGATACTAGTCTTCACACTTCACACTTCACACTTCACACTTCACACTTCACACTTCACAGCTTACAGCTTATTCACGTTTAAGCTCTAAGCTTCGGTTAGGCTGTGTCAACGTTCAGCTGAAAAGCGCGCAGCGAGCCCTAGGTCCGTAGCTCAAAGCCATCAATGTCAAACGCTAGGCTATTTTGCGCTGACATCACCTTCAAGCCAGTCGTCTGTTCTAAAGGGGACTGCAGGTAAATTTTCACTATTGGTCAGATTGGCGATAGGGTTATTTGCCCATGCATAGCGCACGGCCTTAGGGGCTTTTATGTCGGGGTGCGACAGTAAAATTTTACTCCCTTGTATTTGTGCGTTTGCTTTACGGAACACTTTGTCAGCCCCGGCAATAATAAACCCTTCTACAGGGGCACTGTCAGTGGTTTTCAGACCTTGCGCGTTAGCAAATGTAATGGTTACTTGCCCTTGGGCTTGACCTTTACCTAACTGAAGATCCACAAAGTCAGGGCCACTTTCTACTAGGTCGCGCCCGTATACCCTTGATGCCGCCTGGCGCCATAAGCGCTCTCCCACTTGGCGCTTTTGTTTTGGATGCAAATCATCTGCACTGCCCACATCTATCGATACTGCCATTGCAGTGTGGGGGACCGACAAGGTTTGTCGCTGTGCATCCCTAAGGTATGCCCATTTGCTTTTGGGCTGTAATTCGCTAGCAGGTAAATAGGCTGATATTTGTACAAACAAAAACGGCATAGCAGGAGATTGCGCCCGCGTTCGCCAGTTTTTAATCAGGTGGCTAAAAAGGGCGTGGTAATATTGGTGTTTGTTAACGTTGCTTTCTCCTTGATACCAAATTACGCCTTGGGCGGTATAAGGGAGTAGTGGATAAATCATGGCGTTGTAAATAAAACTAGGGGTAAAACTGTAATTCATCACTTTAGGCATCGGGGGTTCAATCTTGTTATTGAATCGCCAAGCTGAAGATAGATCAGTTTTTACGCCATCAACCTCCAAATACACTTGCGCTTGCTTACCTACAATGACTTGATTGTCCCAATCACTGTTTACCCTAAGGGTAATAAGATTTTCACCTTGCTGAAGTAAGGCTTTTGGTATGAGGTGCGTTGATCCTGTGGCCTGCCAATCTTCTGTGGCTAGATGTTGGCCATTAATAAAGATAAACGCGTTCTGTTTAATACCACCAAAACTCAAGGTGACGGGGTTATCTGGAATATCTGTTAAGGTGAATTCACGGCGCAGCCACACGAAATGGTGCAAAGGGTTTTTATTGGGTAAATCGATACTTTGCCACTGGCTATCGTCATATGCCTTATTAAGCGCGGGTTGCTTAAGTGCAGTTTCAAGATCGTTAATACGCTGCCATTTTTGCGCTTCTTTCTCTTTGTTTAAAGCGAGTATATCTGGCCAATTATGTTGCGCTTTTACCTCGGCACTTTGCTTTTCATAGCCAGGTAAGGTACTCACTACCTCTAAATCAAGCCAAGCTTCAGCTGGCGTGCCGCCCCAGTTACTTTCGATAATCCCAACCGCGACTTTTTCTTGTTCTTGTAATTTTCTAGCAAAAAACCAAGCAACGGCTGAAAAGTAACCCGCATTTTCAGAGCTGGCGACTTGCCAATGGCTTTTGGGTAAATGAGTCTGTTTGGTGGCCGCCAGCGCATAAGGCACATCAAAAAAACGAATGAGTGGTCGATTAGCAGTAGCGAGCTCGTCGTCTTTGCCAATCACGTCCCCTTTTAATTTCCACTCCATGTTGGACTGGCCGCTGGCTATCCATACTTCACCAAAATACACGTCCTGAATTGTTTTAGTTTCATCACCAACAATGGTGATATTAAATGGCCCAGCTTTGTTATGGGCAGGCAGTATTATCTCCCAGTCTCCGTTTTGGGCTGCTTGGGTGGAGTAGCGTTTACCTAACACATTTACGCTAACTGTTTGGCTAGCCGGGGCTTCACCCCAAAGACGTACAGGTTTATCTCGCTGTAAAACCATATGATCTGAAAAGAGCGACGATAACGTCAGTGCTTGTACTTCGGTGCTACAGCCCATAAAAAGAAGGAGTCCTATAAAAATAACGTGTCGCATTACTGCTCCAAATCCGTACTAACATTGCCTAATGATTAAAATTTACACTGTTATCGAACGCAGCAATAGTCCCTTTGCTTTATGTTATATGGTTTTGTGTACAGTAACTTTATTAATGATGTGGTTGAATCAACTGCCTGGATCGCATGTTCACTAATTCAGCGCGCTGAAGGCAAATGCTTGTAGTGACTCACCCTGGTTACGCAAGAGGGTAAGTTTGCTAATGCTTGCTTCGATTGGATATAAGGTAGCCGCAATATTTAGCTGTGCTAAAGGCATGGAATTCCCGATATACGTTTACTGAGTTTAAAATTGTAATTTTACCTTAGATGGGATTGATCCCCGCGCCAATCACAATCGCCCATTCATTGACTTGCCAGTGTTTGACGAGCCCGTGGCGCACATAGGGATCATTTTTAGCAAACTCTTCAGCAACCCGTGCTGACTCTCCTTTAAACACCAAAGCAGCGCCCAGTGTAGGCGTGGTTAAAGCGCCGCCTAAGCACAGCTCACCGCGGCTGCAAGCAGCTTGGGCTAACTTCAAATGTTCCTCTCTATAGGCTTCACGTTTCGCTAAATAGTCTGGTTCGACATCATACGTCAACAGGTAATACATCTCTTTCTCCATTCCTTTTTTTATACCACAGTGTGCACCTAAAACTAGATAGCATCGACAGGAGAGATAGTAGCAAGGAAATACAGCAGAGTCTGAAGGTAAGCGCGCAGAACAACGCTGGTTGCTGTTCGTTGAAAACAGAGCTTCTAACACCCCAAAAAAAAGACCAGCGAGGCTGGTCTTGGTTGTTATTAAATAATAGCAGGAGAGTGCTGCAAGGCACTACTTAGGAAGTTTAAATGTCCAAACACTGCCGCCCTGGTTAAAGTGTTTCACTCGTTGGGCAACATCACCGCCCCAAAGAGGAACCGCGCCGCCCCAGCCTGATAAAACGGAAATATATTGTTCGCCGTTCATTTCCCAAGTAACAGGCGAGCCGACAATGCCAGAACCAGTGTTAAACTTGTACTTTATTTGCCCTGTTTTCGCATCAAATGCTAGTAAATATCCCTCAGGATTACCCATAAACACTAAGTTGCCTGCTGTGGCTAATACGCCTCCCCATAAAGGAGCGTAGTTCTGGTATCGCCACACTTCTTTGCCTGTTTTAGGGTCGATTGCTTTTAATACACCTATGTATCCCTCGTTGATGGGTTTAATGGTAAAACCTGCGCCAAGGTAGGCCGCGCCTTTTTTATAGGCAGTCGGTTCGTTCCAAATATCCATTTCCCACTCATTCGAGGGCACATAGAACAGTTCAGTGTCTTTGCTGTACGCCATAGGCATCCAGTTTTTTGCACCCAAGAAAGCAGGTGCTGAAACCACGGATGTGCCTTGCGTACCGTCTTTTGATTCCGACGGATCGCCTGGGCGGTTGCTATCCACAAAGATAGGGCGCCCATTTTTGTCTAATCCAGAGGCCCACGTAATTTTATCAGCAAACGGGAAGCCTCGAATGTAATCACCGTTTTCACGATTCAATACATAGAAGAAGCCGTTTCTATCCGCAGAGCCTGCTGCTTTGATGGTTTTACCATTTTCTTGGTAATCAAAAGAAATCAGTTCATTTACGCCATCAAAATCCCATCCATCGTGTGGGGTTGATTGAAAGTGCCAAACTATTTTACCTGTATCGGGGTCGATGGCTAAGCGAGATGAGGAAAACAAATTGTCACCTGGGCGAAGGTGAGAGTTCCAGGGGGCTGGATTACCGGTACCGAAGAAGAGTAAATCTACATCGGGATCATACGTACCTCCTAACCAAGGTGCAGCGCCTCCTGACTTCCATAGATCGCCAGGCCAAGTTTGCCCGGGCTTCCCGCCTGATATTCCGTTCTCGGTTTTTTTACCGTCTTTCCAAATGTAACCCATATGGCCTTCAACCGTGGGGCGTTCCCACACTAATTGACCATTCACGGCATCATAGGCACGAACATTTCCGACAACACCAAATTCTCCCCCAGCGACGCCGGTGATGATCTTGCCTTTGACTATGATTGGAGCGGCAGTAATAGAATATCCAGCTTTGTAATCTTCTACTTTTTTCTTCCAAACGACCTTTCCGGTGTCTTTGTTCAATGCCACTAATTTGGCATCTAGGGTGCCGAAAATAACTAATTCACCATACAGGGCGACGCCACGGTTGATAACATCGCAACAGGGCATTATGCCATCCGGTAGGCGCGCATCGTATTGCCAAAGTTCGTCACCTGTGTTGGCGTCTATTGCGTAAACCCGTGAATATGAGCCTGTTACATACATCACGCCATCTTTAATAAGCGGTTGTGACTCTTGCCCGCGCTGCTTCTCGCCGCCAAGTGAAAATGCCCAAACAGGTCTAATTTCTTGCACGGTATCGGTGTTAATTTTTGCGAGTGGGCTGTACCTTTGTCCTCTTAGGCCCATGCCATAAGACACAACATCGCCTGTGGTTGCTTGGTCATTTAAGATGTCTTTATCTGTGACGTTTGCGGATACCGCAGGGGATAGTGCAAGTGATATGAGCACTGATAATGACAATACTGTTTTTATACCTTTATTGTTCATTGTTATTTCCTCATGAAATTTTAGTTTCGTAGCGTGTTTGAATTTAGCGGTCTAATGAAGGTTGTTGCTGTGTCTCTCATGTTGTTAATGAAGAACCTTTATTAGGTAATATGCATAGTATTGTGTGTACCTCTTTGGCTCTATGACTCAGGCGTAGGATATTTATTCATCACTTAGTAGGAGGTCTAAGGTGCACATTTATGGCGCGTAATAGTCTGGGATTTCATATACCGTCCGATAGCGATTAAAAATTTCATCTATGGTGCCATCCTTGGTCATTTGCTCAACAATATCGCCAATGACATAACCCAATTGGCGATATTCAGCTTTGACGGCCATGCCGATGTCCCACTTTTGTTTGCCGATATTTGGGAAACCATTTTGCGCCAACAAGTAGCGTTGAGTGTTTAAATGACTCTGGTAGTAGCTGATTTGGCTGCGCATACCCATGACCGCATCAACCTTCTTGGCTTGCATTGCCTGAATTGCTAAAGGAATGGTGGCGAACTGTTTGCTCCTATCTCGCATGCGACCTCGAAAGGCAGACATTAAATAGAATTGAGGAATTGAGTCATTTTCAACACCAATGTCGTGATATTGAAAAACGGCAATTGTCGGCACTGATTCAATGTTCGCTTGGTCAAATATAATCTGCCAAGATTCAACATGATACGGGGCGAACATATGCACTTGGCCATTGACCAACTCCCCTATGTCATCGCGTTTTAAGCGGTATTTTTTATCGTAAGGCACTCGTAGCATTAGATCGGCAACGGTGCGATCTAGAAAATGTCCCTTCCAAATATTATTGCGTAAATCGTCTTCTACTGATTCGTCAGCTGTAGCCCATTTCAATTTGAGTGTTACGCCTAACTGCTTTGCAATCTGAGCGGCAATTTCTACATCTATACCTAAATCTTTGCCATTTTCTTGAAATGAAAAAGGCACGAAATCGCGGTACACAGCAACGGTAATGAAATCGGTCTGTATGATGTCATCATAAGTACGGGCTGAACTTGAAACACTGAAAAGCAGTGCACAAGCCGCCCATAAACTGAAATGGAAAGCGTTATTGAGCGTCACTGACCGACTCAAGCCAGCTACGAATGGCCCACAATGCTTCTTGGTTCAAGTGCTCAGTCATTTTAGGCATGTAAACAGCGCCATTGCGTACTGCGCCGTTTTGCACGCGGTATACGTACCATTCATCGCCATCATAATCAGGGGCAAGCATACGCAAATCAGGTGCGATACCACCAGATACGCCACCTAAACCATGGCACCGGGCGCAATTTTGATTGTAGGCAGATGAGCCGACACGCAAAATTTCTTCTTTGTCATCACCTTGTGCATCACGATAAGGGTTTGTGTCGCTCCATTCTTCGCCCAACTCAGGTAACGTTGAAGTGTCAACTCCTTGGGGGGTAACAGAGCCATGTGCAGCTAAACCGAAAGAACAGGTGGTTATGGCTGCTATAAAAACATTGCGGCTTAATGTACGTCTAATCATCACCGTTTATCCTCTTTCTATGAAATTTGTATGTGATTTAATCAACGGGGATTAGCTTACCCATCTGTGGGTCATTCACCCATTGCACTTTAGCTAGAGTAAATCTCATCCTTTAGGATGATTTTTGCTGCTATATTCACGGTGAATTCAATATATTACTTTTAATTCAATGAGTTAGTGTGGGTTGGCTATAATTTCCAATAATGCTGTTCTTCTATATGCTGAGCTATCAAAATGTTTCATCGTGAATACGGGAGTCGTTAATGCACAGTCGAATAAACTGCTTGATAAGGCGAGGTATCGTAAATTTAGCGAAGGTGAAATTTGTGTGCGTAAAGCAGGTGTTTGCACGTATACCAAGCATTTTTTGCATAGGTAGTATGCTTTGCATGCTATTTTTTGCAGGGCAAACAATGGCGAACAATAACCCGCTTATTTTTAATGTGGATTATCTAAAGTTGTTAAAAGAGCCAGTGGTGACGTTTAATAATATCAATTCATTACCTGAAGACAGTGGAGTATCTGGCGCTAAGTTGGCTATAAGCGATTCAAACTCTACAGGTAAATTCATTAATCAAAAATTTTCATTGAATCAATTTGAATTTAACGACCCTAGTGACTTACTCAAACACGTTAAACAACAGTTTATTGTTGGTGTGTTTGTTTTTGTTATTAGTGGTGACAGTAAGGTGTTCAAGGCTCTAGATATATGGGCCAAAGACAAAGCTGTGCTCATTTTTAACGTTAGTGATCCCACGGATGACATGCGGCACAATCTATGTCTGTCTTCCGTACTGCATACCATTCCAAGTTATCGTATGAAGGCGGATGCATTAGCCCAGTGGCTAGTAACAAAGCGTTTATCGAAGGTGTTACTGATCACAGGGCAGAACAAAGCTGATAAAGACATAGCGCATGCTTTTTCTCTTGCAGCGCAGCGCTTCAGGCTTAAGATTATTGATAAAAAAATATGGGATTTTAATACAGATTTACGACGCAGCACTCAGCAAGAAGTCCCATTGTTTACGCAAACCTCACGTCCTTACGATGTGGTCTTTGTCGCTGATGGGCATAAGGATTTTGCCGAGTTTATTCCTTACAACACTTACCTTCCGCGGCCGGTCATTGGTTCAGCTGGATTAGAAGCGCTTGCTTGGCATCGCGTAATTGAACAATGGGGGGCGTCACAACTGCAAAGTCGCTTTACGAGAATGGCTGCACGAAGCATGAATGAATTAGATTTCAGTGCTTATTTAGCAGTGCGAACTTTAGCGCAAGCTGCACAACAAACAGGCTCAGGTAAGCCTAAAGACTTGGTTACTCATATACATTCTGACGCGTTTGAATTAGCTGCTTATAAAGGGCGCAAGCTTAGTTACCGACCTTGGAATGGACAGTTAAGAATGCCATTGGCTTTGGTGCAGCCAAATGCATTTGTATCACAATCGCCTCAAGCAGGCATGCTACATCCGAATAACGAACTTGATACCTTAGGTTTTGATGCGCCTGAAATGCGCTGCCACTGAGTACTCAATATGATTAGAGGTTATGTATGAAAAAGAGCGCATTGAATATTAACCTAATGCTAGGAATGATAATCAGCTGTGGGTTTTTGGCTAACGTGAATGGCGAAGAACTGGCTTACGTTTCGAACGAAAAAGACAACACTGTTTCAGTGATAGACGTCGAACAGCATAAAGTGCTGCGTAAATTCGAGGTCGGCCAGAGACCAAGAGGGCTAGTGTTGAATCATGACGGCACTATAGCTTATTTGTGTGCTAGTGATTCTGACAGTATCCAAATTATAGATTTAGTTCATGAGACTGTAGTGGGGGATTTGCCATCAGGGGAAGACCCAGAAACCATTGCGTTGCATCCCAATGGCAAAACAATCTATACGTCAAACGAAGATGACGCATTGCTGACCGTGATCGATATAGCGACGCGCCAAGTTGTTACCCAAATAGATGTGGGTGTCGAGCCAGAAGGACTTGCTGTGAGCCCTGACGGAAAGCTTGTGGTAGTCACCTCAGAAACAACTAATATGGTGCACTGGATAGACACTCAAACTTATCAAAATATTGATAATTCACTCGTTGGTGCGAGGCCAAGATCAGCAAAGTTTTCCCACGATGGAAAGCAACTCTGGGTCAGTTCTGAGATTGGCGGAACGCTGAGTGTGTTTGATGTAAATACAAGAAAGATAATCCATGAATTTGGCTTTGAGATCGCTGGTGTACACCGCGACAAAGTGCAACCGGTAGGAGTTGAACTAAGTCGTGATGGTCAAACCGCATTCGTTGCACTTGGGCCTGCAAACCATGTGGCCGTTATTGATGTTTCTAGCATGAGCATTGAACAATATTTATTGGTGGGTAGGCGAGTTTGGCAATTAGCCTTTAATCACGATCAAAGTAAGTTACTAACCACCAATGGCGTAAGCGGAGACGTGTCGGTGATTGATGTAGTAAAACGTAAGGTGACTCATTCTATTAAAGTAGGGCGTTATCCTTGGGGCGTAGTCGTTAGCGGTGCACCATGAGCGAGTCGATAGGCGAGAACCGTAACCAAGCTAGCCATAATATGTCTGACGGTAGATCGTCAAATCAGTATGGAAATAGTGCCGGTATTGAGGTGCGAAATTTGTCTTACCATTATGGGAAAATGCAAGCGCTCGATGCCGTGAGCCTAACCCTGTCAAATGGTATCAATATGCTGCTAGGGCCAAACGGTGCAGGCAAAAGTACCTTATTTTCATTGCTCACCGGTTTAAAGACTATCCCGCGACATAACGTCAAGGGCGTACGTATAAAAGCAAGCACAAAGGGAGCTGCGCCTAAGCCTACCTGTGAAATCAGCGTTCGCGGCGTGAACCTGCAAAACACACGTACCGATATTATGCGCTCCATGGGCGTAGTGTTCCAGCAAAGCACCTTAGACTTAGACTTAACCGTTCAACAAAATTTGTTATATCACGCGTCTTTACATGGTATTTCCCCTAAAACTGCACTGCGAAATATTGAAGATGTATTGCTTACGTTATCGCTGAATAAAAAGCTAAATGCAAAAGTCAGAAGGCTAAACGGTGGCCATCGTCGACGCGTAGAGTTAGCCCGTGCCTTGCTGCATAAGCCGAGTGTGCTGCTACTTGATGAGCCTACAGTAGGGCTTGATATAGAAAGCCGAGCATTGATCATCAAACATGTGCGTACATTGACCGAGCGAGAAGGCTTGTGTATGCTGTGGGCAACACACCTTATGGATGAAGTCACCTCAGCAGACAACTTAATTGTACTGCACGCTGGGCAGGTTAAAGCACAAGGGATCAGCCATAAGTTATGTGCGCATTATCAGGTAGGTTCTGTCGCTGAGTTATACCGCCAGTTAACCGGCAACATGGAGGCGCTATGACACCAATGACCTATTTGTACTGCATGAATGGCATCGTTAAGCGTGACGTTTTACGTTTCTTACAACAAAGAACTCGCTTGTTGAGTGTATTGGTGCGCCCACTGTTGTGGCTAGTGGTCTTCGCTGCAGGGTTTCGCTCCGCATTGGGGATTTCAATCATGGAGCCCTACAGCACTTATATCACGTATCAGCAGTACATTACGCCTGGGCTCGGTGGCATGATTATCTTATTTCACTGTATGCAAAGCTCTCTATCCATGGTGTACGACAGGGAAATGGGCAGTATGAAAGTGTTGCTTATGAGCCCATTACCTCGACCATTTTTGCTGTTTAGTAAACTTGTAGCAGGTGCGATTTTGTCAACTTTTCAGGTGCTTATTTTTTTATTAATCACGCGATTGGTAGGGGTAGAAATAGAGCTTATGGGATACGTATATGCCGTACCAGCAATATTCTTGATTGCGTTTTTCCTCAGTGCCCTAGGCTTAATGCTGGCTAATCTTATCACGCAGTTAGAGAACTTTGCAGGCGTGATGAACTTTGTGATCTTTCCAATGTTTTTCTTATCCAGTGCGCTCTATCCGTTATGGAAGATGCAAGAAGCCAGTATGGTGCTGTTTTTGATCTGTCAGTTTAATCCATTTACTCACTGCGTTGAACTGCTTCGCTTTGCTTTGTATGGGCAGGTAAATGAAATTGCATTAGGTGTTGTGTTTACTAGTGCGATACTCGCTTGTTCTATTGCACTCATTACATTTCGCGGTCGAAGTTAGAAACACGTTACTTTTAGAAGTGAGGTGGCGCTTACTTTGGCAGGAATAGTCTCCTACTTTGGAAGGACTATAAAGAGTGAATGTTATATAACATACTGATTGTAATGGGTTATTTTATGTTTTGCGCTTCTTGGCGTAAGTTGTAGCCAAAGCAACTATCCGATAATTTCTTTGCAGAAGTAATTAACAACGCAAAGGGATTGAGGATGAAGTACGTAATCGTAGTTGGCGTAATGTTAAGTTTTGAAGGTATGGCAAGTGAAATTGCCAGTCTTGAAACGATCAGTGTATTTGGTCAAAACCCTCTTTTTAGTGAGCATAATACCACTAGCATCATTGGCAGTACTCAAACTATCAGCGCTGAGGAATTAGCGAAAAGTAATGCGCTATCGCTGTCGCAACATATGAAAAACCGCTTAACCAGCGTGCATATAAATGATGTTCAGAACAATCCGTTTCAACCTGACGTGCAATATCGTGGGTTCACTGCGTCACCACTTTTAGGGTTACCGCAGGGCATTTCTTTGTATCTAAACGGGATACGCTTTAACGAGCCATTTGGCAATACCGTCAATTGGGATCTTATTCCCTTTGCAGCGCTTGAAAGTGTTGCCCTATATTCAGGCTCTAATCCTAGCTTTGGGCAGAATACTTTAGGTGGCGCGTTAGATATGCGGGTGAAAAATGGTTTTACCTTCGAGCGTAATGAGCTGGACTTGCAAATTGCCAGTTTCGGTCAACGCCAAGCAACGCTACAAAGTGGCGGTAACAATGGCCCTTGGGGCTATTACGTGGCAATTAATCGTTTAAGTGAAGACGGCTGGCGAGACTTTTCAAACAGCGATTTAAAGCAGCTTTTAACCACATTAACCTACCAAGGCGACACCCATCACCTTGAGTTATTCGCTGCTGCCAACGATAACGCGCTGACCGGCAACGGTGCAGTACCAGAAGGCTTACAAGCCGCAGAGGGGTATGACGCTGTTTATACTTACCCTGATAAAACTGAAAACGACCATCGCATGTTTGCGCTTAGCAGCGAATCTGCGTTAGGCAACGGTTTTACTCTGCAAGCCAACAGTTATTACAGACGTAATAATATTGATACGACTAATGGAGACGACAGCGATTATGAAGAGTGTGAGTTTAATAATGTTGTTACCTTGTGCGAAGAAGAAGACGACGACGTAGAGCGCGTCGAGTTTGTGGGTTATGCCCCAGAGATAAGCTTCAGTGATATTTCTGATTTAGACCCAGATGATATTGATGGTACGTTGAACCAAAGCGCCACTGAAAACAAGAGTTATGGCTTAGCTGTACAGCTTATGCACAGTAAAAAAACGACGTATTTTGAGCATGAATGGGTCATTGGCGGGGGAGTCGATCACGCTGACATCGATTTTATAAGCGACACTGAATTCGGTATTTTGCACAACAGTACGCCTGAAGATGATCGCTCGGTATCCCCTACAGGTTTTTTTGACAGTGAATCTCAAGTGAGACTAGGCGTAAAAACTTACGAACATTATCTTTATTCAGGCTACTCATTACGCTTTGATGAGCGCTGGTTATTCAGTATTTCTGGTCGCTATAACGACAGTAAAATATCTATGCATGACCGAATAGATGTAGGGGAAGGCTCATTAAACGGTGAACATCATTTCAATCGATTCAATCCTGCACTTGGAGTTCAATATTCGATTTCCCCCGATTGGGATGTTTCATTAAGCTATAGCGAATCTTCACGCATGCCAAGTCCTGCCGAGTTAAGCTGCGCCGATGAGGACGACCCATGTAAATTACCCAATGGTTTCGTGGCCGATCCGCCACTGAACAAAGTTGTTGCTAAAACTATCGAAGCTTCTGTTGATTATCATACTGACGCCAATACGTTAACCGCTACTTTGTATCGTACTAAGAGCGTTGACGATATTATTTTTCAACAGGCTGGCGTGACGCAGTCTGAGGGATACTTCATCAACGTAGACAAAACCAATCGCCAAGGGGCAGAGCTATCTTATCTGTATCAGCAAGATAATCTGGTTCTTGGGGCAAGTTATAACTACTTAGACGCTACATTTGAATCCGAATTTATTACCTTCAGTCCAAATAACCCCTTGGGAGGGGGACGTCAAGTTGAGCCTGGAGACACAATACCCGGCCAGCCTCAGCATCAAGTGAAAATGCACACCAGTTGGACATTAAACGAAGTACTAACATTAGGCGCTGAATGGTTGCTTTCGTCATCGTCATATTATCGAGGAGATGAAGCAAACGAAAACAAAAAGTTACCATCCTACGCCGTTGCTAATGTGTATGCGAATTACCAAGTCAGTGAGTCCGTGCAACTTTCGGTGCGTATCGATAATGCCTTTGACCGCCAATACAATACCTTTGGAACCTACGGTGAGCCAGATGAGGTGTTGGAAGATGTACACCCAGAAGTTGATGAGGCGTTCTTTGTAGGCCCAGGCAGCCCGCGCCGAGTAACGGCGAATGTTCAGGTGCAGTTTTAATGGCCAAGCAGAGTGATATTTTTCGAAAAACTCGCCTTTCCGCCACAATTGACGAGAGTAGTCATACTAAAGAAGGAAGGATTATAGAGAGGGCGAGCAATAGCATTGAACATACATTATCGAATACTTTGAGAACTGTGATGTTTCGAAAGTCAGTAAAAAAATTATACTCTGTTTTCCCAATTTCTCTGCTAGTGGTCGCAAGCTGGGCAGAGGCATTTGATTTAAATGCAGATGCTGCGCAAACAAATAAAACCAAAGAAAAAATGCATGCATCATCAAATTCTGCTTCTGAGCTACCTGACGTCATTGTTGTCACTGGCACGCGTCAAGCAGAAAACCTTTTAACACTAAGTGGCAATTTAGCACGCATATCACACGAAGACATTCGCACTGTGAACTCAGTTTACCCGAGCGATTTACTCAATCGTGCCACAGGCGTGTACGTACAAGCCAACAATGGAATGGAGTCTTTGCCTTCTCTGCGCTCTCCCGTGGTGACAGGACCTGGTGCGGGGGGGGCTTTTTTATTTTTAGAAGACGGTATTGCAACACGGGCCGCGGGATTTGCCAACAATAATGCTTTATCGGAGCTTAATTTAGCGCAAGCGCAAGAAGTAGATATTGTGCGTGGTCCAGCAAGTGCAATTTATGGTTCGAACGCGGTTCACGGTGTAGTGAATGTGATTAATCGAGCGGTACAGGACGGCGGCGATATATCCTTGCTACTTGGTCCAAATGAGCACTACCAAGTACAAGGTAGTGTCGGTAATGATTTCGGCGACCATGGCTTAATTTTCAATACTCAATTGATAGACAATGGTGGATACCGTGACAACAGTGGTTTTACTTCAGCCAAAGTGGGGCTACGCCATGAATACAAAGATGAACAAGATGCAATAACGACCAGTGTTTCAGGCTTTGTACTTGACCAAAACACCGCTGGTTTTATTGCTTCTGGCGACAATGGTGAGGGGTGTTTTGAATCGACATACGCAGATAACCGCTTGTTTAAAGACACTCAAGCAATGGAAAAAAACTGCGAAGAGGATTCTTTTCGAAAGTGGTCATCACTGCGCGTAGCTAGCAAGTGGCAACGCACCTTGTCTGATGCTACGTATTTCGTACTTACACCTTACGCTCGAACAAACGATATGGAATTTCGCCAGCACTATTTACCCTCTGAAGCGATAGAAGAAAATAGCCACTCCAGCATTGGATTGACCAGCAGTTATCACTGGCAATTCGACCCGAGCTTGGCGCTTGTTTTAGGGGCCGATGTAGAGTGGACCTCAGGCGAACTAACTGAAACCCAACAAAAGGCCAGTACCTTTAGCTTTGGCAAAGCGCGCCAGCAAGGGGTTCACTACGACTATGAGGTTGATGTAGTTATTTTAGCACCTTACGTTCAAGCGGACTGGCAATACAGCCAAGCGTTAAGTATGTCTGCCAGTGTGCGTTTTGATAGTACTCATTACGATTATGAAAACCGACTCGCTGATGGTACCACCCAGGCTGACGGTACCCCATGTGTTAACGGTAACAATGAGCCTGTCGCGTGCTTGTATCAGCGCCCAACTGATAGTAAAGATGATTTCGATAACGTTAGCAGTAAGGTGGGGTTTAATTATCTGCTGGATGAAAACGTCGCGCTTTTTGCTGCTTGGTCTCAGGGGTTTCGAGCGCCGCAAACCACAGACTTGTACCGCATTCAAAACCAGCAAGAAGTGGGACAAATTGAATCAGAAAAAATCACCAGTCAAGAATTAGGGCTAAGAGGGCTAGCCAACAATATTAATTTTGAGCTGGTGGCATTTTATATGACCAAAGATCATTTCTTTTTTAGAGATGGAGATGGTTTAAATGTAACTGACGCTGAAACATCTCACAAAGGATTGGAGGCCGGCATTGATTATTCGTTACTTAGTAATCTATCTATTGCGCTTAATTACACTTACGCGATTCATCAATACGAATCAGAACATGCTAATAGCGGGGTACGCAGAGGAAACGATATTGATACGGCTCCACGTCAATTGGGAAATGTGCGTCTCGCGTGGCAGGCAACTAAAGACACATCTTTGGAGCTTGAATGGGCGCATGTGGGGAGCTACTACCTAGATCCATCGAATGACCATGAATACGAAGGGCATAACTTATTGCAACTGCGGGGTCAATTCGCGCTGTCAGATAAGATTCGTCTACTAGCGCGGCTGGAAAATGTACTTGATGAACGATATGCCAGCCGAGCTGATTATGCATTTGGCTCATACCGCTACTTTGGTGGGCAACCTAGGGCTATTCATTTGGGTATAGAGGCGAGGTTTTAAATTTTGTTTATGCATCATATTTTTATGGCCGCATACCTCAGCGCAAAAATGCTAATCGAGATGAATGCGCAACTTTTTCACTCAGTAGGATGGGAGTAGAGCATGTTTAAGTCTGTAGAAATAAGACGTGCACTGGTGTTTGGCTTGGTGGTTGTCGCGCTCGCATTAAGCATGAAAGCGTTCGCCAAAAAGGTACCAAATGTGAGATTAGGTGTGCTGAAATACGGTACGGTCAATTGGGAAGTGGATGTGATTAAGCATCACAATCTGGACCAAAAATACGGATTTAACTTAGACGTTCTTTCCTTAGGGAGTAAAAACGCATCTGCGGTGGCGCTGCAAAGCAATGCGGTTGACATAATTTTAACCGATTGGTTATGGGTGAATCGCCAGCGCGCCAGTGAAAAAGACTTTACCCTTTTTCCTACGTCGATTGCCACAGGTGGTTTATATGTTACAAATGACTCACCCGCTAAGGACGTTCGCGATTTAGCAAATAAAAGAGTCGGTATTGCTGGCGGCGAGGTGGATAAGAACTGGTTATTACTGCAAGCATACTCTCAGGTTCAATACGGTTTTGACATAAAAAATCTTGCCCAAGCTAGTTTTATGTCACCTGTTTTACTTAACGTACTTATGCTTAGAGGGGAGCTTGATGGTGGAATTAATTTTTGGCATTACGGCGCGCGGTTAAAGGCCGAAGGATATAAATTACTGGTTACTGTACCTGAAATGCTACAAGCCCTACACATTGAAAACGATGTACCTCTGCTAGGCTGGGCATTTAAAAAGTCTTGGGCAGAACGGCACGCAAAGAGCGTAAAAGGCTTCCTACAGGCCTCCTTGGAAGCAAAGCAGATCCTTTATTCGTCGGATGAAGAATGGATGCGAATTCGTGCTTTGACCAAAGCGGAAAATGACACCGTTTTTGCTAGTTTAAAAAACGAATACCGTGGAGGATTACTACACCAATTCGGCCCTCAGGAGTTAATGGCAACAAAACAGCTATTTAATGTATTGGCCAAGCACGGAGGCCATAGTTTAGTCGGCAAGGCAACACACCTAGATACGCAAACGTTTTACACACTCGACCAGAGTCTAATGACTTGGATCCCGGCGGTTAAAGATGAAAACGCTCCATGACGTTTCATTACACGTCGCTAGCAAGACTGTTATGAAAAGGCTGCTTTTTGCACGTGTATTGCCCTTGTCGCTTGTTACTCATGAGGCAACTAGGTGGTTGTTGGCACGTTTAGCCAATTTATTAGCCGTTGGTATCATTTGGCAAGCGGTCGCGTGGCTTGTGGCAAGTCCTGATTTTCCAAGTTGTATTGCGGTCCTTAGCAGTATTCATTTTCATATTACGCAAGGAGAAATGCTGTTAAACCTTTGGGTTACGCTTAAACGCGTGGCCGTGAGTTTTGTTATTTCTATGCTCTTAGGCGTGCTAATTGGTGTGCTAATGGGAACCTATACTAGATTCAACAAATTGACCGATACAGCACTGATTATCGCCTTAAACGTCCCGGCGTTAGTGACCATTTTGTTGTGCTACATTTGGTTTGGTTTAGTGGAAAGTGCTGCTATTGCGGCGGTGGTACTAAATAAAGTCCCGACGGTTGTGGTAATGATACGCGAAGGGTCGAGGGTAGTGGATAGTGATCTATTGGCAGTGGCAAAAGTTTATAGATTGTCACCTGGGCGCACTTTCCTCAAGGTGTTCTTACCGCAGCTTTATCCGTTTATCATGGCATCTGCTCGTTCAGGGCTGTCTTTAATTTGGAAAATTGTCTTAGTTGTTGAGTTGCTTGGGCGAAGTGACGGAGTGGGCTTCGCACTAAACACCCAATTTCAGTACTTTGATATTACGGGTATTTTGGCTTACACATGTGCTTTTATCAGCATCATACTGTGCGTTGAAGCGGTTGTTTTTCGACCTATTGATAAACTAATTGCTCGGGGCGGTGCGCGTGGCTGAAATTAACGTTCATATCGAAAATAAGCAGTACGTTTATGGCACCAGTGTACTAGAGCATATTGAATTTGATCTAGCTTCTGGGGAGTTTATGGCGATTGTCGGCCCCTCAGGATGTGGTAAAACCACCATCCTTAACATGATAAGTGGCATTGAACCAAGTAAATCGGGTAGCGTTATATTGGATGGTGAGCCTTTAAATACTCAAACTAGCACTCGAATTGGTTATATTTTTCAACAACCTAGATTAATGCCTTGGTTAACCGTTGAGCAAAACTTAACGTTAGTTAAACCAAGTGTTGATCAAGACACTATCAGTGAGTTACTAAAGAGCGTAGGGTTAGAGGGGAAACAGGATTGCTACCCCCGTACTTTGTCTGGAGGAATGCAGCGAAGAGTCAGTATTGCTCGTGCATTTCTTATTAACCCTAAGTTGTTGTTACTTGATGAGCCATTTAATTCACTAGATGCCCCGACTGCGGCGCGCCTGCGTTTACTCTTAATGCGATTTTGTCAACGTCACAAGTGCAGTGTGATTTTTGTCACCCACGACTTACAAGAGGCTGTGTATCTGGCCGATAGAATTCTATTTTTAAGTCAGCCGCCCAGTCGAATAGTCCATCAGGAATCAGTAAAAATTGCTCGCCCTCGCACCGAGTCTGGTGTTGATGAACTTAGTTGGCAAGCCGCTCTTTTGGCAAAGTACCCGAACTTACTCGCGGGTAGCGTCATTTGATGCGTAGATATTGAACAAACAAAGAAGTCACCAGAATGACGATACAACTTACAAAAGAAGCTGTCTCCCAAGGTAATCAAAATAAGCCTCGTCTATGGGTGTCTGAAACGCGACAAAGTTTGAGTCAAGAATTACATAATCGACCCAGTGTGCAAATTGATATCGGTACGAGTATAAGTCACATCGCAGTGCGAATTACCCAAGATCAGCGGGCACAGGAATTTCATCAACTATGTTCCTTGTGTGCACGTTACAATGCTCCGCCTCCAGAGCCAGACGCTTGTTGTTATTACCAGCATTTCACTGGTTTTGAGATCCGCTGGGAACGGCATCTAGAGTTTTCTAATTACACTTTTATCAGAAATGGTAGTAGTCAAAGATTGTTTGATAGTTTCGCCATAGAGTTTATTCCCCAACAATGGTTTGATGAATTAGTAGGGGAGCTTGTCAGTGCTGTGAACGTGATTCTAAGTGCTAAACCACCCAGTGAAGAGCTCCTGTGTCAGGCCTTCGAAAGTTACCAAGTTTTTGGTAGCAATGTATCTAGTGGGCGAGCTAATGTGTTTACTTCTTTTCGAATACACAGTGATGGTTTTTCTCGGGTGTATATTGAGTCATCTGCTTTAAATACCTATCAGGCTGGGCGTTTGGTACAGCGACTGCTGGAAATTGAAACCTATCAAATGATGGCACTGTTAAGTTTACCTATCGCTAAAGCGTTGTCATCTGAGGTGACACAAATAGAGCAGCGCTTAATGGGAATCAATCAAAGCATGGCAAGCCTTGACGGTTTTGATGACAAAGAAATGCTGACAGCATTATCGCATTTAGCAAGTCAAACTGAGCAAATACTAGCTGATATTAGTTATCGCTTTAGCGCCACAAATGCATATTACGATTTAGTTTGCTCGCGCATTGCTCAGCTCAAAGAACAAGAGATCAGCAATAAAGAACGCTTGAGTGAATTTGTTACACGCAGGCTAAGCCCTGGTGTCAAAACATGTCAGGCGTTAACACGTCGCTTAGATGCACTAGCTTGTCGCATAGAGCGGGCGAGTGGTTTACTGCAAACCCGAGTTGACCTGTCAATTGAGCAACAAAATCAAAAACTACTTGCGGCGATTAATCAAAGAGGCGAGGTGCAGTTGCGATTGCAGCAAGTAGTAGAAGGTGTGTCAATTGTCGCCATTGTTTACTATTCCATGAGTTTACTTGATTACGTATTAAACGCCCTCGCATCGGTTGATTTGGCGTTGAACAAAACCTTAGTTAAAGGGGCCGCCGTCCCGGTTTTACTGGTATTTACGTGGCTCGTGATGCGTTTCTTTATACGGGTTATCAAAAAACAAACTGGCTAACTTTCTCCGGGTTATTCTCAACGTATCGCGGTGAGAGGATAGTTGTGCTTTTTCAGCAATTCCCTCCTTAAGTATTAGTTCTTTTTTATCATCCTAAATAATGCGTGATTTCGTTACCTCGTCGAATTCTTTAGCTGTGCCGGTATTTATATGATCCCGTTGAACGATAACAAAAAATGGGAAACACAATCATGAACCAATTAATGAAATTTGGACTCCTGTCAGCGACGATCGCAAGTTCATTCAGTGCAGTGGCTAAAATAGAAGTTTACGAAAATGATGGTTTGAGTTTTAGCGCAGACGGTTTGGTTAACGCCTTCTATTCTAATAGTTCAATTGAAACTACTGATGCTGCAGGTGTTGGTACAGACAGAGACCAGTCGCGTGTGCGAATGGGCTTTTTACCGAATAATGTAGGTTTCAACTTTTCTAATCAGTTGTCAGATATGAAAATTGAGATGCGCTCGTCATTTTGGGTCTCCATTAATGACACCGATAATAATCGCGACGCATCGCCTGCTGATTTGGGAACGGGGTCATTAATTGATGTGCGCCAATTTTATGCGACTGTTAAGGCGGATTGGGGGGAAGTACTCATAGGTAAAGATTTCGGGTTATTTAATCGCGCGAACATATTAAATGATGAATTATTGTTAGGTTTTGGTCAAACGTCTGACTTTTTTGGCTTAGTCGATGGCGGTAATGTGTCCTTCGGTAACATCAGTACGGGTTACACTTATCCATTCCCTAAGGCCCAAGTTACCTATCGCTCACCTGAATTCAATGGTTTTAAAATTGCGGTGGGTCTAATGGACCCTAACAAGGTTTCTTCTGACTCATCTGAAGACTTACCTCGGTTTGAAGCTGAGTTGATGTACAACTCAACTTTTGACAATGGCTCATTTAAAGCATGGTTGAGCGGTGTTAGCCAATCTAGTGAAGTTGATGGTGTAGAACAAGATCAATCTGGGGTCGGATATGGCGCAAATGTTAAATTCGCGGGTATAGCACTCACTGCGTCTGGCTATAGCACCAAAGGGTTAGGGCACGTTGCTGGGCTTGATCAAATAGTAGGGCCTGAGGTTATCGAAACCGACGGTATGCTGTTGCAGGCATCTTACACCTTGGCAGATCACAGGTTCGTGATGACGTATGGGCGAACTGAAGTAGAAAATACCAACAGCGATTTGGATGCTGAACATGAAAATACAGGGCTAGCCTACTTCAATACTATTCGTCCTGGACTAACGGCTGTGCTGGAATATAACCATACCGAAGCAAACGTAACGGACTCTTTGGTGGGAGAAGATAACGATACAATTTCTATTGGCGCTGTGGTGACATTTTAAGCTGAATTTAATAGCAATGGACTCAAAAGTGAGCATAATGCAAAGTGTAAAATTAATGGTGCTGTATCCACAGCCAAAAGACAAAGAAACGTTTGAGCGCGATTATGTTTCGCATTTAGCGTTGTTCCATCAAAAGTTGGGCATTTCTCAAACAGGTGAATTGCCCTACACAGTCACTAAATTTTGTGCGGTGGGAGATGAAATAACCAAGTTTTATCAGCTATTTACCATGGTTTTTAGTTCGATCGAGGAATTGCAGCACACACTTGCTAGTGAAGAAATGCAAATTGTAGCAAGTGACGCAGTACGTATTTCAACTGGCGGGGCGCCGAGCATTTTAATCGGAAAAGAAAATTAAATCGAAAGTGTTATTACGTAGAGCAGTAAAATGACATATTTTACTGCCTTTTCGTGTTAAAAAACTGTTAATTTTAAGTGGGTTGTGGGGCATAAATAAGGTAGAATATTTTATTTAAAACATAGTGTTAAGCGTCATGTATAAATTTCTAGTTGCTGATGATCACCCATTGTTTCGTGAAGCGATAATCAATACGATTAGTTCTGCGTTTCCAGGCTCTTCGACCTATGAAACAGAAGACATTGAATCAACGCTTGAGTTAATTAAAAGTAATGATGAAATTGATTTGATTCTATTGGATTTGAACATGCCGGGCATGACAGGGCTCAATGGTTTACTTGATGTTCGAAATGAGTGCCCCACCACACCAGTGGTTATTGTGTCTGCAGAAACCGAAAAGCAGAAGATACTACAAACGCTTTCCTATGGTGCCGTTGGCTTTATTGCTAAATCTTCATCCAAAAAAGTAATAGGCGAAGCGATTCAGAGTGTTTTTGAAGGAAATGTATATTTACCGCCAAATATAATGCGCTCTCAAACGGTTGATAACCAAACAAATGAATGTGAAATATCACCCGAAAAAATATCGCTATTAACTCGCCGTGAACTTATCGTGTTAAAGCATTTAACTAAGGGCGAAGCAAATAAGCAGATTGCTTACAACCTACATATTTCAGAGACAACCATTAAGTCCCATGTGTCATCTATCCTTAAAAAACTAGGCGCCACAAATCGTGTAAAAGTAGTGGTAGGCTGTGGTGATATTGATTTTAACCAATATCTGAAACGTTAAGCTTTTCGTAAGAGATAAAGCATTGATGTTTTCAGTTTCATGGGTTTTACCGGCTTATTGAGCAATAATATTTTGCTGTTTTTGATCTCATTTTTAAGTGATTGGCTGTAATTGGCCGTGATCATTATGGTGGGTAGGGCGGTTCGCCGAATTTGATTAATATGCTGAGCTACATCTAGACCTAATTCACCATCATTTAAGTGATAATCAACCATTAGAATATCTACCTTATCGTAGGCAATATCTACCTTGTCTTTTAATTCATTTAAGCTAACCGCTGTAATTATTTTGCAACCCCAACCTGCAAGTAGACGCGACATCCCTTCGCAAACACTTATGTCGTTATCGACCAACCATATTCGGTAATTTGAAAAATCTGTTGGATTGACCGCAAACTGGGTTGAGGTCAATGGCTTTAGAGGTTCGAGTGTGGCAGCAATAGGCACAGAAACAGAGAATACTGAGCCCTTACCTAATTCAGAATGTACATTTATTTTATGCCCTAATACCGAGGCTATTTTATCCACAATAGCCAATCCCAAACCGAGCCCGTTTCCAAATGCACTTTGTGAAGATTTTAAACGTTTAAATTCTTTAAAAATTTCAGAGAGTTGATTTTGGGCAATACCGGAGCCCGTATCCCATACTTCTAATGTAACGTGCTCGCCACGACGTCTGCAGCCTAACAAAACTTTACCCTTCGCGGCGTAACGAAAAGCATTAGACATAAAATTGCGCAGAATACGAGCAAGCAAAACGCTGTCGCTATACACCATGATATGTGATGGAACGTAGCGTAACTCAATGTTGTATTGACTGGTTGCCTGTTGGTATTCATTAGCCAGGTTGTCTAGCAACTCAGAGAGCTTAAATATTCCTTTGTCCGCTTTTACCACACCGGCATCTAACTTTGATATATCAATAAGCGTGCTGATCAAATTCTCTAAATCATCAAGTGAGTTGGTTAATGAATTCACCACCGGAAAAGATTCCGTATTTATCAGTGTATCAGCTAGTGAACTGGTAAACAGTTGAGCCGCATTAAGGGGTTGCAGTAGATCGTGACTAACCGCGGCAAGAAATTTTGTTTTCGAAATATTCGCAAACTCAGCTTCTCGTTTAGCGTTCGTTAGATTCACTTGAGCAATGCGGCGTTCTTCTGCTTCAATCAGTAGTTCATCATTTAGATTTTTGAGTTGAGATGTTCGCTCAGCCACGCGTATTTCAAGCTGGTCATGGGCTTTTTGTAATGCGACGGCATTGCGTTTGCGTTCAGTAATGTCTCTGACCAAAACGAAGAAACCCTGCACGTGGCCTTCACCATTTCGGTTAGGTACGTAGGATTTTAGTAGGTATCTAGCTTCCCCCACGTGGTTGTTTTCAGCAATTTCAAAGCTCAGACTTTCCCCTTTGAGCGCGCGCTCGATGTAAGGGCGAAGCTGGCTGTAATCTGAATCGACTCGGCTGTCTTTTATCGATTCGCCATCCAAACTCCCCTGGGGCCAACCATACCAGTCTACATAGACTTGGTTGGTAAATTGAAACTTTAAATCGCTGCCAATGTAGGCGATCATAGCAGGTACATTATCGGTAATAAGCCGTAGCCAACGTTCGTTTTTCTCTAGTGATTCGGCATAACGGTGCCTAACCGTGATATCGGTGTAGGTTTTGATCAATTTACCGTTGATTAACCTGTGGTCTCGGATTTCCAATACGGTTCCGTTGGATAACGTCTGAACATAGTAGCCATCTTTATTTCTTGGTCGCTCACTGAGCTCTAATTCAGTCAAATTAGTTAAGTGTTGAAAGTACGGCATGGAACGTAGTTGGTTAGGAGAAAGCTGACTCATTTGTACAAATCGGTTATTCCAGACCTCAATTTGATTCGAACTGCTGATCATCACAACCCCTTGGGACAAGTTGTCTATTAATCCTTGCAGTAGCATCGATTTTTGGATCATGCCTTGTTCATAGCGGGCTGTTTCAGCAACTTTGATATCAGTAATATCGGTGTACAACATTACCCAACCACCTTCACTTGTGCGTCGCTCATTCAGCTGAAACCAGCGCCCATCTGCCAATTGATATACTGGGCTACTTTGTTCACCACCTGGACTTGCACGTCGTATCATACCGCTAGATTTTGCACGATCTTTTAAATCGTTGAAGTTGGCACCTTCTTGGATGGATAAGCCGGTTTTACCCCAGAACGTTGCAAAGTTTGAATTCTGCAACAATATGAGGCCGTCACTATCGAGTAATACAAATGCTTCAGATATGCTTTCGATCGCATCAATAAAACGTTGCTTAAAAATATTAGCGTCTTCGTTTGCTTGCTTAAGTGCACGGTGGCTGTACTCTACTTCTGCCAACGTTTCATTTAAAATTTGGGTCTTTTCTCTGACCTGTTCTGCTAAGTGCACAGAATGTTCAAATGCTGCGTAGGGGGCGTATTGATTGCCTCCGCCTTGTTCTACACGGGAAATGAGCGCATCGTTGATTTTTCTTAATTTAGTGTTTTCAGCCCGTAATTGGGCGATTTCTTGCAGCAGCTCTTGTTCACTCATTTGCTAACTCCGGCGATGAACACGCCGGTAAACGTTTGATTGAGATGGGTACCATCAATATGTTCACCGTAGGTGTTAAATCCACGAATGTTATATCGTTGTTGTAGGGTTTTTGCTTCACCAAGTAGCTGGCGCTGCTCTATTTCAAGGCGGCGCAAGAAGCAGTCGCAAGTCAACACTAACTCAGGCTCACCATACTGAGATGTCATGCGGGTTAATTCACTGCTAAGAGACGCAAAAATATCGTCCATTACTACAGTGCTAAGCACTATTCCTACATCTACAGCACAGTAAAATATGAGGCTTAAGTCCGCTTCGTTCACTTTTTGAATGGAGCGAATATAGTATTTCCCGCCCACTTTAACGGCAAGAGGATGCAAAGCGAACAACTCAGGACTTAAGTCTTCAACTTTTACATTGAGCAGCCGGGCATATTCAAGTGCAGCGGGCTCGGCATTTAATTCGTATACGGTACGGCTGTCCGCATCGGCGGCGGTTACCACGACTTTACTGGTAGCGTATTTGATATGGTTGCTACTGAATACTTCAAAAGGACATGTTGTGTTGACCATTAAGACAATCGCCGCATTTTGATAAAACGACCCTTGGTAAAAAACATGTGTATTGGCTAGATGTATGTCGTCGCCAGCGGAACCCCCGAAGTGAGGAATGCCCCCAGCGGCAGAATTGAGCGTAACCAAAAATTGCTCTTCATCGGCAGATAATCCATCTAGCAGTGTCAATAGAAACGAGTTGTTTTTAATAGAAGCTATTTTTTTAACAAAGCAACTTTCGGTAAGCTTATTAACGGTTTCTTGAGCATCTATCAAACTGAAATTTTCCATTGATTCAACAATCTGAGCGCTAACGGCAAAATGAAAAGCGCTAAAACCAATGGCAATAATGGAATGCTGTTCGTAACCATTTGGGGTAATTTCACCTGCGGTCGTACAGCCGACTAGTTCAATACCAGTAAAGGTAGATGTCATGTGCTTTGCTAGGTTGTCTAAGGAGTATACAGATGAGCAGTAGAACAGCACGAACGCTATATCTGGGTCAGACAATTGTTGACGCAATTCTAGACTGGCAATGGCCGGGTCAGTGGCGCGAGTGATGGCTGTTATTGTTTTTATATTTGACATTATGTATAGCCTTTTTTATATCTTATTAGATGAAATCTAGCATCGCGTTCTTATTGATCTGCCACTCATAATATAATGGGAAACTCGTTTTCCAAAGCGGATGAGTAGGGGATAGCTGCATATTTTAACAAGAGCTAAACACATACAAATATCTCAGGGATTGAGTGAAATTTAAACAGATTCAATGGTTTGTTTTATGTCACTTTACGCACTTTAATGCTCTTATTCTTATATTTATCTACAACACATAGCTTAGGGCTCTCGATGGTTACTAAGCATTCAAGGCACTGAATACACTCTTTATAATCAATGGCTCCGCTAGGCTCAATCGCATCAATTGCACATTTTTTGTTGCGACAAAGCTGGCAGGGATTGCCGCATTCCTGTCGTCGCGTTAACCATTTAAATAAAGGGTAACGGCCTAGCACGGCTAAGCCAGCGCCTAATGGGCATAGGTAACGACAGTACACCTTATGAATTTTTAAACTCAGAACCAATAACAACACTGCATACAGCACAAATGGCCAGTAGCGCACAAAGTTCAAGGTAATCGATGTTTTAAAGGGCTCTATTTCAGCTAATTTTTCTGCCAAGGTAAGGGAATAGAATGAACATCCGACTAATCCTAGCAGTATGACGTATTTTATCTTCTGACCAAACTTGTGTTGCGTTGGTGAAATTTTAATTTGGCGTATACGGAGTTTCATTGCCAGCATCCCCATAAACTCCTGAAGCGCGCCAAATGGACAAAGCCAACCGCAAAAAACACCTCGGCCCCATAAAAATAACGTAACAAATACAAACATCCATAGAATGAAAATAATAGGGTCCAGCAGGAATACCGTAATATTGAAATCAGGTCCAAGCGCTAGAAGTAAGGTGTAGATATTCACTACCGAAAGCTGTCCCTGAGTGAAAAAACCAATAAAGAACAGGACAAACACTAAACTGGCGAAACGCAGGCGGTGTATCTTCGTTTGGTTTTTGGCTAGCGAATGCTGTGCCATAAATACCCAAATGACGAACAGTAAGTAGAGTGTCATAGTGCTGATTTGCACAGAGCGGTCTAACCAGATTTTTTGCCATAATGGTCTCTGATCCTGGCTAGTTATATCTGCAGAGGTTTCTTCAAATAACTCGTTATTTGGCTCACTTGTATAGGGGAATGCGTACTCTTGCTGACTTAAGAACGAGGAATGATAGCTGACAAGTAGCTTTAAGTTTAACGGTTGGCTGATATCAAAACCTGATTGAGATTTAATTCGAAATACCCTCTGGTCATTGAATGCAGGTATATCTATAGCAAAACTAGGAGGGTAGTAACTGTAAAAATCTATGTCTCGCACATCTACCGGGAATCCACCTTGTTCAGCGCTTAACCGGCTGGAGGTTGTTTGGGGAATAAACTGCTCGCTGACAAATGAATACTGCCCTTTGTTGAAGAGCATTAAGGCATGTTCGCCAGGCGCTAACTCTTCCAATAGGCGATCGTATTCTTTGTCACCTAATAGGTTCCGGCCAATAATAGGGATATTGACGAAAGTAAAGTAGATATCGATAAAGTCTCTTTGGCCATTGGTTACGCTTGCTACTTTTTGGGCGAGTTTTGACGAGATGCCCATTGCCTCTTCGGTACTTACCTCCCAGTGATGAATGTATCCCTTTTCCATAAGTTGCTCAAAGGACATAGGATGATAGAAATTATGTCTAATTTGGTGAGGTTGAGCAGCTAGAAAACCATCGAGTTTTTGCCTAGCGACTTTTAGAGCAGAGGCAATAATGGTGTCGTTGATAACAAGTACAGAGATCGTAGCTCGAGTGACGCCATCAAGGTAAGTATTATCGGCTGAAAGTTGTTCTCGGCTGTTGATAATAAAGCGCTCTTTAATTGAGTGTCCGGGATATTGCGAGATAAAACCGAACATCGCTTCTTCTCCTAAACCGTGGAGAAAAATAGGCTCATTGTGAGTCAGTACTTTAATACCTGTGATGATCCCTTGGGTATCTAAGCCGATGAGCAGATTAATAGTTTGACCTGAGAAGCCAATAAATTGGGTGAAGTCATCAGACTCGAACGTATAACCTAGTAACTCGTTTAATTGGTAAACAGGCGTAACGGCTAGATTTTCAAGAGGGGCTTCTATGCGTGTGGCACTGGGGAACAGTTTAGCAATATCTGGAGGAACGGTATCTGCATGGCTGGCAATTGAAAAAAGGCACAGTAAAGTACCAATAATCAGGATTAAATCGTTATATAGGTGAGTTAAACGCATAGCAAATTCGCGGATAAATGTGCATACCGCCCGCACAAGTTGCAAAGCGGTACGCACTTCTTCAGCTTAGAAGAAACCGAGTGGTGCAGTATCATAGCTAACCAATAAGTTCTTGGTTTGCTGATAATGATCTAGCATCATTTTGTGTGTTTCGCGCCCTATTCCAGACTTTTTGTATCCACCAAAAGCGGCATGCGCTGGGTACAGATGATAGCAATTGGTCCAGACGCGACCTGACTCTATCGCTCGTCCCATTTTATGAGCAAGATTAGCGTCTCTAGTCCAGACGCCCGCGCCTAACCCGTAGGCCGTATCGTTGGCGATTGCTACCGCTTCTTCAGGTGTTTTAAATGTCGTTACCGAAATAACAGGCCCAAAAATTTCTTCTTGGAAAACGCGCATTGAGTTATCGCCTTTTAGGATGGTTGGCTGAATGTAGTAACCATCGTCAATGTCTGCTGGTGACTCTTCTGAAAAACCACCTGTAAGTACCGTAGCACCTTCATCACGACCAATGTCAATGTACCCCATGATTTTATCGAACTGAATTTTTGATACCTGAGCGCCGACCATGGTGCTGTCGTCTAATGGATTTCCTCGAATGATTTTCTTGGTTTTTTCAAGCACACGCTGCATAAATTCGTCGAATATATCTTCTTGTACTAAAGCGCGTGAAGGGCAGGTACAAACTTCTCCTTGGTTGAAGAAGCCTAACGCAAAACCTTCAGCACACTTATCAAGGTAGTCATCTTCAAAGTTGGTTATATCTTTAAAAAAGATGTTAGGTGATTTACCTCCCAGTTCAACAGTAGATGGAATTAGGTTTTCAGCTGCACATTTTAGAATGTGCCCACCTACTGCAGTCGACCCAGTAAATGCGATTTTTGCGATACGCGTGCTAGTGGCTAGGGCTTCACCGGCCTCTTTACCGAAGCCGTTAACGATATTAAGCACGCCAGCGGGAACAATATCTGATATTAATTCAGCTAACACCAGAATGCTGGCTGGAGTTTGCTCTGCTGGTTTTAATACTATGCAATTCCCTGCAGCTAAGGCTGGAGCCAGCTTCCAAGCAGCCATTAAAATAGGAAAATTCCAAGGGATGATTTGTCCCACAACGCCCATTGGCTCGTGAAAATGATAAGCAACTGTATTGTCATCAATTTGTGAAAGCGTGCCTTCTTGAGCGCGAATACAACCTGCGTAATACCGAAAGTGATCGACGGCCAGTGGGATGTCAGCGCCCATGGTTTCTCTGATAGGTTTACCGTTATCCCATGTTTCGGCTACAGCAAGTTTGGTTAGATTTTCTTCTAGACGATCAGCAATCTTCAGTAATATGTTAGAGCGTTCCTGTACCGAGGTTTTCCCCCAGTCATCTTTCGCAGCGTGAGCAGCGTCGATGGCTAATTCGATGTCCTCTGCACTAGAGCGGGGGATTTCACAAAAGTCTTCACCGGTGACCGGCGTCAGGTTGTTGAAGTAAACGCCTTTTACTGGAGCGACCCATTCTCCACCGATAAAGTTCTCGTATCGATCTTTAAAATTGATTACAGCATCAGCGCTGCCTGGGTTTGCATAGATCATAATGTACCTCGTATCATTGACTGGAAAATTCAGCGTATGTTTGGTTCAAAGGATTTACCCTTAAGGGATGAAGCCAATGTGCTAGTTCGGGTACTAGAATAGGTGGCAAGCATAGCGAAGCACCATGCTTCCTTTGCACAAAAAAACTCATACTTTAGAAGTACAATGTACGTATTTTGCCGTGTACGAGAGGAAAGGGAGGATCTTTTTGGTTGGAATACTTCAGGCCATAGTGGCTAAATAGCCCTCTATGCTCAGAGGGCTCGTTTCTGACAATGAAACTTAGGCGAGTGCTTGTTCTAGCGGTAGCTCACCATTAAATAATTCGAATATTTTGTTATTCACAGCTGTGTTACCTGCACTGAATACCAGTGCATCAGCAACGTCTTCTCTGGTGATAACCATTTTTTCTCGACTTTCTGGTTTAGCGGTTTGGAAGCCACCTTTGGCTTCTTCATCTTGCAAACCACCTGGTCGCAAAATTGTGTAATTTAGGCCACTGTTTATAAGATGCTCATCGGCCATATGTTTGGCGACTAAGTAGGGTTTCATATCATCTGAGCCTTGAGCGGGATCATCCGCACCAATTGAACTGATCATAACAAACTGAGACACATTGGCTTTTTTGGCATAGTCTGCAGCTTTACAAGCGCCCCATAAATCTATCAACACGGTCTTGTCGGTACCCGTGCTACCACCAGAACCTGCGGCAAAAATGACTTTGTCGCAACCCTTAAAGGCGTGGCTAAAGTCTTGTTCTAAGTCACCTTCGATAATGTCTAACTTGTCACTGGTGATATCGCTTAACTTTTCTTTATCTCTGACCAGAGCAACAACTTCTTGCTCTTTTGCGATTAACTTCTGGGTGGTCATTTTACCGATTTGCCCACTTGCTCCTATGATCAACGTTTTGCTCATCTGTTCTTCTCCTAAAGTCTAGTATTCCTCATCTAAAAAAAACGCCTATGATGACGTTATTGGTTTTATAACTTTGAGCATATCTTTGCTCATGGCTTAATAACACTGGGGTCTTATTAATTGTTTTCAATGAATAAGACGTTATTAGCGTTTGTATGACGATCTATGCGATAAAGGTCAACGGGAGGAAATGTATAGAGGGATGAGTGTTTATTGTGCGTTTTGCTCTTTACTTGAGCGAATCGTCATTAAATAAACAAGTAAATGTGGATCTCGCCTCAAGATACTTGTTTTTTAATACGCAGCCCCAAACTCTGTTTATAGCAACAAGAAAATGTACATTGAAAAAGTACAGTAAAGAAGTAACGTTAATTCAAAAGGAAAACCTATGAAAATAAATCTTTCAGGTCACCATGTAGATTTAAGCGATACCGTAAAAGAACACGTTAACGAAAAATTCTCAAAATTAGCCAGTCATTTTCCAACACTAATTTCCCTCGATATCATTATTTCCAAAGAACATGGCGAGTTTATGGTTGAGATAAGCACCCAATATGAAGGCTCTCGAATTTCTGCATCAGCTGAAAATTCTGTTATGTATCCAGCCATTTCTAAAGCAGCTAAAAAATTAGATTCAGCCCTTAAGCATCGTAAAGGCCAACTGAAAGGCGATTTACACAAAAAACCTGAATGTACGACTGCTGATATTGCTCACGAGATTATTCAAGAGATGGATTTACGCTAGGTAAATACCTGCTCTAATTATTTCTACGGCCGCTTTTTAAGCGGCCTTTTTTATGTGAGCGAAAAAAGAATGCGCTATGGGGTACTCACTCATAATACCATTCCACTTTAGTAGCTAATACCATTCCACGTTAATAAGTGATGACTCAGCGAGAGTTTAAAAGGGCTTAAACAAGGCGCATGACTGAATGAATAGTTGTTCTCTTTCGAAGTCATGCAACGCAGTGTAAGCCCTTTTA